>Ga0099825_1007242_pt1 | contig 13570 bp, 6 predicted proteins | sample SiratroredBW_FD_76838 | JGI IMG/M metagenome (GOLD analysis project Ga0099825, IMG submission 76838) | Root nodule microbial communities of legume samples collected from California, USA - Siratro red BW | ecosystem: Host-associated > Plants > Roots > Nodule | place: USA: California | collected... | reverse complement strand
TTGCTTTTCCTTTGTCCAAATGCTTGCCTTCATCAAATGCTAAATCCTTTGAGATTCTTAACAGGTTGTAGCTTATAATCGACGTAGTATCCTTCAAAAATTTAAAAAAATTGAAACCCTATTACGTCAGTTGCCTTGGGGAACGGACGTAATAGGGGGATACTACGTCAGTTAGCCCCATAACTAACATAGTATATTACGTCGGTTATGGTCTTAATTGACATAATAAGCCATTTACTACGTCGGTTATAGCCATAACCGACATAGTATGTGTCACTTTTTTTAAAAAAAAAGATACAGTTTGAATTAGTTTCTATCCATAAACGTTGCAAATTTACATAGAGCAGTCCAATATTCAGCCAGCTAAAATATAATTTGCATTGAATAAAAGCAACTATAATATATTTTACATAATATGTGCAATATCTATAGTTATATATATATATATATATATATATATATATAATGTACACAATATGTTATGTACACTTATATTTATCTACGAAATTACTAACTGTAATAAAGTATCTTGCCCATTCTTTTCGAATTTCTTCTATTGTTTGGCTGTCCAATGGCTCCTAGTTTGGAAAAAGCTAAAATGTAGGTACAACAAGTGTTATTAATCATTATAATGTGAAACTTGAAAATTATTTTATCTACAATTTACACATTTTCATACCTGGTCCCAAGAGTTAGTGATACAAACTCAGGTTATGGTCCTATCCACATTCACAACTTCCTTGTTGCTTGTTAAACTTTCATTAAAGTTAAATCATGAAATAAGTCAAAAACTAATTTCAATAAATTTAATTTAGAATTAAATACCTTAGGATATATCCCAGTTGGTTCTGGGATGTAGATGTAGATCTTCTGCCAAGAACATTACAAACATTAATTGCACTAAAATCCAAGATGATTAGTAACTTGTATATTATACAAACAAGAGTGATGTATTATTTAAAGTTAATTAAAGCATACCCTCTACTTGTTTCATATCTGAACTTGGCTTCTGATGCAGTGAACAGAATCAAACCACAATGTTATCTATGGGACAAACAAGCATGAGTTTTCAATGGAACCTAAAATAGTCAATCCATTACTCTCATATTCTCTAAATTACTTAAGATCAAAATATAAAGATGTGAAAATTACGAAGTAAATCCTCTTTTTGGATTCTTGAATCCATCTCTATATGGCAGTCCATGTTTTTATTTCCACACTTCTGAATACTTTGTGGGTCAAGGAGTTCATAAATATCAAGATTCCCTATGCTATAAACTAATTGATTATGTACCTGCATTGTTAATATCAAGATTAGTAAAAGTGGTTGATGAAACATATTTTATCAAATAACATGTGAAAAGGTATACTTACATCATCCATAATTGAATGCATCCAATGTTTATCATCTTTGTAAAATATGTTTTGGCCAAGTTCAAGAGGGGGGTGAATTGAACACTTGAAACCTTATCGCAAACTATTTTGGAGAATGAATAATTTTTATGGAAACTACTCAAGAAGATATGTAAGCAAACAACAAAAGTTTAAAAAACAGTTTTAGCACAATATTAATCAACCGAATACAATAAACTGTAACCAAAAAATAGTTCTTGAATACACAGTATACTGTAAAAGTAGTTCTTGAAAAGTTGAATCAAGAAATCAAAGAATTAGATCAACTTCAAGTTTATAATGATTCACTGATTAAAGAACTTTTTGTTAAACAATACAAACTATGTTAAGTGTATGAAAACAATCTTTAATCAATAACAATGAAAGATTGAGTTTTCTGGAAAAACAATCTGATAAACAGTAAACCCAGTAAATTGCTAAACTGTAGATTTACAGAAAACTGATATACTGGTTATTAACAGATTCAAACTTGTTCAGAGTAGACTGTGTTAAAACAGAATATATGTTTTCCATTGTTACTAAAAATGATTTCAGAAAGTTGATGAAGTTATTCAATTAGCAAGATTCAATTGATTCTGAAAATTCAAGAAACACTACAAGATTTAACAAGAACAATAAAGAGAGAGCAAGAGAGATTCAAGGCACAACAGATTTATCCTGGTTCACCCTTCCACAAGGGCTACATCCAGTCCCTTACACCACCGTAAGGATTTCCACTATAAAAAGATCAAACCAGATCAATTTACAGAAAACAACTTGCACCCCGCAAGTAAACATTGCTCCCCGCAGTAAACAATCTGCTGAACCTACAGCAGAACCCAGAACTATACACACTCCACTGTATAAACTGGAAAACCCCTTGTTGATCCCCTCAGCAAGTCACAACCTATACAGAACCCATTATACAAAACAAACTACCAACCCAGGCAACTCACAATAGAATAACCTTCAATACAGTGAAAGAATTATCACATTTCAGCAATACAAGCACTTCTATACAACAGATTACAAAAGTAATAAAGAAACGGTATAGAAGGCTTAGTCTGATGATCAAATCAGTGAAGAAATTGTCTCAGTCAAATCAAAGCTCCAGTAGTAGTTCAAGAAAATAGTTCTTGATAAAAACGTTGATTGATCTTGATCACTAAACTTGAAGGCACTTTTACTCTCTTTGAAAACTCAAATGTTCTTGCTCAGAAAATGTTTAGAATGATTTCAATCTTGTGTCTTGTGTGTTTTCAAAAACCACGCCAACTATTTATAGACAACTGTCATTTAAAATTCAGTCGATTGATTTTTCAAATAGTCGACTGTTTTTCTCCAATTAGTTAAAACAGTTGTTCAAAAAGCAAGTTTTGATTTTAATGATTTCTCAAAACTTTTGTTAATTCAGAAAATACTTATGGAGCTTATCCTTGATTAAGATTGCATGCATCAATGATTTGAACTCAAACTTACCTCATAACGCATACACCTAAGTTCTAGACCGAATTCTTCAAGCTTCATGAAATCTTCATGCATTCCACATATGATCACAAGGTCTTGAACTTCTTTACTTGGTTGGCTTCATCAAATCATCACAACAGCCCACTGGTGCTAACAAACTTGTTTCCCTAGATGATTTCAAGCATGTCTTGGAGGGATATGTACAATGGTACACCAGCATTAGCCACACCAAAGATGGCTTCATCCCAAGAAATTAAACAAGGTGAGTCAAATAACTCGTGGAGATCCTAGCTAACTCCTGAAATGTATTCACATTTGTCTGGAGTGGTTGAGACTTAGGACTTAAACCACCAATAATTGGCGATTTCTCTTTCCTCCTACCATCCTGTAATAGAGAAACAAAATGTATCAATTGAAATAGCATTAAGTGTCAATTTAAATAACATTAAGAGAAATCATGACAATATACCTAAGGTCTTCCAGAAATGGCTTGTAGGATATATGTAGGACACCAATAAATGTACCAAGTGTCTCCCCCACAAATCTAACCTCTAATGTAGACACTGGCACCTCGGCATCAATCTGTCTAACTTATTCGACAACCACTCTAGAAAAATCATCTCTAAGTGGCATCGTATGGATCATCGAAGATGCGACATACACTCTCCCAATTGCCACCAGTCGAAGAGGATCTCCAAAAAATAACTTACACTGATATGACATATCAATGTTTGTGTCTTCTTCCTCGTCTTCAGCAGCAAAACTCCTCTTTGTGTTGGCTTTCCCAAGTGTAGGTTCTATACGTTCTTGTAGAGGAGTGTGCTATTGTGAGATTCCCATAGATTCCAGCTACTGCTCAAATTCTCGTCTTAATTCATCTCTTATTTGAGCTTTTAACTCATCTCTTAATTCATCTCTTAATTGATCTTTTAATTAATCTTTCAATTGATCACTTAATTAATCCGTTAATTCCTCTTTCATTCGAGATATCTGCTTCATTATGCTTGCATTATGAGATGAGCTAGAACGGGGAGTGGATCCAAAATACTATCTCACCCCACACCAAACCCAACAGTCCGGACAAGACCTGTGTGCTTTTTGGTGCCAATAACAATGGTCAATATATCTTGTCTTCCTTGGATGACAAAAACTTCACTAGGAGATTTGCTCCACCAAGGAATCTTGTAAAAAAATACTATAATATGTCAACGTTAATTACAAAAATAAGACACTGGATTTGATGAATTTATTATTAACTTATAATCTATTGGGCAACTCTTGGGACTTTGCAGATGTCATCTGCCCTCCTAGTTTAGTCCTGGCCAACTTCTATTTCTCATGTCCACTAGGAGGGAATGGAGAAGAAATAACATCATTTGAAGATGATGTTTCTTTTAATCTTTTTAACTTTTCTTCCATCATCTTCTTTTTCAATAAATCATACCCCTCTCAAGGCAATCAGTTGGGAAGACATTCTTGTGCTAAATGTCTTGAGCTTTCCTCCTCTTGTCCTACACAATAAAAATTAAGTTGTGACATCATATGATTTAATTAAATTGTAATGATAAAAACAAACTTACCAAGAGGGATCCTCTCTAGTTTGGAAAAATTGTGTCCAAGTCTTTTCATCAATGCCATATTTCTCACAAGGGGACTTCCCCTTCTATTTACCAAAGATGTAGAAACTAGTTAAGTTTGTCTTGAAATTTCTTCATTTTACTGCAATGGATGATAGAATCTTCTTCCTAATGAAGTTGTAGGTTTCAAACTCAAAGTTTGTCTGCAAAATAAAATAAATAAGTCATTAAACATAGAACAAAATTACTCACCATGTAATTAACCTTTAAATGAATGACTTATATAGAGATCTTGCCAAATCAAATTTTTTTCTGCTTCAGTCACATGATCCCAATCTGGAAGCAAAATAGAGACCTTCGTACGTACTAAAATACCCAAATAACTGACAAACTAGGTGTTATTAGGGCTTGAAGCCCTACCAGTCAGAGGGTCTATGTCAACTAGGACTCTGGAACCACCAAGACGACTAACAGTAAGAGCTCTCAAGCATGTAACTTCTCTAGTCTTCTTTGATGAATCAACCATGATTTAAAAAAAAACACAAACTTAACATTAAAACTAACAAAATTAAATAAAAAAACATTAAATGTTCCCAGATCTCTAGGTTACAATGAGTACTCAAACATCTCCAGGTTATAACGAGTACACAAACCTCTCCAGGTTATAACGAGTACACAAACCTCTCCAGGTTATCACGAGTACACAAACCTCTCTAGGTTACACCAGTTTCAATCTCCCATTGAGATCAAGACCACTAAAGATTAAAAGAAACTCTCTCAAAAGAGAGAACAATGAAAGCTCACAAGGGTTTACTTCACAAAGGTGAAGAATTACACAATGGTTTCACACAACCCAAAATTCTATATGCTCTCTATAGCAAATTGACAATAAACACCTAGTATATTGTATTTTCTTCAAATGTATTGTATGATGTTTTCCTCTTTTCGCTTCTCCTTATTTTTTTTCTTCAACTTGAACTTGCTCCTTTATATGTAGTTTTTTAGAAACTAGCCGTTGGGATGCTTGAATAGAGCAATCTTGACTTTCTGATGTATGAAGCTCAAACTGGAAATATTTCTCTAATTTTCATACTGCATTAAACTTGATTAATTCTGTATCGGACATAATTTAAAATAACATAAAAAAATTATATTTGAGATACTCATCGATAGTTTGAATAATTTTCATTATGAACAGATTTTAACATTAAAGAACATCATGATATAAAATCAATTAATCAAATCTAAATACTCCATAATAATTTTAATAATTTTCATTATGAACAAATTTGAACGTTAAAGCACAATATGATATAAAATCAATTAATCACATTTAAATGCTCCATAATAATTTGAATAATTTCCATTATGAACAAATTTGACCGTTAAAGCACATCATGATATAAAATCAATTTAAATCAAATCAATAACATAAAAGTAAATAGTAAAAAAATTTATCTCTTCATGGACCATGTGTCTGATGCTCTTTAATAAAGAAGTAACTGAACAAAGTATATAAATCATCAAATATAAATGCATACTTGAGTTTTGTTATCATCAAAACTTCATCAGGTGATTTGATAATCTAAAGGGACTTTGGACCGTCTAATATTCAACAAAGATACTAGATTACTTTAGATTTTTTAAAAATATATATATATATATATATATATATATAAAACAAAAAAGGTCAAACTTATCCAATTAAGCTTTACAATTAATAATAATAATAACATAATAGTTAAAGTAAAAAACAAAAAATAAAATATAATTAAAATAAGAAAAAACAAAAAACAAAAAGAAAATAAATAAAAAACAAAAAATTAAAAAAATTAAAAACACACACACAAAATTCCAGTTTTAAAACTCTTCTCCACTCACTTAAACTTCCTAATTTTCTCAATCTGAACTCCCCACGAGATATAAAGTAATAAAAAATAATATTTAAAACAATTAACGAAAATAAAAAAATAAAAACAAAAAATTAAAAACGAAAATTAAAATAAAAATATAAAAGAGGTAGTTTTAATACTGCTCTCGATTCAATCACACGTCTATCCTTAACTTCCCACGATCTTGTTTTTCTCTCATAACTGTAATCACTCAAAAAATATAAATAAATAATCCTCTCACTCTTACGGGATAGAAGATCAGAGCCAAACAAGGCATACAGATCCTCAGGTAGAACCTTTAGTAGAATCACATTCTTCTAATTTTTACTAGAATGAGAGATTCAACATTATTGATTACAATGCTACAGTAGTAGTAATAATAGTTTTTTTTGCAAAAGAAGAATACAAAAATGGACGATCAAGAAAGCTTATTCGTTGTTGTGAGGAGAATTCCTCAAGGAGAAACTTGCATTCAAATTCTGTTGAGGTTGTGGTAGGGTCAACAACCTGGCTTGGTCGATGTTTGTCTTGTGTTTGTGTAAAAAAAAGAGATAGTGACGCTTCTAACTCTTTCGATTTAGCCTTCGCCCAGGAGGAATGCTTACAGAGGCAAGAAAGATGTATAGATGTTTCATATGATAGTTTTATTATTGAATACCAGGATACCCTTAGGACTTCGTGGAATGCTGAATTTCCTGAAGAAAAGCTTCATGGCTTGATATCTGAGTAGTGGAATGAAATGGGCTAGGGAAGACCCATCAATAGATTTTAGAGGTGGTGGTTTTATATCATTTGAAATTTTTCTTTTCTTTGCTAGGAATTTCTCAAAATCCTTCCAGGATCTTTTACGAAAGCATAAAGGAGATTGATCAATGTGGGAATATCCATTTGTTGTTGTTGGTGTTAATATCACTTACATGCCGATACAAGTGTTGGATCTTGAAGCAGTCAAGCCATGCAATTTGTGATGAAAGTAACACGACGTCAGCTAGAGAAAGAGATTCTGGTTGAAGAGATATCACAACTTGAAGATTTACTCTCTTACAAGTTACTCTCCTAATAGGAGACAGGCATAATGTATTCTCTACATCAAGTTTTTCCATTTATCCAAGGGACCTGTCTCATCTGTGTATAGTTAATTCCTTTGGGAATAACACATTGACTATCATTGATAGTGGTATTGGCCTAACTAAGGCTGATTTGGTGAACAACTTGGATACAATTGCAAGGTCTGAGACCAAGGAGTTCATGGAAACCCTGGCTGCATGTGTTGATGTGAGCATGATTGGTCAGTTTGGTGTTAGTTGTTACTCAGCTTATCTTGTAGTCGAGAAGGTTACTATGACAAACGATACTGATGTGAGAATTTTGGCAGAAGAACTAAGATAACTTTGTATCTAAAGGAATATCAGCTTGAGTATCTTCAGGAACGTCATTTAAGACTTGATAAAGAGATTACAAAAGAAGAATATGTTGCTTTCTACAAGAGTCTTACCAATGATTGGGAATAACATTTTGTCAAGTACTTTTCTATTGAGGGTAGTTGGAGTTTTAGGCTATACTCTTCATCCCCAAAAGGACACTTTTTTATATCTTTAACACAATGGACACACCTTAGTCATTATATCAAAAGTCTACACTTTAAACCCAACAACTTTGTCATTGGCACAACCCAAAGCCTAGGCCCTAAACCCAACAACCTTACCATTGGCACAACCCAAAGCCTAGGCTTTAAACCGAACAACTTTGCTATCACTAGTAGAAACAACACATACTATAAAATGTCGGTTAAAACGTAATTGATGTAAACAAAAATGTGATGACATTTTTGAAATTACGTGAAGAGATTTTACATCAGTTACGAATGAACCGATTTAATATACCACATTCTACGTCGATTGACACTTTGAACCGAAGATCAAGTTAATCGGAGGTTTGTATCAAAAGTTATGGACAAAATACGAAACATACTAAAGTTTGGAACATTTTCAAAAATTATATAAAATTGAATCAAACTTTTAATTAAAGCCCAATTAGCCCAAATTTAGAAAAGTGGCCCAAAACCTAATAATTACTAATTGATTCATCATTATTGTTATCATTATGCAATAGGAAAGTGGCTAAAATAAATAAATATCAGGGACATTAATACTGGTATATAACCTGGAGAGGTTTTTTGTACTCGTGTAACTTGGAGATGTTTGTGTACTTGTAATAACTTGAAGAGGTTTGTGTACTCGTTGCAATTATTTATTGATTAGTGGAACCTCTTAAGCAGTTTGCTTGAGAGAGAACTAGACGTAGCCTAAGAGTTGGAGTGAACTAGTATAAAAGATTCTATTGTTGTATACTCATCTTTTTTGTATTAGATGGTATGTTTGTTTGTTCTGTTTGTACGAACTAATGTTAGGTTCCAATCGACTCCTCCTTCTAGAATTGAATCTTTTTATAGTTAGTATCAAAGCTAACCTCAGGGGTTAGTTCTCTACAGGACTTGAGGCACAATCCTATCAAAATCAATGGAAGTAGAAGGACAAGCTGTCAACTGTCCACCCAAAGGGAGAAACATATGAACTTTGGAATCTTAAGATGATTGTGTTTTTTGAGTTCAACAACATTTACATGTTGGAGATCTTAAAAGGTTGAATTCCAACTTTGGTTGATAGTTTTAGAAAGTTGCTACCCCAAGAAATGTGGAGTGAGGAGCAAAGGTACAAATATCAATTAAATACAAATGCATGACATATACTGTTATGTTCTCTTTTAGAAGATAAGATATCCAAGGTACACGTTATCTTCAATAGCTTGAGGTCTCTGGGAGTAACCATGAATCAATACGAGATTAATGATAAAGTTCATATAACTCTACCTCTATAATGGAGAGCCCAAGAAACTACCCTCCGAGTGTCAAAAGACCTAGAGGTTATATCTTTAGAGTAATTGGTAGGTATTCTAATTATACATGAATATGTTTTGTAGGGTGACAGAAATGTTGTTAGGGGGGGAGAATTTAGCCTTGAAGACGTCATAGAAAGTCTGAAGAATGCATCATTTAAAATTTGAAGCAGTAGACTATGCATTAGATGACACAGAGTCTGATCATAACTAGGTGTTTTTAATAGGAAAATTCTACTTTGACACTATTGTTCATGAATTACTTCCATTTGACATCCACTTTTTTCAATAAAATATCATATAACAATAAATAATAATTTATTTCAGTGTCAGTGTCAAAGTAACAATACCCTTTTTAACAGTAAGAAACAATAATGTTTACAATAATGATTACAGGTGGAGAAGGCTACCATTAGAAATGAAGAAACAATGCAAGAAAGGACTACAAACAATGACATAGGTAGCAAAAGGAAGAACTATAATACAAATAGTGGTATATTTACAAACATAGAAACCAATAACAAAATTAATAATGAGTTGAGAGAAGAATGAAATAATTATGTAATGTAAATCAGATGCATGAATGTGTGATCTCAAATATATGTTATAAATAAACAGGATACATGACACCAAAATAAGAAAAATCATGCATAAATAAATAGAATTTAAGTGGTGAGAAAACTTCTTTAAATAAAAATGATATTTAGTTAAAACAAAAACAAGAGAGATACTAAGATTATGCTTATAAGTGAAAATACAATATAAAAAGATTGATATTTTATGATTTCTCTTAATTTAGTTAAAATATATCATATATCATTTCTTTTATACGATGTTCCAAGCTTTTTCTATTTTCTTTCTACAGTTATCATGCATTTAGAATAACCTTTCATAAATTGTTATATAATATTATATATATATATATAATATTATATAACAATTTATAAAAGGTTACTCTAAATACATCATAACAACAAAATGAATCTTCAATAAACAAAAGTGATTATATGATCTCAGGCGCAGGTCTAACATTTCAATGAAGATAAAATATTTCTATTGCCAAAACAATGCAGTGCACGCCTTTTTTATTGTACATTATTTTCAATTTCAAACATTATTGACTTTTGCCAAAATTCTACATAGCTCTTTCTAACTATGTAATGTACGACGCTGTTAGATCTCTTGTAACTAAAAAACTAAAATCATAGACCACAAAACCATAAAAAGAAAATTAAATCTTATAACGTAACAAATTAAATATAAAAAGAAATTACCATTGTCACATTGTGAAGCTTTTATCAAAATGAATTTAGAAGATTGCAACATTTTCATTGAACTTTACCTTTTGAGAAAACCGTAAAAGATTACGTGTTATAAATGAAAACAAACCATTTTAACATATTTCCTTTAATAGAGGTGTTGATGAAAAATTGTGAAGGGGAAGGCTTGGGAAGACAAACACAAAACATTGACCATGACCACTTGATTGATCAGTATAGATTCCTACTTATGACAAAATAGGAAGAGATAAAATAAATAGAAGATCAAACAAAAACAAAGAGAGATATAAATAATACGAAGAAGAGAACCACTTACACTTATCTTATAACAAACCAAACAAAAAGAAAAACAATAGAGAAGTTAAATAAGGGAAATTTTATAGGTGATTTGACATTGGTACAACGTAGAACTTCAAACTTTGCAGAGTGTTTTTTGTGGAGGGAATTGTTGAACATAAAAGTGAACAAAATAAACTAAGTTTTCAAACAAAAACTTGTGTCGTTTCTAATTATTAATGTACGTATAGGCCAAACACTTTTTTTTATAAATAGATAGTAGATTAACTTGACTAATTTTAAAATTTACAATTATGAGAGATTTAAATTAAAGAAATCAGAGATAATTAACCTTCTTTATTAGTTTATCTTCATTTGCTCCTTAATTTTTAGATAGTGATCATGAAGGATGACCTTAATAGATAGTCAAGCATTCACATTTGTCATCCACCTTAAACAAGTTAATATATTTTATAAATGACCCATGTTAAATAAATATTTCTTTTTGAAATTGGATTTTTTATTATTCTTATTTTGGGCATGATACTTTGATACTTATTAAATTTTTATAATCATTTCATAATTATTATTTTATCTTTTATTTTATTTTTCTATAAATATAAAATTTTATTTTATAATAATTATAATATCTTTAAAAAATAAGTTATCATACGATTATTACAGTTAAAGTTCATTTTTCTATATTTTATTTCTTTTAATATATTTTTAAAGTTATATTAAGTTTGATATTTTAAAATGTATTATAAAATTCAGAAACTTGGAAGCACATAACAGAACAGAAAAATAAATAGTAAAATATCTGGACTCTTTTTTCTTGAATGATCTCATTTTTCCCTTAGTTTCATTAAAATAAAAATTGGCCTAAATTTTGAGTATACCAAACAAAGAAGGGTTTGGAGAATCACACTTAGAGAGTATTCACAATTCAGTCTCCACTTTCCCCTGTAACCTTGGAACACATGCGGTTAATTCCTTCCACTATTATTATTGAACACCCCACGTGCGCACCTTAGAACATGCCACCTACCTTGGCTCTTTTCGTCGCTCACGGACCACTCTCTAACATGCGCTTCCTCTTCTTTTTCTAGGTTAGGGGAGAATGGGAATTTGGGAGCTGACAAAGGGTGAAGGAAGAGAGACAAAGGGAGAAAAAAATTTCTGCTTTTTCTTTTTGGACGGGGTTGCAGGTGTTGAAGCATATGTCGGGAAGGTTCTGATTCAGAACTTTTATTCTTTTATTTTTTTTATTTAAGAAAATAAAATTAGATTAATTAGTTATTTCATGCATAACTAAAATAATATTAGAAGATCAAATTGGTTGGGGGTGTGGTTGTGGTGTTGGTGTATGACTCTGTGTACATAAACAATTAGTACACATATGTTCTGTTCCTTTGTAACACATCCTCAAAGCTTATCATCTTGAGAGAGAGGTGTAGCACGAAAACTCACCCACTGCAATGGGTAGGTGACATTTCATTTTGTCTTCTTCTTAAATTTATGATATTTTCTTTTTTGTTAATTTTAACCTGGGTCTTCTAGTTCTATTTGTATGACGCTCAGAAATTGATGCAGAAATTGTGTATTGTTATCTTTCTAGATCATTGTTTTGGGAGAATTTTTTTGGTTGTAACAGAATTTTCTTTTACCCTTTTCTTTTGCCGATGAAAAGACTTTTCCTTTACTCTGATTTGGCTCCTGGGTGTTTCTGTAGCTTCATGGTTCTGTTGTGATGAGTGTTTTGTTTCTCAGTTTCCTGTATTGTTTGATGAGTTAACATGAGTCCTGTAATCTTTTTAGTTTTTGGTTGTTTTGTTCTTGCGGTTCTAATTTCTTTCACTAGCTTTATCTTTCTCTTTCCAATTCCACCTTCGCTATGCTGATCGGGTCGGTGATATCAATTTTCGCGCAGCTTTCATTTCGGGGGTCAACATGATGAATTCCTCTCGCTACATGAACGATGAATATGAAAAACTCTTTAGAAGAATGAATCCCCCCAGGTATGGTACCTATTTGATGAAACAAAATCTTTTTGTCCTTAAAACTTACTTCTTCCTCTTCTTATCCTTGTCCACTTGTTTTGTCTTGTCTTGTCAGAGTTGTAATTGATAATGAATCATGCGAGAATGCCACTGTTATTCGGGTATGAATATTTTCTGTATTCTTCTTTTTGAGGGCTTCTTTCTCTGCGATTCACGGTTTTCCTTATCTTGATGATTCTTCTATTTGTGGGTAATGGAATTGAATTTACCTTTGCAGGTTGACAGTGCAAACAAACATGGAATACTTCTTGAAGTTGTACAAATTCTCACTGATCTAAACCTCACAGTAACAAAAGCATATATATCGTCAGATGGAGGATGGTTCATGGATGGTAACAATTTTTTCTTTGCATTAATTTCTGTAATACTATATATAATGCATTTAAGCGTGCATGCATGCATGTGTACATAATGAACTCATATTTTGCGGGAAAGTAATGGTTGGTGTTTTTATTATGTTTTGCCAGTTTTTAATGTCACTGACCATGTTGGAAAGAAGGTTACAGATGAAGCTATTCTGGAATACATTCGAAAGGTTAGTCTCCTTTGCTGTTATTTAACATAGTTTTTTTTTTTTTTTTTTTTTTTTTTTTTTTTTTTTTTTTTTTTTTTTTTATTTTTTTTTTTATTTTTATTTTTTTGGAAATAATTTGAAAGGTTTTTTTTTTTTTTTTTTTTTTAAATTTTTTTTTTTTTTTTTTTTTTTTTTTTTTTTTCTTTTTTCTTTTTAT
>Ga0099825_1007241_pt1:0-12500 | contig 13570 bp, 5 predicted proteins | sample SiratroredBW_FD_76838 | JGI IMG/M metagenome (GOLD analysis project Ga0099825, IMG submission 76838) | Root nodule microbial communities of legume samples collected from California, USA - Siratro red BW | ecosystem: Host-associated > Plants > Roots > Nodule | place: USA: California... | reverse complement strand
TGAAAGGAGAATGGCTTAGGAATCATACAGCTCTAATCGAAGAAGGCAAAGATCTAGTCATATATGCACTCATAAATGCCATTGCAATTCGAAAAATATTAAAGAAATATGACAAGGTGTGTCTAGATACCAAGTTTTTCCCTGTTTCTTTCGCGTGCTAGTTTAAGTTTTTATTTTTTACATTCCATGCTGTGGGGGTGTTTAATTTATATTCTCACTACTACTATGACTGCAGATTCATTATTCCAAGCAAGGCCAATTATTCAAGTCGAAAGTCCAGACCATGCACAAGGAAATTCTTCAGAGTCCTTGGCTTTGTGAGCTTATTGCCTTACACATTAACTTGAGGGAAACAAAAGCCAAGTCAAGGGAGACATCTGCACTGTTTCATGGATGTTCTCTGACATTCAAGGATGGAAAACCATCACTTACTTGCGAGCTCTTTGATTCCTTCAAAATTGAGACTAACCTAACCTGCTCCATATGCTTGGTAAGTTACTTGTTTTCATTTGTTGGATGAATTTCTCATTTTATGTGCATTACACCCATATTGCACGTTTTCACTTCATATACTGAGGTTGTCTATTTGAAGATTACTGCCGCTCAGATGCAAGTAGGATCTAATCAATTTAAAGGATGTGCATGAAAATCTGAACAGAACATAGCTTTTTTTTTCACCGAACATGATGCTTACTTGCAATCTATCTTACCGTTGTATGGATTGACAAAACAATTTTAGGTTGAAGTGGAAACACCTTGGGATATTGCTTTAGTCTTGGATATGGAGTTCAAAGAAACAATAAATAGTAGCTCAATCCAGTGCTGGATCAGAGTTTATTGTTTCAACTACTACTATTAATAAAGCCTTGTGGTTGAGGAAAAAATTGAGTAATCTTAATCTTGAGCAGAAGGAAGTCACTACGATCCTTGTTGACAATCAAGCTGCAATAGCGATTTCTCATAATCAAGTATTCCATGAAAAGCTAAAGTTTTTACTTTTGGAAAGTGCAAAGGGATGGTATTGTAACTCTTCTCTATTGCAAAACAGAAGAGCAAATGGCTCGTATCTTTACTAAATCTCTACCTGCAAACAAGTTTTAAATTCTGTAAATGAAACTTAGCGTTTGTCTCTAAAGAAAGGTGGAGTGTGTTAGTTGTTATCTTTTGGACTGCTAGTGCTTCACAGTCATCAATTTATTTGTGTTTGAATAAGTCAAAGTCAGTTTGCTAATTTTGAGGGGTTGGATAGGTTTCAGTTTTTTTCTTTTAAGTTTGTTTAATTGTTGCCTCTTTAGAAAATTTGCTGTTAGTGGCCGATTATTTTATCGGCCTTATATGTAGGTTTTGAATCGATTAATATCTCTTATTTTAGGGGCCAATAATATCTCTCGCTTCCGTATATCTCTAGTACTTGCTACTGAAACTTATTTTTCTCTTACTTCATATTATGCTTTTCTGCTGCAACGTCACATGACCAACAGAGAGCTCCACATTCAATATTTTCCTAGCAAATCGCTCTAATGCACTTGACTCTGGTTTAGGATCGCTTTGACAACATCACCTTAGTTTCTTCCATATCAATATACTTTCTCTGCACGAAAGATTCTCTTGTTTGGTTAGGCAGTCCTTCACAATCTTGATAATTTTCATATGACACTTGATTGACAGGATACAGTGTTTGATCCAGTTTCCCTGAGGTGCGGCCACATATTCTGCTACACCTGCGCTTGCTCAGCTGCATCAGTTACCATTGTCGATGGACTTAAGGCAGCAACGTCCAAAGCAAAATGTGCTCTATGCCGACAGGTAAGCAACCGGATTGGTAAGCATTAAGATCTCCCACAACTCGTTATAGGAATGTAGTATAGCGGAGATGATCGATCTTATTAACTTCTAGTAATTGAAACATACACACACGTTAATAACTTGTAAATTCACCCTTTTGCGACTGAGGTTTTATTTAATTATGACTCAGCGACCAACAAAATTACAATGTCAAAGCAGCCGTTTGTAATAACCATATCAGTTATGCAGAAAGTCTTTTTCACTTTGGTACATTTTTTCTCAGGCAGAAACATTTTAACTACAAGTACCTCAAGTCTGTTTGATCTTTTGAGAGAGATACACTCAAGGAGATTTTGCTCGAATGAACCGTGAACAAATATTAAACCCATATAAAAGATTACAATATTATTTTAAATTCAAACTTTAAAGACAACGGTTTTGTTGCTCTTCTTTCTTCTATGATTCAATTTTTTGAAGTTCTACTTAATGTGAGATTCTACACTTGGATTCATAGCTTTATAATTGACTTCTACAATGGAACTTTAGATCCAGATTAATCTAAGTAGCTCTTCTGTGATTCCTCAACTTCTTTATCTTTATGTTCTGACTATTGATAAATTGCAGCTTTGAGGATTAACTGTTCACTAATTTTAGGCAATCAAATACTGACCAAGTTTTGAACATGTTAGAATGGCTAGCAACTTACAATTTTTATATTGTTGACTGCAGCAAGGAGTTTACGAAGATGCTGTGCGCTTGGAAGAATTGAATATTCTGCTAGGTCGAAGGTGCGAGGTTATTCTAAAAGCCGGATATTATATTGTAGTGTTAGAGACTTAGATTTATTATATCATTCTAGTTCTAGTATTAATGATTTATATTTTAATTATTGATTAACACTATTCAGAGGAAATTGTTACAATAACTATTGTGAATTTCTATTAACCAACAATTCTAATATCATGTTTCAATTATCTAACAATTAAATATTCAATTAATTTCGTGAAATACATTCTTAGTGAAAGAACAAAAACCTCAAGGAAGATCCTCACTAGACATTAGTTTAACTAAAATAGGTTATAAAAGTGTGAAGGTTCACTTCCAAGAGTCTATTCAATTTTAATTTCTTTTTAGTAGTTGTGTTTTTGGTCTCAGCCAAATTGGTTTAGGTCCTTTTTAAGTCCAATGTCTTACTCCTTTTGGCTTTTTCTTATGTTCACTTCTTTTGTTTAGTTTTTTTAGAAGAGTATTGCCTTTTTCAGATCAAATTCAACCCGGTTTTAAATACATATACACAACCTGATAGCTCATGCCTAGATTTTCTTCTTCTTGAAGATATTTAGTTTGCATTTTCTTTAATGAAGATGAAAGAAGCTTGTGGATATGTAAATAAAGTGAACTAGTATCTCGATTTGTGAAGTGTTTGGTGATTAAAAATTAGTGTAACGTTAGGTCAACATAACTAGGAGGATTCTAGGTATGAATCTATATGGGAAACTATCCTAGAGAAAACTCAAGAATAAGTTGAAGCACCAAATTGATAGCAATTTATAGTTAAAAATTACACAAGTCTAACACTCCTATTTATACACCTTTGGATGCTTGTGTCACAAGTTTTAAAAATCCTCTCAAATCAGAAGTTGCCATGTGGCATGAGTAGCTTCCATGTGGCATGAGTAGCTTGCGTCACAAGCTTCAAAATCCTCACAAATAAGAAGATGTGACATGGATGACTTGCGCTACAAGCTTCAAATCCTCTCAAATGAGAGGTTGCTAAGTAGCATGGATAGAGTACATGCTAGTTTGTGTACTCTAGCTTTAGGTCTTCAAACAATTTATTTTGTAGATGTTGTAGCTGGATGAATTTCCATCAGATTCTATGTTCAATCTTTATTTGTCATTTCTCTTAATCTAACAAATTTCAATATTTTTACAGGTGCAAAGAGTACTGGGAGCAACGGCTTCAAATGGAGAGAATAGAGAGGGTTAAGCAAGTGAAGGAGCACTGGGAAACGCAGTGTAGGGTGTTCGTGGGCATCTAAAGATAAATATAAACAATTCTTCACCTTCTCTTCCATTTCCTTATTCATCTCATGTCTTCCTACCTTCTTATATCACCGATCATATGTCCCATTCTTCTTCTTCTCTCCTGTTCTAGCTCTGTTCAATATAAACAAAGGCCTCTCTAGTTTGGGAATTACTACTATGACCATTTATTTGGTAGGGGCTAAAACTAAAGCATATTTTGTTTGATTTTGTATCTTAGCAGTAGCACTTCTAAGAAGTTGTTATACGTAGCTTATGTACCTCCGCTCAATGTAAATAATGCATTCTATTTTAGGAATTATTATTAATGGCAGTTTACTTACTGAGAAAACTTGTGTGATTCATGTTATTCCTCCCCGAAGTTACTGAAAAAATTAATAAAAACTGTTTTGGCCAAGGAGTATGAAGACCCTCAGTCAGAGCATTCCGTGTCTTCCTATTTGATCAAAAGAGACCTCATTTACAACCTCTATTCAGAATTAGTAGATACGTCTCTTTAATCTCACTAATTTTTCAGCTATATTGCCGAGAGTCACGGCATCTGTCTATCAAATAGAATTAATAGCCTATCAATTTCTTCTAGATTGAGATTATCATAAACCATAACACTACAAAATCATTTTCGAAATTTTGTTTAGTCTATCTGGCACCCTCCCCATCTTAACTGATGACAACCTCTGCCAGCCACAACTTCGACCCCTAGCAAATATCAACAACATAAAATCTTGGTCCATTACCCTCACAAACGGTCATAATCGGTTAAGACGGGGAGTGGAGGAGGTGATGGTGAAGGAAGAGTTTACCATAATTTATAAGTTACATGACTTTTATATTATTTATAAAATAATTTCTTTAAACACATAAATATTGTTATATTCTATTAAATTTTTTAAAGTCTTTCTTTAGAACTAAAAACTGTTAAGCCCTCCTCTGCTGGATCATAGAATTAGGTAAAAGAGATGTCCAATCCTAAACGATACCTACTCACAAATATGTATGGTCAGTTTAGTGAGGTTGGCAGTTTTTTTGTCACTGGATAGAAGAATGTCAGTGGTCAATAATTTCAAGTTTGAGTTTTAAACGAAGAGTTCATTTTACATTCAAAGAAATCATTTTAGTTAAGAAAATGCGAAAAAAAGGTTACTTGATTCTTTGTACGCATAGATAACTAACATGTTATTTATCTTTTTGACATGAAAATATACGGATAAACATTTACCTCACGGGTTAAACATATATGAGCAAAACTCAAACGAAAATACATGTTACATTAAAATTAATCATCTTTTGCAATTTTGTCAGTTTTTTATTATACTAATTGACAATACACGAAAAATAATTTATCCTGAATCTAAATGTGCAATAATTATAGTGGTACCCAACGTTCAACTGCACATAAAAAATAGAAAAGGAAATGTAACAAATTATAAAGACTCCGAAATTCAAATTATAGGAACTGAAATATACTTCAAATCCAAATAATCATATATTTGGCAATGATCAAGCATGCCACTGCAAACGAAGCCTCTATGGAAAAATAAAAGGGCGAAAAAACTCCATTGTAGGCAATCCACTATTATGTAATAATAGCTCATATCCTCTCTTCCTCATATCAGTGCAAGATGCATCACGGCGACATTTGTGTCATTGAATTGTTCACTGCACACTTTTGGATTCATGGAAATACTTCACGCCATATAAAACGATGGAAAACCCAAAATTAGAGTATTTTCATAAAATTTTTCATCAAAACTTCTCATATCAAAATAAATTTCTATACAACAAAATTAATTTACACGATTTAAATATCGTATTTTACATCAATTAATATGAAAATTCTATATGAATTGCTTCTACATCAACTAAATTAATTAAATTCCCTCATTTTATTTTTCTTCCTTATTTTTTCACCTAGAACTATTGTTAGACATTCATCCAAATTCACGTACTCTGCTGTATTGTAACTTAAATTAGTTTAAACACACTTCTCAATCATATTTAACCAATGCAAGTTGAATTAAACAGGAGAAGATACGCAACATAATCTTGGTGGTAGCAGGCTAGCACAATATAAATCCACATATAATTTATAAATTCTAAAACACTAACAAAATTTGTCAAAGATCACAAATTTTGGCGAAAGGGTCGAATACAACCATTTCATTTGGTCACAATGAGCGGGTTCTTGTGTTGATACATATGATACCTAATGCATAGCTTCTGCAAAGTTCCAATCGAATGCTGCATCGGATTCAGCTTTATATCCATCAACATACTCTGCAAACACAACAACAACAACAACAAAAAACCTACCTCAATACTTGAAACTATAACAAAAAAGCAAAATAATCGAATAATTACAATATAATATGAAACCTGATAATCATCTCCGTATTTATCGACGAGGCGTCCAATATGAATCCGTTGCATTGCAGTGAGAGGCTGAGGAAGCGCACTTCTCCCGTCTCTTCGCTTCTTTCCTAGGGCTGCTTTCAAGTCTACACCAACCAAACAGAACACTAAATAATCATTCCAATACCAAAATAACAACACAATTGGTGACACTAGCAAGTGTGAAAACGTGAAATCAATAACGAATTGTTTGATTGAATGCATATATGATGAGGAAAGGAGCGAGAGAGCAATAAGAGACCGTCTTCTTCGAGATCGCTGCCGGAATCGATGGATTGGGAAGCGGGAGAGGGGTCGGAGAGGGAGTTGGGGTCGGAGAGAACGCCGAAGGAGTGGTAGTTGTGGTTAACGGTGCCTTGGTCGTCCCATTGGGGGTCATCGGCGAGGGATTGCAAGAGCTTGGGTGGAACGGAGAACGAGGGTTTGAAAAGGCGAGGGTTTTTCTTGGGGAGACCCACTCGGACCTTGGTTCTCGATTGCTTGTACTTTCTTCGCGACCTTCCCATTCTCCTTGCTCCGCGTCTCTCACTGCCGCCACAACAAAACCAGGGTTTTAAATTTCCTTAGCTTAGGGCTCAAAATGCCCCTTATTTCACCACACCTTAAGCGTCGTCGTTTTCTCTTGCTTCTACACTTTCAAATTTTAATGAGTTAATTGGTCATTTGATAATATTTATATAGTTAACTTTTTCAATATATGATATTAGAAAAAAAAGAGAACAGTATCATTTTAAAATTAAATATTTATAATATAATATTTTTATGATTTTTATTTTTATTTTTATAAAAGAATTATTTAATTAATATTTAAAATAATGAAGGAACGGGTATAAGTATATCTGTTTTTTTTTATGGAGATAAGGATGTGACAAAACTCATATATATTAAGTATGAAGATAAATTTTTTATTTCGATAATGGGGATGGATGATCAATCTCGTACCCGCTCAATCCCGTTGGCATTCCTAGTCTTTGGGCATATGAGTGAGACTAGAATGTCTATTTCGTGCAAGTTTAGGTTAGTATAGTAGGTGACAATTAAATTGGTAAACTTAACTTATGTGAGCATCGAAGCATGCATACTACAGTCAAGTTTAACACCCTTATCCATAAGACTAAGACTAAGGGTGTTGTTGATTATATTTATTCTGATTTGTGGGGCGTGTTCTTAATTTTTTCAAAAGGCTATACTAGATACTTATTGACTTTCATTTATAATTTATTCGTGGAAAGTTTGAATTTATTTTCTTAAGTACAAAATGATATCTTTTCCACTTTCAAGAAGTTGAAAGTGTTTATAAATATTTAAAAGTGTCTTCGAATTAACAATGGTCTATGCTCTATTCATACAAATGGATTTGGTGAAAAAATGTTGTGTTTCCAGTGATGGACTATCACATATATGGATTTGCAGGAGTCTTACGGGTTTGTATAAAGTGATTTTCACAAAAGCGGGTAGGAATTTACAAGTGGGGTTTGTATAAAGTGATTTTCACATAAGTGGGTAGGAATTTAAAAGTGGAGAAAAGTTCGTTCATCCTTTGCAAAATGTGAAGAAATAAGGAGAAAGTCAGTATGAGACATGTGAGAAGACTATTGTGCCCTTGCACAACCATCAAGGATGTTGTTGTGTTGGTGAACGGATAGAGTGAAGATCAAGGGTTTAACTTACTCTCAGTTTGTATCGAAAGATTTGATTTACTGTTGATGCAAATAGATTTGCGTGATTGCATTTTGATTGGATGAGTGTATATGCAACAAAATGAAGATGCAGAAGCCATGATAGAATTTCAATATGCTGATTTGAGTTGAAAGCCACTTATACACCCTATAAAGACCAAAATCCCCTTTTTTTGCTGTATAAAAAAAAATCCATTGAGTGATTCATAATTAAATATATAATAAAACAAAAACAAGATATATCACAATAATAATAAAATCTATAAAATAATAATAACTATAAATAATAGTAATAATATATTATAATACGTTGATATATATATATAATAAATATTTAAAAATATAATAATAAATAATATAATAAAAATATTAAATATCAACTTTTATAATAAAAATATTATGTAACATTATTAATAAAATAAATAATAATAATATAAATATACAATAATAAAAAATAAATATAGTTATCTAAAATAAAACTAAATTATGTAATAATAATTTTATTTTTATTATTATAAAGTAATATTATTATTTAAATTTAGTATAAATATTATTTTAATAAATTCTAATCTTATAATACTTTAAAAAATTAATTAAATTTATGTAATAAATTAATCATATTTTATAATAAATTAAATTTTAATTTAAAAATAATTATGTAATTTGATATTTTTATAATTTTTTTAAATGTTATAATTACATTAAATAAATTAATTATAATTTGTTTTTAACTGTTTCTAACCATAAGGATAAATTTGTAGTTTTATAATTTTATATCTTAAAAAATATTAAAATATCTATTATATCTATCATATCACTCACAAATTTTTATAAACTTTCCAATCAAATCTCATCGTTTTTCCCTTAATCCAAACAATCTAACTTTTTACACACTTTTATCTCAAATCCACTCTCTAATTCAAACAAAACCTTAGGGTTGGAATTTGATCTCAAATCCACTTCTACAAATCCACTCTCTAATTTAAACAAAGCCTTAGGATTGAAATTTGAGGATGAATTTAGCCATTAGGTTGTGGTCAAAGATGATGATGCTAGTGACCACGAGAGAGGATGAGTCAAGCGTGCAGGATCGAACTCGCTTACAAAATGAGGTTTGGTGACAGGTCTGGAATTCCTCTTTCTTTCATAAGATAAAGAAGTTGAGATAAGAGCACACGAAGGAAAAGGAGCATATGAGATCCTCATATTCTCTCTTAATAGTTATAATGATAAAAATTATAAAATAATAATAAAATTAAAAGTTATAATAATAAAATTATAAAGTAATAATAAAATTAGAAATTATAATAATAAAAATAATAAAGTTATAAAATTAAAACAAAAGTAATAATAATAAAATTAGAAATTATAATAATAAAAATAATAAAATTATAAAATAATAATAAAACTAATAATAATAACAAAATAAGTTTATAAAATAATAATAATTATTATTTATTTATTTTTTATTTTAAAATAATTGATGATCTTATAATTCCATCAACTAAAAAATAATAATTCATCCATCACACATAACAAATTAGTCATATTTTATTTTAAATTAATTTTGATTACAAGGACAAATATGTAATCTTACAATTTCATCTATTAAAAAATTTATTTTATCAATACTCACAAATTTTCATTAACTTTTCTTTTACTTTTCACCATCTTTCCCTTATCCAAACACATATTTTTCACTCGTCTTTATCTCAAATCCACTTTTTTTTTCAATCCTTCAAATTCATCCTCAAATTCATCCTCAAATTCAAACATACCCTTAGAGTTTTGTGAAGGATAATTCGACTTGTTTTGTGAAAATAAAGGCATTGTATGACATTATATTGTAAAGATGACACCTCAACAAAGGTATATTGTAAAAGGCATGAATAAAACTCATTTAGAGAGACCTCATTGTATGTTTTCTATTGTTGGATTGTCAAAAGAATTTTGAATTAAAGCAATTAATACAACTTGCTATGTAGTAAATTGATATTCGTTAACTACAGTTAAGTTAAAAAAAATCCTATTGATGTATGGTCTAGTTCTCCTACTAATTATTGTTATCTATTTTTTTTTTCATTATCCTATGTATATGCTTATGAAAGTATAGGTAAGCTTGAACGAAAGGGCACAAAGATGCATATTGTTAGCAAGTTATGGTGTATTGAAACAAAGTCATCAAAATTCATAATGAGTAGATATGTGAATTTTAATGAATCACTCATGCTTCATCCAATAAAGAAACTTAGTGATGCAGATGAGGAGAATATTGTTAGTAAGCAAGTGGAGTTTAACTATGAATCACTGAAGAAAGCATATAAGATTACCTTAGATCAAATTGTTTGTGAGGAAGTTACTTTTGATCAACCTATTGAGGAAGAACAAAAGGTTGTTGATGAGCAGGAAGACATTCCACTACAAAATTATAATCTCGCAAGAGGCAAAGAAAAAAGGTAGATAAAACCACCTACAAGATATGGTCATGCAAACATTATCTCATTTGCATGATCTGTTGTAGAGGATGTTAAAGCTCGAGAACCCATAACACACAAGGAAGCTATCTCAAATGATGAGTTTGTAAATTGGATTACTGCTATGGGTGAGAAAATGGAATGTCTTCTCAAGAATCAAACTTGGGAGCTAGTGAAACCGCCAAAAAGACAATATTTTTTTGTTGCAAATGGGTCTTCAAGAAGAAGGAATGGTTACTTAAAGTTGAAGCAACTAGATACAAGACACATTTGACTACAATGAAATTTTCTCCCTTATTGTGAAACATAGTTCCATCCGGGAGTTACTAGCAGTGGTTGCTTAGGGAGAAAACACCAAAGATATCTCACAACAATGAGACATGAGTCAAACCCACATAAGGGAGTGACACCACCTTCAATTCAAAACTTTAAGACAATGAGTTTGTTGGTCTTTTTTCTTATATGTTGCTCAACTTTCTCATTTCTACTTAATGTGAGACTTAGACTCACACTTAAATTCCTAACAATTGGATTCCTGGCAAATATTTTGCAGTTGAAGGCAAGGAAGATCTTGTTTGTCTCTTAAAAAGTCATTATATGGCTTAAAGTAATCTCCTCATGAATGGTATAAAAGTTTTTATACTTTTATGTTAAGTCATGGTTATTCTAAAAGTGACTATGACAGTTGTGTGTACAACAAAAAACTCCAAGATGGTTCTTTTATTTATTTATTACCCTATGTTAATGACATGTTCATTGTTTCTAAGAGTATGCCAGAAGTCAAGAGAAGTTGAACACTTAACTTTCTAGTGAATTTGAAATGAAAGATTTGGACATGATTAAGAAGATTTTGAAAAATATATTTGTCTTATAAGAAATACATTGAGAAAGTATTGGATTTTAGAATGAAGAATGTTAAGCCAATTAGCACTCCATTTACAACCCATTTCAAACTTCAAGCAATAATGTCACCACAGTCTACACTACAAGAAAAATGTTATTTAGAGACCAATATTTAATTACCAAATGAAATGGTTGTTAATTGTGACCAAAATAGTCACCCAATTAAATTTTGATTGCTAAATAACTACAAAATAGAAGTAATGATTAAATTTAGTGACCAATTAAGTTAAGTAATTGGTATCTAACATTAGATATCAATGTTTTAGTGACCTATGTCATTAGATTCTAAATTAGTATCTAATTAAGTTAGAAACTAATTTAGAATCTAATGGCATAGGTCACTAAACTCAATCATTACTTATATTTTGTAGTTATTTAGCAACCAAAATCTAATTTTGTGACTATTTTGGTCACAATTAGTAACTATTTTATTTGGTAACTAAACATTGGTTTCTAAATAGTTTTTTTCTTGTAGTGCTATTAAAGAAGAGGAACCAATGTCACCACAGTCTATTAAAGAGGAGGAACAAATGTCACATGTTCCTTATGATAAAATAATTGGAAGCATAATGTATGTTTTGATTTGTATTTGTCCAAATCTATCACATGTTGTTAGTACGTATATAGAGCACCCTAAGAACATGTATTTTCAAATTGTAAAGTAATTACTTCAATAACTTCAAGGCACTATGAATGGTTGCTTTGTTTGTAATAAAAGTCATAATATTAATTTTAGAATTATAGGTTGTGTTGACTACAATAGGGATATTGATAAAAAGATATCTTTGACAATTTTTGTCTTCAATTAGTTTATAAAGAGTAATACAATTAGCTAAAAAACATATTTATAGTAAACTATTTGTATAGTTTACTACAAAAGCATAATATATGGTTGTAGTAGAAGTAGCGAAGGACGCATCTGATTTAGATGGTTGGTTGATAATTTAAGTTTAGAACAAAAAAATATTATTTTATTGTGATAGTCAAAGTGTAATACATTTGACCAAGAATTAAATGTATTATTAAAAATCAAACATATTGACATTAAATATCATTTTTCATAAAAAGTTATTTCTCAAGGAGTTTTTTTTTTTTTTTTTTTTTTTTTTTTTTTTTTTTTTTTTTTTTTTTTTTTTTTTTTTTTTTTTTTTTTTTTTTTTTTTTTTTTTTTTTTTTTTTTTTTTTTTTTTTTTTTTTTTTT
>Ga0099825_1007238_pt1 | contig 13576 bp, 5 predicted proteins | sample SiratroredBW_FD_76838 | JGI IMG/M metagenome (GOLD analysis project Ga0099825, IMG submission 76838) | Root nodule microbial communities of legume samples collected from California, USA - Siratro red BW | ecosystem: Host-associated > Plants > Roots > Nodule | place: USA: California | collected... | reverse complement strand
TATACCTCTTGTCGTTCCATCTTCCATTCCTTCACATATTCATATATATATATATATATATATATATATATATTATCGCTTGTTCCACACAATAACTTAAAAGGTAAGTGATGCCACTCAAATAAGATTATCTTTGATAGAGAAAGAAAAGTTGATTGAACTCATTTTATTTAGTGTTGTCACATCTTTATTAAAATAAATTCAAATAAATCACCCTAATAATTTTTTAAGGCAAAGTAAAATAAAGGTTAACCTATATGCTAACTCCTCCTTTGAACAATTCTAATTTATCCTTCAACAAAAAAGAAAACGCTTTGACTTAAAAAAAATTAATTAATATTATTGCTTGATTAAAAATTCTTGTATAAGATTATATTGTTGACTTTTTATAGATTTCTAAAATCTAAGTGGTATTTAATTGATTGAAAGTTTTAAAAAGTTTAACACTAAGCGTTCATGAAATCGTAATTAATTAAAAAATATTTTATTGAAAATTACTATTAATTTATTTCTATTTTAATGTCTTGATTGTGAAAATAAATTTTATTAATCTTTTAATCTTTATATACTTTCGAATAAAATAAAATTACTTTTTTTATATTGTATATTTAAAATAACGTAAAATAATTAAACATATTTATTATTTTTTTACAGAAATTTATTAAATATTTTAATATACCAAAATAAGCATTCACTCTTATATATAATTTTAATAGAATAAATTACTTCCAATCAATTTTTCTCTTATCATATAAACATAAACGTACACTAGAAAAAAAAAATAAAAGAACTTTTAATTTTATGGTCTGATTTATTAAAGAGTATTCAATATTTTTAATAAAAGTCATTAGCGAGAGATGAATAGTTTTTGGCTAGTCAATACATCTAGAAGATATATAAAGTATACTAATAATAATAACTTAAAAAATAGTTATTACAATTATAATTGTTTTTAACATTTTATTAAACATATATTTATTTTTATTATTTTTTTAATGAACTAAGTATAAAAACACTTTATTTCCTAAAATACATTATTTCCTTCAGAAGAAGCAATCCTAAAGTTTATTATTACTATTATACGTAAGGTAATATTTTATAAACATTTTAAAATAGTTTACGATAAAATATTAAATAATATTTATTTTAATACAATATTTTATAGTCTTCTTAATGTTTTAAATTTGTTATATTATTTTTTTAAATTCAATTGTTTTGTATTAGGCCTAACAAAGGCAAGTTAAAGAAAAACCTTGTAATAAAGTTGAATGAACTTTAGCATCCTACTCTAATCAAAATTCAAGCAAATCTTGAGTAATCACAATTCTCACTGTTCTTGAATATTTTGATTAACTAATTTAGCTTTATAACATTCACTCTAGGTTGAATTTACAAAGTAACAACAAAAGTTAGCTTTTAATTAAAACTTGTAAAATTTTTTATCCTATGTAATTTTTCATCCAAAGCCTTTTTTATTCTGTTATTATTGTGTTAGAATTTAACTTGATGTAATCTTTAAAGTGTTCTTTTTATTAGTACTAATAACTTGCAGCCATGCTCAAGGTCATCAAAGAAGAACAATAACAAAACAAAGTGTGATTAGGTTTAACATGCAACTAGAGTTTGACATATTAATGGTACATGTGATATTTTTTATTTATTCTGAGTAGTTTTTTGCACACCTTCTCTAACGCATGAGACAACTTACTCACAAAAACTCACTTGCATGCTTCTTTGTCACAGATTGATTGTTGTGGTTTAGGTATTCTTCTTGTTTTAGGGTTTAGGCTTTGCAAAATCTTCTTCTCCATGTCCATTGTTTTGGGGTCATCATTTTTGTGTTTCTTTGCCCATAATTCAAAAATGTCTTATATCACCATCCCATTTTTAAAATATTTTCAAAATTCTTTAACTAACGATATTTTTTTCTCTATTTTTTCTTTCCAGATGATTAAACTTGTAATGTGGTATTTTGCGTGTTGAGAAGACCATTCCAAAACATCTTATATAGGTTCTTTTTCTTGAACATTTATTTCATAATTAACATATATTGGAATGTGTATTTTGTAATGCATTTAGAATATATAATTATGTCTAAAATAAATAATAAACTGTATATTATAAAAAATTTCTACAACATGCTTCTTCATGTGGATAGGTGATGTTCTTTTGAAACGCCTATTCTTTAACTAAGATATTATAATCATAATAATATACTGTCATAATATTTATTTTATTGTAAAAAAAATAATGAAAGAAGATATATTTTGAAAAAACTTTACAAACAAGTTCTGTTTTTCTAGAACATTCATTTTTGTAACAATTTTACTTCTATTCCACATTTAAGTTATTAATTATTCCACGTTATATTGAAAAAAATAATAATAAGGAAAGAGTATTCTAAATCCTTTACAATATTATTAATATTCTATAACAAAAATAGTCAACCTAGAGGAAGAGCTAGTTTAGAGTAATTATATTAACTCAATGTTATATTTAGTGAATCTATGTCATTTTCTTTTTTATGCAATTTTTTCTTCTTTTATAATTTATTTTTTAATTGATGAATATAAGATCTAAGAAAAAATGTGCAATTTACCGTTAATGGGACGCAAAACTAACATATAAATTAAATGTAGTATTAAAAAGGTATTTTCTTGTAATGAAAATGGGACGTGGAATAATTCCTTTATAAATCTTAATGAATTATTTGTTAAAAGTGTAGTTTCTGATGAATGGTAATTAATAAATAGTAATGAAATTATATTTGTGTTGTATAAAGAAATTTTTAATGTTAGAATGAAATTTGTGACATTCACACTTTGTTATTTAATAAGATCTATCATAAATTATATATATAAAAAATATTTAATCATATTTTTCCTGAGGACAATTATAATTATCTTAACATAGATTTTGCTATAAAAGGAAGATATTACTTAGACTTGCAAACTCTTGTTTCAATGGTCCAACTAGAGTTGATACAACCTTTTTTTTTTCACTCACTTAAAGTAAGATCATGGTTATTTTAAACAACATCATTGTCAATTCAAGTGACATTTTACCACTTAAGGAACCTTTAATATGTTTTAAGCAATAACACTACAATTTTTGCTTTAAGTGACCATGGTTAAGCGTATATTATCTTGTGTTTTAAGTTAAATGATGTAAGTGTATAGATTTTGGTTCAAAAATTGATTGTTAAGGGTGACATTATTAGTGTGCTAAGTGAACATTGTTTAATATCCATGTTTTGCCTTAAGCGATGTCACTCGTAAAATATTAAACAATGACATTTTAAAATTTCATATTAATTTGAAACATTTCTTGTGAATTTGTAGTCTTATTTTTTAGTTGATTTTATTTTAAAAGAAATATATAAGTTCACGTACTACAAATTTATTGAAAATATTAATTAAAGTGTTATTAAAATTTATGTGATATTTACTTTTAAAATGTGTCACTTTGACTTATTTTTAGTTTGAATATGTTATATAATGCTTGAAAGACATGAGTAAAAGAAATATAAGAAAATATGCATACAAAGTCATAAAAACAACCTTATTTAGTATCCTTGATTGCAAGTTGTCGTTGTTATTGTTAGAGCTAGATTCTATGTTAGAACTTGAGGATTCAACTACAACTTCATGGCTTCCATTTGTAGCTTAGTTACTAAAGTCAACCAATCATGCAACATGAGCAACATACTCCTCTTGCATAGGACATTGATGGACATGTGGAAAGAAAATTCCCACAATGTGTCTATGATGATGATGATAACCCTCTAAATTGTTGTAGTTATAGTTGTCATATGACCCATGTTATGTGGTGGTGGTGTTGGTGGAAGGAAAGTTGATACTTGTGGCTAGGGTTATTCTACCTCCTTAGTAGAAAGTACATAATAACATCTTATAAAAGAACATATGATGTTGAAATAAGGAGGAACATAAGGATTGACATGTAGTGGATCCACTTGGATATTGTAGAATTTTTACAAGCCAAATTTACGGGCTATAAATCCCAAAATTCTGTGAGACGAATGTTAACTCTTCTATTCCATGCGAGATGAAATTGTTGATATTAATGATGAGGGTGTTCTGATTTGCATAGATAAAATTTGTGATCTCAATGACAATGTCAGAAGAGTGAAAAGTGATAGCAATGTTGGGGAGGGAAAAATTCATCCAAATCTGTGAATGGTTATTTAAATGTGTTCTCTGAACACATAATGAAATAACATTTTGTCGCCTTCTCAAAACCATGACGCATCACACATAATGTTTGCTCCAAATGGGACAAGGACGTTGCAACCATTCAGTTTGGAGGGTATTGAGTAGTCTCTAAATATGCATTGATGACCAATGCATCATACTGAATATACACTCCATGGACAAAGCTTGCTTATTTAGTGGCTCAAACTCTTCATCCTCCCATATTTCCTTCTCATGGTTAGCATTAACAAAAATTCTCTCACCATACTCTTGTTAAAAGGGGTGTTTCCAATTATTTGCTCTTCTCCCTTATAATTTTTAGGTGAATCATTCATATTTACCTTCTCAGAGTTCAACCCTTCACTTTAGTATGAATTTTCTCTTTTTGATTCACTCATAGTAAGTCTGGAGATGTGAGAGTAGAAGATGCATCCATCATTAAGAAGTTGTTTATGATCCTAATGGTCACCACTAGGAGTTCCCTATCAAAGGAATTCATTACCTTTTAGTAGCATTGGCAAGGCCAATAACTCTTCTAATAGTATTTGTTCTTGCCACTTTTTAATAATTAATAATGTTAGAAGGTCAATGCTTCACTATTAGAAGATATATAATAAGTGTTAGCTTAAAATAATAAGAGGTGCTTGATAAGCGTTGATTTTTAGTTGATTTTGTGCAGATTTTGTAATTGATTCTGTTAGTAATTAGGTTGATTTTGTTATTAATTCGGTTTAGATTTGATTTGATTTTCTTTTATTATTGATTTTGCTATTTAATGCGTTTTATTGTGAAAAGAGAAAATTTTGTTGAGAATTAGGTTAAATTTGAAGGGAGAGAGAATAGAGGCACCGAAATTGAGGAAAGAAGCAAAAAAAGAGCATAAGTGACTTTTCGCTTAAGCTAAAGACACATCCTGGGTTAAAACTCACTTAAAGTCTATCATAAGCGAAGCCTTAAATTGAAGATGTCAACGCTATTGAAGGCGTGACTTAGGAAATAATGGCCGCACTTTGACCTAATTCAAGGGGCGAAAATTATAAAAGGGAGGCTAGGTCAAACATAGGAGACATCTCTTATCACTTACCATCTACCATTCATGGGAGATCTCTTGGAGCCCCGTCGTGATTAAGATCCATCCTTTTTCCTTTTCTTTTGTATTTTCATGGCTACCATGCGTAGTTAAGTTCCTTTATCTTTGGATTGAATGTAAATTCTCACTTCAAAAGCACTCTTAACTCTATTTTTATATCATTGGATTCAAGAATCTTTGTTTTACGTTTCATTATAGTTTGCTTTATTTTAGATTTCTCATTGTGACTGGAAAGCATTCTTTGGAATTGGAACTACACGTAAATCCATTACATGTATAAGTTCAGGGATGGATTATAGTGTAATGACTGCTTATAGCAACTGATCTTAATGATGATTAGGTTATTCTAGCAACTAGGGATAGAAGCTAGGTAATTTAGTTTATGAAATTCAATGCTAGAGGAATCAGGTTGAAAAGGCTTTTATTTGCATAGATCGGTAATTGGAAAAGATGATATTGAATTAGGTTAAGAGTGTATACAAAGGAGAATATTACGATTCAATCCCAAGGCCTTTATTATTATTAAATTCACACTTTTACTATTAATTGATTTGTTATGACGTTTATTAATTCATTCAATCATTATTCCTTGTTTGCTCATTCATAATACAATTAATCTTGATTCAATTTACAATCAAATTTCGTTCCATGTGGATACAATACTCTTTTTACTTACTTTATTATTTGAGGACTCAGTACACTTGCTGAAAATCTGTTAACAATGCTTGAAAGAAAACTCACTCGCGTGAAGAGACACTCACTTAAGCGATACAAAAGGTAAGTGAGTTTTTGTTTGCTTAAAATGTCTTGTACTTAAGTGAAACACAACACACACTTTTACTTTATTTTGTAATATAGTTTATTTTAAATAATATTTTTATTTCAGTTTTAATTTTTAGACTTGATATATTATGGTATAAATTTTAGTTTAATTATATATTTATAACTTGTTAATTGATGAGTGCTATATTTATTTATTTGCTTTATTTATTTTAAAAACTTCATAAAAGATAGATAAATATAATAGAAGTAAATAATAGTGGTTGAAAATTAGATAAATGCTTAAATGTTAAATGAGTAAAAGATAAATTGTTATTAGTAGAGGTTTTGAAATTGGTAGTTTATCAAAGTTTTGAAACCCATGGTAATTTATGGAGGTTTTGAAACTCATGATATTTTAGGGAGATCCTGCAACCCATGGTAATTAACAAGTTTTTGAAACTCATAGTGGTAAATAGGGGATTTTGAAACATCTATTAATCCAGAAGATACGAAATCACAACCAAAATTAACATTTATCGGGATTATAAAAAATCGTGAAAAGTAAGTTCCCAACAAATTATTTGCTTGCAGAATGACTTAGTGGGAAGGGGTTCCACCCTTTGTAATGCTAAAATAAACTTCCATTAAAATAATTTGTTTCTTGTAGCAACTTTGCTCAGTTAAAAGACCCAATTATGTGCTTAAATAAGAATTGTTAATAATATTAGGTATAATTCATTTAAGGAAACACTTTTATGTTATGAGTTTTTTAGATTATGATAAAGAGTACATAAATTTATATTAAAAGTTGTTTGAAACTTTTTTTGTTATGAAGGTAATTGTCAAGATATAAATTTGTATGGAATAAAATATGGTAGTATCTTAGTGATGATATCTTGTATAAATAAACATGCATTGGTTGAATCAATTTTTTATCATTAGGCCCAAAGTTACCATTTATAATCCAAGTGTAAATGTTTCTACTTAAGCGTGTAGTAATCCAAGTGTCACAATTTAATTGTGACTTGGCTCACCTAGCATCCACAATGAGACAATTAATACTACCTAGAATAATATTCTTCAATTTGTAAGTATTTGTGTGTGTTATGTTAGCTACTTGATTATTATATATTTGGTTGTCTCCAAATAATATGTAAACCTTGACATTAACAAAAATAAAAACATTATTATTGAGCAAAGTTTATTTAATTTTTCATTATGCCTCAACCAAATTTTGATGGTTTGTAATAGAGATAATAAATGTACCATTAATGAGTTTATTTTAGAGAGAGAAATTGACAAAAGAATATGAGTAGTTAGTGTCATGAATAACTTGATGGAAGATGATCATAAAAATTGTAGTTAAAGTTGATAGAATAAAGTCACAATTATTTTTCTATATAAGAAGACATTTATTTAGAGAGTTATATATCCAACTTTAGGATTAACTAGTTGCCTTTAGTGAAATAGTTACTTTATTATTACCAAATGGAAAGAAAGTTTGCAACTTCTATAAATATTGATGAAATTGTAGATATGAATAGTAGGGTTTGATGAATATTTATCATAAGTTAGACAAAATTTTTAGAAGTGTAGAAAAATTTGATACTTCATCTCCAAATAGAGGAAGTTAATAATAATATAAACAATTATGTGCTTGGTTATATCAACATGTAAATATATATATATATATATGTAAATATATATATATATATAGATGAAATAGAATGTATTGTCATGTGTGTTGATTATAAAAGTTATTGTAGTAAAGTTGAGTATATTGGTGATAAGACTATTTGCTATTAGATTTCATTATCACTATGGGAATACTTTCTTATAACATGAGGTATGAAAACAAAATGAGATTGTACGATTATTTTGTGAAATTTTAATTTCTAAATTAATATTGTTCAAGAGGTGGAATATCACTCAAATAACGTGGTAACACTTAAATAATAGCATGATTGTTCAAGTGCTAGTGAAACAATGTATTACAAATAAACTTAACATTACAAGAAAAATCTCATTTACCTATAATAAAAATTTGTTTGTAAGGGACAAAATTTTTAGGTAATCCAAAATTATCTACGGATTACATATGAACAAAAATTTATAGATAATTTACCTACGGATATTACATACATACAGATTTTACCTATAGATTAAATCCGTAAATAAGTACAAAATATTTTCTAAAAATTATTTATTATTATGATTATTATTATTATTTATTATTAATGTTATTAGAATTGTTATTGCACTTTTAGTATTATTAATATTAATATTAATAACAATTTCAATATTATTATTCACGAAGTGTTATGAGAAAGATTTGAGCCCAAGTCCTTCTGGTATATTTATTTATTATCAATATTAGTAAGTGTAAGGATTAAAAAATCATTTTAATAAAAATCACTCTCTCCCTAGACAACAAAACTATAGTTCTCTCTGCTCTCTCTCAAAACTATGGTTTTCCTCTTGCTTCAGATTGAAGATAAAAAAACCCCATCCAATTTCTGGTATAGGTTAAACAAGCTTAGCGAGTCACCATTTTGGTTTAGGTAAGTACTAGTTTTTCCCTATTCTTGAACGATTTAGGGTTTCCATAAAAAGAAAATCTGCATGCACTTTCTTGTATGTAGTTTTAGAGATATCAAGAATGATCCTTGTTCATTTTGGACCCTAAGAGTAAGTTCAGATCATTGATCAAAAGATTGACTTATCCTTACAACTGGTAGCTTAGAGTCTTTTATAGGTGATTATGCTCTTAGACAAGTAAGGAAAACTGACTCTTAAATCACTCCATAGAACCCAAATTAGGAGACCTAAATGTGCTTGTATTACATATTTATCTATAATTTCTAATATACTTAGGAGTTATTGAGGTATTTTGTTTTATGTTCAATTTGAGTATGTAGGTTTTCAGAAGTGAATGTGTTTGTGTTGGAGACATTGTGTGTTATTTCAATTAATAGGTTTGGACTGATTTTGACATGGAATGAGTTGAATTAATTTGATATTTTATTTTAATTTAGCCTTAATTTGATAATAGAGAAATTCTCTGATATTGTTAGTCTGAATAACTTGATTTTCATAAATCTTTTAAGTTATTAAAACATGTATGAGTAGTAGCTTGTAATTTTGAAGTGTTGATATGATGTTTATAGAGTCATGGTATGTGATAGGATGACGAAACTTGGTGTTTGATATTGTTTGGATCCTCTGAAATTGATTATTGGACTTGAGCTTGAATTGTTTTGATGGTGCACTTTAGTTTTATTATGAATAATGTATGGTATTATATTGAGATATATGGTTTGTAATTGAGACATAGTATCTTTAGGAGATGAGATACCCCTATTGAGATTGTTAGGATGTGCATTGTTTAAGGATTTGTCAAAAATGAGGTATCCATACTCTACTAATATAATGAAATCACATAGATGAAGATTACTAAGTGGTGAGAGTCGATGGAGGTTTGGACTGAGAGACTGCAGTTTGAAATATAACTGGTCAGAAAAGTCTCAGGGGGACTAACCTTGAGATTGATGATTCATTGATTTGGGGGCTTTGTGGATTCACAGTTTGGAGTTGTATGATAGGTGCAAACCTCTAAGTCTAACTCAATGCAGGAGTCTTTCAGAAGTAGAGTCAAGTGTCTTTGTGTATGAGTCAATGTATGTATAACATGTGTTATTGTATAGAAATGAAAATTGTAGTGTGATGTAAGAGATGATTGATGAGTGCTTGAGTTGTGGTATTTTTGTTAATATAAAATATGATTCTACATTTTAAAGTCTCTAGCTTACCCTTTTCTTTGGTATGCTATTTTTTTGTTTTTAAATCTGCGATGATCGTGTGTTACATGTGAGTAGAGCATTTGACAGGTGGTGTGACTCCTTAGTGGGCTGATGGAGAAGTTTAATTTAATTTATTTTTCTTTTATTTTATTTTATGATTGTATGAAGAAAATTTTACTAAATCTCATGTAGAGAATTATATTTTAAAATACTTTTCTTATGGAGATTTGTATTTAGGCTTATTATAGAAGTTCTATGCAATAAAGTTCCAATGATGTGAAAAATATAGGATGTTACATTTGGTATCAGTGCAGTTGTCTTTAGAATGACCTGAAGGTAGTGGGTTTATTGTGTTTCTTCTGCGTGTATATTTTGTTGAAATTTAATCTCCAGAAGTAGGCAAAATGTTTCTAGTTGTATGTTCGACAATATGACTTTTAAAACTCTGGTAGTATTTGAGTTAAGAGGATTGTTATGAATGAAGATGAAAGTATTAAGAAAGAAAAATAATCTTGATAAAGTAATGAGGGTGCACACTCATAATTAGATTAAGATGGACTTCTATCTTAATCCTACACGTTTGGAGTACATTTAAAAGTTGTGTTTTACATGATTAATTATATTTGTGTGTAACTTGATGTTAGACATGTGTTGGGTTTTAATGTGAAACATTTCTTTATATTAAATGTTTGAGGGGAATTGGAATGTTATATCTGGGACACATTGTTTTAAAAATAAAAACAATGAATAGTGAATGAATTTTTTGTGCTCTGTTTTTTTATTTTTGGTTATTCGGGTAGAATGTTTTTATACTAAGTCTGGAGATTCATCTTGAAAGATGAAGAAAACCATGAGAGAAACCTATTGTTATATTCTTCTAGTAAGTCAATTTTTGAGGACGAAAATTTTTGTTGTTAGAGAGATTGTAAGGATTCATACAATCATTTTAACAAAAGTCACTCTCTCTAGACAACGGAACCCCTTATAGTTCTCTCTATTAGTACTCTCACAAGACTAAGGATTTGATTAAGCCAAGCAAGCCAAAGTAAGCAAACAATTAGAAGTGTGTCTTATACTTTGTCTTAGAGTGAGTGAGTGTGATTGGACCAGAAAGAGAACCTAATCACAGCTGAGGAGAAATTCACTAGCACACTATCTAAAATGATTAAAATAAGCCACAAAGTATAAACTGAGATTTTGGCAAAAAACAGTTTTTGAAAATAGAGAACTGGATGAAAATAACCAATTTTAGGATAAGTGAAATCGATTGATTCGCGCTCTGGACAGAATTGCGTAACTGTTTTATTAAAATTGTTTTGGGTTTTCCCAATATATAAACAGAGGGTTTTCTAACGTGTGCCAATAAGATACGAATTTGAGAATCAATTGTGAGATTACTATGAAAATTAATTTCGGAAAACTAGGGATTTCTTGATCAAATTGAAATGGGTTTTTTCTTGAAGAATCAATCTTGACCAAAGTACTGTGTTATTGAATTCCTTCAAGACCGTGCAAAGGCCTCTTGCTGCGCCAATAAGGGAGTTTCTCAACCTTTCTTGAACCTGTTTGATTCAAGATTTGTGTTGTTTCATTGTAATTTTGTATAATTCTTGAACCATTGTATTGAGTGTGGGTTATAAGGTTTAGTCGTGTATTATTGCTAGATTGATTGGGGCTGCGGGGTGTAGTTTCAATAATTCAGGGGTGTTCTTGGTTCTTGCGGGGTCTGAGAACTGTGTGGTTGATTGTAATTGTACAATTGAATGTTTTAATGAAATTTTCTTTGCTAGTGAGGCAAGGAAGATTGGACGTAGCTCTTGAGGAAGGACGAACCAGTATAAATTGCTTGTGTCCCTTTTCTTGACCCTTCTTGCTTATTCTTGATCTGTTTTGTGCTTGCCACTGAAATTTTGCTCACACAGATTGGTTCTTTTCTCACTCTGCATCACCCCTAACGTTATGTTTTTGTGGCTTTATAACAATTTCAAACTGTGTATTGTTTTGTGATTTTTCTGCATAATCTATGTTTGGTTTTTAATTCCATATTATAACTAGTTTGTTCAAATCATATTCTACATAATAGATAAATTCTCTGCATAATATTTGAACTTGAATTTGCTGCTGAAATTGGTCTTTTCAAATCTAGTTTTGTGTTCTATCATAATGCCTTTCTTAATCTGGTTTTTCACTTGTCCAGCGTGTGCTTCTATGAATTCTTTTTTGGTTTGTGTAATCATTTTTCAACCTCTACAAATCTGGTTTGTGGTACTGATATTGGTGTGCATATATGACATAAATTGTGTTAATTGTGAATACTTGCTCTTGGTTGTCTTTAATTTTTGTAACTGCAGCTGTAATTTTCATACTCATCCTTATCAAATAAGGCATTCTCTTTTTGTTTAAGTATCTCACTTAATCTCATTTGATCAACTTCTCTGTTAGCATATTAGATTGGCAAATTCTTAATTGTTTTTGTGCCATTATAAACAATTAAAACTGCTGGTTTTTCAGCACCTATTTTTACTATGTACTGCACTCATATATCATGTAGTCTTTGCATTTTTTTAACAAAAATTTGTGCCTAAATTGGTGGATTAACTTGTGTGTTTTTCACTGCAGTTTCGATGATTCAGTCGGTTATATCTAAACCTGGTTTTACTGCAAAACATCTTAAAGAATGGTTCTCCTATTTTAAGAATTTAGCCTACCTGTGTTCTTGAATTTTATTCTAGTTATTGTTAATTGGAGTATCATTTTAGCTAGCTTAATTTCTAGATTGGATATCACTGTGCATTGAATTATTTCGTACTGATTTTGTGCATTGAATTGTTTCGTAATGATTCTGCTGCTTAAAACTGTTTAGAAATACATCTACTGCATATATTTCAACTGTTGTGTGTAGACATTAATTGGGGGTCACTCTGCCGAAAAATAAATCAGTTCATCAGTGTTTTAAATCGATTTATTTCTTCTTTGCACCTTGTATCATCGATCATTGAGATTCATTAAAGGTTTTCTATTTGCAAAAAATATTTTCAGTGTTTAAAAGTTAAAAATCATTTAAAGTTCAATTCACCTCCCCTCTTGAACTCAGTCAAATACATTTTCACTCTCTACTCTCTCTCTCTCTCTAAAAATCTAGGTTTCCACTTGTTTCAGATTGAAGATCAAAAACCTCCTATCCAATTCCTCATGTAGGTAGAGCAAGCTTAGCAGGTCACCATTTTGGTTTAGGTAAGTACCAATTTTTTCCTATTCTTAAGCGACTTAGGGTTTCCATAAAATGAAAATTTGTGTGCACTTTCTTGCATGTAGTCTTAGAGATATCAAGGATGATCCTTGTTCATTTTGGATTCTAAGGGTAGGTTTAGATCATTGATCAGAATTGTATGTTGTTGCAGGTTGAGTTATCCTTGCAAGCAGTAACTTGGAGTCTTTTGTAGGTGATTCTCCTCTTAGAAAGATAAAGGAAGTTGACTCTTAAATCACTCTATAGAACCAAACCTAGGAGACCTAAATGTGCTTGTATTACATGTTTATCTATAATTTCTGATATAGTTCGGAGTTATTAAGGTGTTGTGTTTTATGTTTAATTTGAGTATGTAGGTTTTGCGAAGTGAATGTGTTTGTGTTAGAAATACTGTGTGCTATTTCAGTTGACAGGTTTGGACTAATTTTGAACTGGAATGAGTTGAATTAAATTGATATTTTAT
>Ga0099825_1007237_pt1 | contig 13576 bp, 4 predicted proteins | sample SiratroredBW_FD_76838 | JGI IMG/M metagenome (GOLD analysis project Ga0099825, IMG submission 76838) | Root nodule microbial communities of legume samples collected from California, USA - Siratro red BW | ecosystem: Host-associated > Plants > Roots > Nodule | place: USA: California | collected... | reverse complement strand
TATCCTTTCAAATTTTCCCAATAAATAATATTAGAGTTAAAGATTCATGTTGATCGCTTATACTCAAATCGAAAGAGAGAATCTCCCAATAGTTTCTAACTATATTTATTGATAATAAGTTTTAGAAGAACAGTAGCATTTTTTTTAAAATAATATAGTACTAAATACGGTGTAGACAGGTAAAATTAATTTATATACATAATATTTGCATGAAGAGTGACAATAGGGGGCATGAAAAACGTGCATGCAACAGATGTTGCAAAAACATGTGGGCTGTGGAAGATGTTTTGTTGGATGCAGCTGTGACAGAGTGTGAGGCTGATCCTAAAATTTAGGCAGTTTATTGTGTGAAAGGGATGCAGAGAAGAGGGAACACAGAACACAAAGGTGGCTGAAGGCATGCATGGTGCAGAGGAGAGGGGCTTGGTGGGAGCATGAGTGTTGAAATGAATGAAAGAGGTTGAAATGTAGAGGAGGTGGTGGTCCATGGTGGGTATGGTAGGTGTGCCTTCACCTGCTCTCAACACTTTCCAATGTAAGTCACAGACAAATCACATTAAAAAGTTTGTCTCTTTTCACCCTTCTTTCACTACCTACCAAATCCAACTTTTTCTTTTAATTAATAACCCTCTTGGTTTTTTGGAAATTTTCTATTTTATGCATGATACTATAAAAAAAAATAAAGAAAAACATTTAAGAAGATGAATTAAAGGGTGCTTATTCAGACTGACTTGTTATAGAAGACTTCTTTAATGTTATATATAAGTTTCAAACTTTTAAAATGTATTTTTCTGATAATTATATAAATTATCAAAATAAAATTTAGAAGTTATTTTAATGTTTTGTTTATTAGACCAGATTTTAATTTGGTAAGATATTTTCTTCTGAAAGCAATAAAGGTTTAAATTGTATTCCATGTTATGAATATAAATTACAATTTGAAATAGTTGTTCACTTTTAAATCTTATCAATTTTTCAAGTTTTTTTATATTTATTTTTTAAGTTGATTCTTATAATTTTTCTACTGGAATGGTGAAGAGAGAATTAATTCTAATTGAATAAAATTTTATCATAATATGTTTTTCTCTTTTTGATATAAAGTTATTCTTTTTATTTCGGTTGTACCTGAAGACTTTTTTGTTGCCGCATGTAAGATAATAAGTAAATAAAGAAATCATTATTAGATTATGCCTATCACATTAGTAGTTGAGACTTTTCTAAGTTTTTTAAGTAATTCCTTAAAAAATAAAGAAGCTGAGATTAGAGAAATTGATATGTTTAGTTATGTTATTTGGACATTAAGTTGGAGTTAGATTCCTAGATTGAAATTGGATGTGGATTAAGATTAATTGAGATTAGGATTGAGAAAATATAAATTTATCAGTTTGGAGAATTATAGTGTTAATTTTTTATTTTGGAATTATTGTTGATAATTGTTTATTTGAAGTAGTTGTACTTAAATATTGTAACCAATTTATAATGGATGTTTTAGTTAAATTATTTGAAATTGTATAAATATGATAAATGATTGTATGTGTTAAGTTACTTGAGTTATGATTCGTTTTTGAGTTTGTAAAAGTAATTTTGAGCTAGGGTAATATTATATAACTTTTAAAGCATTTGTAGTGTTAAATATTGTTTTAAACTTGTTTAAGATATTAGAACTGTTAAAAAAGATTTTTGATAAATTTTTGAACACTGCTTAATGTTTTTGATGATATATTTTCGCTTAAGTGAAACTCAGATGGAAATATAAGTCATATTTTTTTTTTCTGGTTCATGCTAAAATCTAACATAAACCATTTCTCTTAGTTAAATTTTGTTCAAAGGGATATTTTCTTTTAAGTTTTCTTGTTCAAATAAGTTAAAATCTAAGAAACCAATCTCATTGTTCAAGCAAGCTGAAATCGAAACCATTTTTTTCTCATGTAGTTGAATTTCGCTTAAGATTTTAAATAACACTTATATAATAAAATTAATTTGTTTTAAGGTCGAAAAGTGTTACAAATATTTTTATTTAAATAGATAAAAGAATATAAATATGTTACTTGATTAATTATGCGTATGAAAATATGAAAGAAAGATAAAAATATATAAATACATATGGTCATATGTTAATATCATTAAGATATAATTTTTCTTATAGATGAAAGAGTAAGTTGAAGAGAAAAAATTACATATTATTAATTTAGAAACTCAATAATATTTTATAATCTATAATGAATTTTATTTTATATCTTATATTCCTATTTTAATATATTTAATCACGGAATCTTTTTATAAAAATCGTATAGTAGGTATAGCATTGAATCTCTTATATTAATATTTAATTACTATTATATACATTATTTTTTGTTTAATATTTTAAAAATTAATATATAATCAATACCTAATAAAAATTAAGTTTAATAAATTAAAAAAAATAATCTTTAATAAAAATACAACGCGATGTGCACCTGATAAAATATAATCTTGTCAGAGTATTCTCAATAGCTGTTTAACATTACAAAAAGATTCATATTAAAATAATATTTTTAAATTAAAAAAAAATTATAGTTATATATTGTCGTCTATTTCAGCTATCATATTTATGTTATGATTTGCTCACTCTTTCTCTGTCTCTGAAAATCTCCAATTCCTTGTTCCCAACAACAACAGGTAGGTTGGGCTGCTTACCTTCCTTTTGTCAGATTCCTTTGCCTGTCCTTTGCCATCACAAGCCCTGACAAAAAGCTCATCAATCAAACAATAAATCACCCATTCTTCAACCCAAATCTCTCACACTCTCTCTCTCTCTCTTTCTCATGCTCATGTGACTGTCTGTCTTCCAAATGAAGACCATAATGGCAGCCAAATTCCCCCATGACTCTTCCTTCTCCTTCTCAAGAAGATACTTCCATTGGAAAAAGAGACCAATGGATGAAGATGATGATGACAATGAGGAAGAAATCCTCAACTTCTCAACCTCATCCTCACACTTCCCAGATGACAAACAAGAACATTACAACCACCCACTCCAAATGCCATCTTTGGAACACAAGAAAAAACCCAACTTCTCAAAGTTCAAGTCCGCCCTCACAGTCTTCTCCAAGCGCACGCACCACGCGCTCGGCACGCGCGTGGTGGGCACGCTCTTCGGGCACCGCCGCGGCCACGTGCACTTCGCCTTCCAAGAAGACCCGAAGGTGGGGCCCGCGTTCCTGATCCAGCTGGCAACACCCACCAGCGTGTTGGTCCGTGAAATGGCGTCGGGGTTGGTGAGAATCGCGTTAGAGTGCGAGAAAAAGAAGAGTAACAGTGGCAGCAACAACAACAACAACGGTTTAAGGTTGTTGGAAGAAGCTCTGTGGAGGACATACTGTAACGGGAGAAAGTGTGGGTACGCGAGCAGGCGCGAGTGTGGGCCTTCGGAGTGGAAGATACTGAAGGCTCTGGAGCCCATATCGATGGGCGCAGGGGTTTTGCCAGTTGAGGGGTGTGAAGAAGGTGAGGTTATGTACATGAGAGCTAGGTATGAGAGAGTGGTGGGGTCCAGAGACTCTGAAGCTTTCTACATGATGAACCCTGATGGGGTTGGAGGTCCTGAACTCAGCATTTACTTGATCAGAGTTTAACATTTTTACTCATCTGCTTTATCAAAACTTCATTTACATATAAAATGGTTTATGTGGTTTTGATCATCATTACTATGTTAAGATGTGGTCTTTAAAATTTTGGTTTTAAGTTTATGGAATTCTTCATAATTATAAGCTATGTGAATACTCTATGGTTTGGATTAGAGCTTTCTTCCTTGATTGTGCACTTTCATTGATGAATGTGGAAGATAAATAGTGATGTAGAAGGGTTTGGTTTCCTTCCAATGAATTGTTTGGCTTCTCCCTGATGAAGAAGGGCGTGTGGTTCTTCGAAATTGTCACTTGGTGGCTTGGAATAGAGTAATGACAGTTTTCATTCATAAACAGAGAATTATTTAATCAAACAATGTCTCCATTGTTGAAGCTCAAGCTACTACTATATTGTAACAGTAATTGTTGCTTCAACTATATATAGTTTCTATTTTTTATATAAGAATCGTTTGAAAATAATGCTAGGGGCCATAATCTTCGGGATTTGTTTGTTGCAATTTTGTTGTTTGTAGGTTAATTATAAATTCATGGTTTTGGTTTTGGTTAGTTGTTAAGTGTTTATTATTAGGTATGAATTTAACTTCCTAGAGAAAAAAGTTAAGCAACATATATTTTGGATTGAAGAAGAGGACAATATGCAGATAGTCTATTAACTATTGTTATAAATGTTAATAATCAAAATTACTTTTTTTGTTTAGGTAAGGTTGTTTAAAATTTTTAGATGGATCATTAGTTTCGATGCAAAAGACAAGCTTTTATCATATTTTGTCAGCTAGATCTCATGGTGTTATTAAACTTAAAATAGCAAGAAGACTTCAATTCCGTTACTATGAACATGTTTGGGGAAATTTTTCCCTAAACATTTCGATTGCTTTAGTAAAAATTTCCTATTTATAAAATTAGCTTGATGATTGGGATATCAATTTAAATTATGTCATCAGTTATTTTTTGGTTGAAAAATAAGTTATTTTCACGCATCTAAAAAATTGTAACTTATGATTAATTTTTAACCTTTTTTTTTCTTCTATCTTGGTACATATTCGTTTTCTGATAATAAAAGCGTACTTTTTTCATTCAAAACAATAACTTTTTAGCAACTTATTCAAATAAAAATTAATTTTGATTATAACAATAATCAGTTATTCATACAATTGATCAATGAAATAATCAATTGTCTCAAACACATCTTATATATAAGTTGAAAAGGAGAAATTTGTTGAGAAATAATCAAATTTTTTTTAAAAAGTTTCATAAAAACCACTTATTGTTTAGAAAAAAAAAAAAAAACTTTTGCAAAATTTCAGCTGTCCAAATATTTTAAAATTTGGGTATTTTAAAAATATTCCTGATCTTAAATTAATAAGGATTGTAAGAAACTATTTTGTGCATTTATTCAGCAGTTGAAATTTGGTAGGGGTATTGAAAGTGCATGATTCTATTGTTGAGCTAGAACTGAAATAGAATAGTTTCTTTGGTTTCAGAATTGCAAGAAATAAATGAAGATGCAGATATAGGTAGTTTATTCTCCAACAGCTTTTATTTCTGAATATTGCTCAGGTTTCCCTATCCAATGCACTACTTTTCTTCAAATAAAAATAATATAATATAACTATTTATTTAGTTCATAATTTTTTTTTAATTTGACTTCAAGAGTGAAATAAAGACGTTTTATAAAAGTAAAATAAAATAAGATGCATAGATAGAAGTAAAAATAAACTATTCAAACATAATAATAGAAACATGTCTTTCTGTCCCAGGATTTATTCAAATATTTAGAAGATTGACATTACAATAAGTAAGTAAAGAAAAATTTAACAAGAGAAAATAAAAAAAATAGCAAGAAATACACAAATAAAATCATTAAAGAGGTCAGATAAATAAAAAAAAATTACTATTTCTTTTATCATATTTTGTTCCTTTTCAAGTTCTAAAATCATTCATCCTTTCCTTTTTTCGAGTTCAATTTAACATTTCATTTTATTTATCTTTTTTATTTTGAGATTGTCAAATCGAAATTGCATGAGGTGATTATTGTCATCCTTTTAAAGCTTTAGTAACAATTAAACTAGGAGTAGTTCTAAAGTAATTATCATAAAAAATCAATTTTTTAATTATTAAAGTATCATTATTATTTTATTATTACTATTGATAGGCTATCATTGGATATTAATTTATTTATCATCCAAACCAAAATGAACCATATTTTATATTATATATATTGATATTTTAATAAATTAAAAAAAAATTATTTATTCTTATCAAGATTGAGGATAAGAAAGGTTCATCTAAAAAAAATACTTTAATACAAAATAAGTGGATGATTGAGAGATGAATGTGTATAAAAAAATATATAAGATGCAATAGTAAGAGATTAATTAATTTTATGGCCTAGGATTGAAATAATAAACTCGAACAATTTATGAGTCGTGCAAGTGAAGATGATGATGATATGCGAGTATATTTAAAGTAATTACCGGTAAATTCAAATATTAATTAAACTGATTCCAATATTTGAAGTATGGTTAGTATTTTCTTAAATTTGAATATTAAACGTCTTTATGATAGTAAATTTATTCTTTTGTTTAGTTGTTGAATCAACATCTAATAATTATGTTCTTCACATCAAATTAAGGACACACTCTTCTTCTAGTACTATACTTTCTTCTTGCATCTCCATATATTTACAAAAATAATCAATATATCTTTAAAAAAAATTAAACAAACTCTAAACTTTCAATCTTTTTTATTTTAGATTATAGAATTTGAAATTAAAAACTTATATTCTAAATTATATAATTTGAAATATAAAAATTATATTCCAACTTATACAATTTAGAATTTAAGAGAAACTTATATTTTAGATTGTATAATCTAAAATAAAAAATCATAAAATATATATTAAAATGCATCCATATGAAATTTATTGTGAAATTAAAATTTCATAACGATCAGGATACTTGGAGGCCGAAAAACTGGATGAAAGGATTTATGAAGCCTCGGATATGGCAAATTTTGTATACCAAACCAATTTTTGACCTCCACCACACCATTTTTTTAAATATTCCATAAATGCTCTTAATATTTATATTTGAGCACAGCGTCGAACAGTAAAAAAAATGTACGTTATGGTTGAAAGTGCTTCGTGAAGAATGATCACTGTTCAGTAGAGTTGATGGTAGAAGGCAAATTTAGATGTTTTTCTTTCATGGTGGTAGGTGTAATGGAAGTAATAAATTAAAGACACTTTGTTTCAGAATTGAAAGATGTTACAGAAGAAGGGTGGTGTATTATGTGACAAAAAAAATTGTGTTCCCAAATAAGTATTCTGGATGCGTTACAGAAATAAGTATACAAAAGTGGCTTCTGGAATTGTGTTATGGACTGTTTCTGTACCTCTAAGTGCCTTTTTAGGCAATTCTATGTTTTTAGAAATTTCTTAAAATATTTTTTATATTTTATTATGCAGACTATTTTAATTTTGTATTCTTCTATCTTCATTTTCTTTCACCTTTCGCACCTCCATTATGTTGAAATTGTCACCACCGCTTTGAGTTTCCAACTTCCATAGCCTTATCAATCCTACGATATAAAGATGATTTATTGAAAGTTTTGAAGACGATTTGATAATAATTTTGTGATTGAGGTGAGTTTTTCTAGTAAAAATACACTTTTGAAATGAATTGTTTCGAAAGTTAATTTTGAATCTAGAATTAGATTCTATAATAGCTTATTCTGGAAGTGCTTCTTTAAAAAAAAAAATTCTAAAGTGAGATGTTTCGGAAATAAATTGTTTTTTAAAAAATGATTTTCAAATTTTCTTTTTCAGAATGATCTCTTCCGAAAGTATTAAGCACCTTTATCTCTTACTATTACATTGCTTTAACATATAGAAAGACAAAATTATCTTTACAAACACGATATATTGAGAATTTTGAAAAAATTTAGAGGTGTCTTAAGAAAGCTTGGAGGTGCATGAAGAAGCCATCTATGTTATGAAATCAAATTCTGGAATAGAAAATGGCTTTTGGAGTTGTGTTACAAAAATCGCATTCTAAAATATAAAATATAAGCATCAAGGATATTTTGTCGTTTCATATCTTTGATGTGGTGCAAGTCAGAACGTGGTTTGGTGTAGGAAGTATTTGCACTCAGATTTATGCATACGAGCCCATTGTTATTTAAATAGCTTTCTTATTGGGTATTTCTTTCTGCGCCTTCAGACTTTCCTTTTGCAACTCTATAAATATGAAAATTTTTTTTTTTTTTTTAGATTTTACAATTCAAAATCTTCTTAAATTGTGTATCTGAATTTAAAAGTGTCTTCTAAATTACATAATTCACAAGTTATATTTAATTTCTGAACTGCACAATCTAAAAATCAATCAATTATACAATCTGAATTTTTTTTAAGAAAAAATATGAATTATAAATTGTATAATTCAAAAGTAAAAATACTTTTGAGATTATGCAATTCAAAAACCTTTTCAAATTATATAATCTAAAATTTCATGAAATTTCATGATACAGGAAGTTTCCAAATTGTAAAAGAAAAAAAAATGTATAATAGAAGGAAAAAGTTAGAAATTTTCATATTTATGGAAATGTAGAAAGAAAGCATGCAGATATAAGAAGAAATACCCTTTGTATACCATCTAAGTGATTACCAAGTTGAAATGGAGAGACATGTAAGTCCTAAAGTGTAATCGACCCTTTTAGAGTTTTTCTTTCTCCCTGTACTTAATTTCTTCTCTTTCTTTTACGATATAAAAGAAAACATATATATTATGGTCATAACACTTCATATTCAATTTGAAATTATATTTTAAAATTCATCATTTAAGATATTTTTTTGAAGTAAAAACCAATTAAATTAAAAAAAAGTTTAAAATTTAAGTCAAAGCATGCACTGACTGATATAAATTTTAAAAATTTTTTTGTCCTTTTCAAATATTTATTCATATAGACTAGTTTATAATGTGACGTAAATAATTACCTTTTTACATCAGATATTATATCTGACATAAATTTATGTCTCATGAATTCGTGTTGACTAGTTTAACGTATTCAACGTAGAAAATCTCTTCTGTACTAGTAAAATCTTGAACTATTACATTGAATAGAATAATTTATTGATTCCCAACTTGAGTTTCAATTGAATTCTTTTATAGTTTAAAAATTAAGTCTGAGTTCAAAAGTTTCATATCAAATAAAAATAAGCAAAATCAACAATTAAAAAAAAATTACAAACTTATTATCTTTAGTTGAAAGTAATATTTTATTGTGAATTTTAGATATCCTTTTTCAAAAGTCCTCTAATTTTTTTTTGAATAATTCTCTAAATCCTTCTAGTATATCTTCTGCTCTTTAAATTTTCTTCCATTTATAAGTCTTTACTTTCGATTACGTAGATCAACTTCCATTTTGATTGGATTGTGCTTTTGAGACAAATCCTACGTAAGTAGATTATAAGAGGTTGTGTTGGTTGTTTTAGGAAGAAGTCAAATGTTTTTTTAGACGATTGTAGCTGTGTTCTTTTGAGGAATTACAAAGTCTGAATTCGTTGTGGCATTTGGTGCACTACGAAGTTCTTCCAAGATCCTTTTTTTTTTCTTCCACGTTTCTCTTTTTCTTGAACCGACAAAAATTTGTAGTTTGAACTTTGACATTTATATCTGGGTTGTTGCTTTTTGGTCATTTCCTTGAGTTTTTTTGGTTAGTGTATTTGGTTCAAAATGGAACAAATTATTTTTTTCGTACAAAATAATTGAAGCAGTAAAAAATGACAAAATTGAGGGTTGATACCTATCTTAACACATGGTAAATAAAATATCTGCAACTCTTTTATCATTTATATATTGTTTAACTTATAAGATGAAAATTTGACTAACAATTAAACTCCACAAAAAAAAAAAATTATTCCCACATATTTTTTTCCCTGGAAAATATTAAGAAAAAGAATCTAACTTGAAAATTGCACAGAAGACTTTAGTTTTGGTGAAGGGAAAAGTTTGATGGAGACTGTGAAGGACGTGTCAATGACAATGAAGAAAGAGAAGAATGTGTTGGTCTTTCTGGTTCTGCACCAGTCACCAACAATTTCCTGAGAAATTGAACTAATTGTTGAGACATTCATGTCGAAAAACATGTTTATGTAAGCCCTTATATAAAAATAAAATAAAAGCATTTTTTTATAATTAATTTATAAAAATTATATCCTATAATAACATCTCAAAATTTTAACTTTTTTACTTTTTATATATTTTTTTAAAGTACTTGTGAATGAGTTTATCCAAACAAATGTGGGCATGTTTTGTTTAATTTTTGAACTTTTGTAATTGTATTGAGATATCGGTTCTATCAAGAAATTCGTTATAGATCTTAATTTAAGCAATTTTAGATACATCGGGTGACAAAAGTATATTAATTTTCATACGTCTTACTTACATAATAAAGATATATAATCATAAATTAAATTATACCACTTTAAAATCTATTTTAACTATAATAAATTAAAACTTTTTCAAAATTAATTCTAGCCATCCAGATAAAAAATTGGTCACATCAAGTATCAACCAAATCAAATTTTAATAGATGAGTGTGATTAAGTCTTTTATCACGTACAGATAACTCCTAGTCTAATAGATAATAGAGAAGACCATTGCATATACCATTTCAAATAGTTTTTTATATATATATAATCTGGTACTTTTTAAATTCATTTAGATTCATACAAAGTTGGATCACATCTCTTTATTATCTCTGCCGATAGAAAATTTTATTTAGATTTATATTATAATGGATTGATAAAATAAATACTTTTTATAATCATATGATAATATTGTTTATTTTTATAATAATTAATTTAAAGGTCAAATCTAAGATTATTATAATTTGTTGGTACTCAGCATATTTTATGCTAATACTATCAAAATTGAACTTCTTTTAACAGTTATATTTTGCTTCTGATGATACTGTGTTGTTTTGCATTTTTTATTCAAAATTATGGTTTCCTTTCCTTAAGATGAAGTTAATAGTTTCGTTGAATAAAATTTGTGTATGCATATTAACAGTAAGACTAACTTAATATTTATAAGTTTATTTTTCATAATGTATAATGAGGGTATTTTTTTTTTAATTTTAACCAATAAAATACCATATTAAATATAACTTCAAAAATAATTGTCATAATTAACAATTTCTACATAGAAGATAATCTACATTTTAAGATAAAGTAAAATAGTTTGACATTGTCATTGTATCTAAATCAAAATTCTTATTTTATTACTTTAGTAATGTTAAACTGGAAAACATATTTCTTTAAAACGCTGTCTAAATCAAATTTATTTTATAAACAATTTTTTAATTCTATAGCAATTAACTGATATTTATTTTAATTAAAATTAATTTTAGAAAACCTTATCTATCAAAACTTAAGTTTTAGAACTATAATGAAAGAAACACTGCGTCAAGATGGATGGATTGGGAAAGAAAAATAAGAATAGCAACTATATATTGAAATTATAATATTTGATGATAAACTAGGGAAAATATATTTATATAATAACCCTATAGTTATCATCACTAACTTTAAAATATGAATATATATATAAATTAATAAAGTATTTTATATTTAAAATAATCATACTCATTCAATAAAATATTTGAACCACTTAACTTTGACAAAGAGTTCATCGTATTAAGATGGCCCCTTTCCTAATGTGAACCGAGGTTATGCTAATTTTCAACAATGCCGTCTAGCTGTCACAAGTCTTAAGGTAAAACTTGTTTTTCTTAAGAAGTCCGATAAATTTTGTTATAATAATTATAAAGGAAAAAAATGTCTTTTATACTATTCCATTATAATAATAATGAACAATTTATTTAAATTTAAAATAAATATTTTAAATTGAAATGCTTTTAAACAAAAAATCTATTTATATTTCAATTTATTCAAAAGTCACTTGAACGATATATTCTCTTCAAATAAAAAAAATAAAAATTATCCCGTTAAGAATATTTTTCGTTTGAGTGAAAAATTAGAGATTTGTATAGTCTTCATTCTCAACTAAGAAAAAAATGTTTTATTTAAAAAAAATTATTTGAACTAAAATTGTATGAAACAAAAACTTATCATATTTTACAAATTACTTTCTTGATCAGATTGCAGTTCGCTTTTCACCGGATATAGAAATTCATGCTCAACTTATTGAACCCTAATTAATTAACTAAGCGAGAATTAACACAAGTTTTTCTTATGTAAATTAAGCATTCACATACATCATTCATTCCATCCCATACAACTTGTGACTCATTGCATTAAGCATGAACAGAGACACAAAATTCATATTAACTGAAATATTAAGCAATAAAAACATTAAGCACAAAAATAAAATGATGAAGAGTTAAGAGACGAAGAGAGCAAAAATAACACAACTGCAACCTCAAAACTTCATTGCAATTTGAATAAAAAAAGATAACCTTATAAATTAGCCTTCCATTAAATTCGAATAAAGCAAACAGAGATTAAACACAAAACAAAACGTAATTGCAAATAAAAAAAACCCAATAAAATTCCAAAGCTACCTTGAAAATAATAGTAAAATTAGCTCAAAAAATCCGAATTAAATAAAATTATGAATTTCTAGTAAATGAAACCCAAACAGTGAAATTGAGAAAATAATAAGTATTTAAGCACAAATTACTAATCAAAATAGATATAGAAAGACAAATAAATAAGGGAAAATATGACTCATCACTCTGTCACGAGTCCAACAATGGACTCCGTTCGAGAAACTGATGAAAGACGGATGCGTAGACTTAAAAACAAGTCAAAGGAAAAAAGTTAAAGGTTTAGAGAGATCGCAACTCAAATGAGACTTGATTAATAACTTGTACTATAAATACTTGTTTTTAATTTAATAATATAATAATTACATGCTCATTTCACTTTTATCCCTTTTACTCAATGACGGTTTTTTAAAATGTAACAACAAAATTATTTCATAATCCAAAACTATCCATTTTGACACTCATATTCACTCTTTTAAAATCAATTCAAATTCACTTATTCAAATACAAACATGTCCAAATTCAATCTAAACCATTCTGATAACAACCATACTCCAAAAGTAGAAACAATTTAATTTATAAATAAAAATACTTTCCTTTATTTAAAAATTGTTTAGGCTCCAACCAATAACAAAAAGGGTAGAATACAACTTCACTTTTAAGAACTTAATGAGAATTATCAAAACACTCAAAAAGAAAAATCAAAAGTTAAAGTAGTTAACATAATGATATTTTTCTAGTGACAATATCACTAATAAACTAAAACACTTACAATTATAAATAAAAAATAAAAGTAAAATATTTTAAAATAAAAGAAAATTATAGATAAAAATAAAAGTAAAATATTTTAAAATAAAAGTTAACTTATTTTAAGTTTTGATTAGATAAAAATGTTCTTATTATCTCCTATTAAGTATATTCTATTCTTAAAAAGAGAGATGTAACACCCTAAAAATAACATGCATAAAACTAAATATTCTACTAATCATCATTAAAATTCATCAACATACAATAATCATTTAAACTAAAGTATTTACAATTTCTACCTTCAGAATTCTACTAAAACATAATTACAAATTATCTCCAAATTATTTTTCAAATTTAACTTATGCCTAAAAGCATCAGTCATTTCAAATGATCCGTCACAGACCCATCTGCAACACCATCTGCTCCCGTGCCAAAAACACGATCATTGCAAACAGATATCAAAACACAAGTACAACAAAACAAGGGTAAGCTAACCAAAATTTTAATAATAGTTGAATATTTCAATTCAAACACAAATATTAACACTACTCAAGTCTTTCATTCAGTACATGCACCATCACAATATAAGACACTGACACACTATAAACTTGACTCTACTTCCGGAAGACTCGTGC
>Ga0099825_1007235_pt1 | contig 13578 bp, 8 predicted proteins | sample SiratroredBW_FD_76838 | JGI IMG/M metagenome (GOLD analysis project Ga0099825, IMG submission 76838) | Root nodule microbial communities of legume samples collected from California, USA - Siratro red BW | ecosystem: Host-associated > Plants > Roots > Nodule | place: USA: California | collected... | reverse complement strand
TATTAATTTATTTTATTTTTATTTTTTTTTTTTTATTTTTTTTTTTTTTTTTTTTTTTTATATTTTTTTTTTTTTTTTTTTTTTTTTTTTTTTTTTTTTTTTTGTTAATTAAAAGTTGTACAAAGTGGAAATTGCAATTTGTAGAATGACAAAATAGAATTGCATTTCCATGACATCGATTTTGAATGAAAAAGCATCCCTGATTGAATAGATGTCACATATGCATTTTTATTTTATCACGCAAACGAAAAATAAAATAAAGGTCTATTTGAAGAAAATTTCCCTGAAAGTTATCTGAGGAGAATAAAGTAAAAAGAATAAATAGCAATATATTTTTCATAAAGCAAAATACATTATACACGACTTATAAATTAGATTTTAGATAAGTTAACGTAAAAATAACTTTTAGAATTTAACATGTATATAATTTAATTTTCAATTATGAAGAAATGAATGTATTTATTTTTCTATAAATATTAAAATTTATCTAAACATATCCACTCTTCCTATAAATGGAGGTGGTCTCTCTGGCGGGTGTGCCAACAAACACTTGAACTGATGCAAAAGTGTGCTTAAATAGCTAAGAGATAAATAGAATAATGGCTTTTAAACAGTTTTATATCTTTAACATAATTTCTTTCTTCACACTTTTCTATTATTATAAACTTATTTATCCATAATTTTTCAAATAAATATCTACTTCAAATCATTATCTTAATTCCCAACTCGTTTTTAATGACGAATTTGTTCAACTCAAAGTTAGTAAAATAAATATATCTTATAAATATTGTTTTACCTCGTCTTAATTTTAAAATTTCCCATTAATCAAACATAACTATGAGTATAAAGAATGTTATATTTTTAAATTTAGTATTGAAATATAGATGAATATGAGTATATTTATCTTCTTCTTATATCTATTTTTATTTTAAATTATTAAAATCCTATTAGTTTATTTAGTTTAAAAGATTTATTTTTCATTTTTTTATTATGAGTAGTGATACTTTGACATTGTATAATTTATCTTCATTTGACACTAAAAAATAATATTATTTTATTAAAATATTATATTTTATTATAAAAAGCAGGAGTGAAATGGTGTAAGTTTTCTACAGCAGTGTCAAAGTATATTTATTCCATTTGATATCATCACAAATCTCATTATACTTTTTCACATCACAATTTTAATTATATATATATATATATATATATATTTTTTCTTTTGTATGGTTTTGTTTAAATAATATATTATAATTAGGGAAACATAAACTTCCATATTATTCAATTAAATTGTTTATAAGTTATACATTCATCATTTATGTTTTTTTTTAATATTTTATTTGTTGTTTATTTTTTGAGAATTAATGTTTACCTATCGATTTTGAGTATTCAATTTATGTAAATTCTTAATTTATTAGGTAACTCAAAAACCTTAATTTCTTTTTTTTTTCTTTAGTTATTATTTTCATTTCATTCTTTTCACTTTATCTCAACGGTTCAACTTGTTGAATATCCATTAAGTTCACTCAAATCTTTGATATACTTTTCTTTTGAACTTGTGAAAAAAGTAATAGATGTTGTAGTTGTCGTAAAATTTAATTATGTATCATTTTTTTTCCTCTTTTCTATGTTTACTTGATATTTATGAAATTGTTATATAATGATATTTTATTTTAAGATTTATGTAATTTAGTTTCTTCTCTGAAATTTGACATTAAAGGATTTTGACATTTAATCCTTGATAATATCATGTTATTTTTTTTTTGTGATTTTTATTTTTTGTAGAAAAATATTTAATTAATATATAAGATAATGTGAGAGTGGATACAAGATCGAGTATGAGTATACATACTACCCAACGGGAAAAGGGATGTGAGACAAATTACTCGACAAGGATGATGATGAAATTTTACTTTGGGAACAAGAAAAAATATAGTCAAATTCACACATGTCTCGCCCCATTGCCATCCCTAAAAGATACATATAGATGAGACTTCATTCATAATTCCACTGCAAGCATCCACCACCCACTGAAAAATTGGCACTGAATCTTGAATAAAGAAAAAAATGTGGGAAAATGTGAGAGCGAATACAAGAGTGGGTATGAGTATACTTACTACCCAACAGAAAAGGGATGTGAGACAAATCACTCAACAAGGAAGAGGATGAAATTTTACTTTGGGAACAAAGATAAGTATAGTCAAATTCACACATGTCTCACCCCATTGCTATCCCTAGATGATAATATAGATGAGACATCATTCATAAATCCACTTCAAGCATCAAACACCCATTGAAAAATTAGAATTGAATCTTGAATAAAGAAAAAAAAAATCATAATTGAGCTAATTAATTGAAACGCTTGCACTAATTGTAAATAGGATTTGAAAATCACTTGAATGATCTTCGTGTTAGCCATTTGTAGGCATTATAGAGTTTAAGTTTTTGGACGCATGTTTTCTTCATTCCATAATCATAAAGCTTCACCATTATTCAAACTATGGATGAACCTCACCATGGTAGTATCTATAGATTCAACTATTTTAGCTTTGATGAGGGTCCCTTCCATCTTTTTGCAATACTCTTAATAAAGTTGACTACTTGATATTATTAACCTATTTTTATCACAAAAATCAACTCTCTCCACACTTAAAATCTGCTTAATGCTCAATTTTATTTAGTTTTTTCTAATAATTGATTATAAGAGTTAGAAAATGATTTAATTGTAAATTCATTGTATTTTGATTGAATTTGAATAGAAAAACATTGGATTAGAAGAAAGAGGTTAAAGCTTTGAAGGAGTGAGAGAAAGGAGAAAAATTTAGGCTCTTGGATCAGCACACCTAAGTCTAGCATTAGAGAACCCGAGAGCAAGGACAGAGAAATGCGCCCGGTGCATATTACATGGGCTCAGCATAGGTTGGACTTTAGAACTTGGACCTGTAACAGAATTCTGTGGTGCCCGACGCAGCTAACTAGAGTCGGGTGCGAGCATCAAATTTGGAATTTTATTTAATAGTTGCTTGCACTAGGGTTAGGCATCTTTGGCTATTGGAGATCAAAAATCACTCTTGGAAGGTATTATTAGGATTTCTTGTGGATTCTTCTTCCTATTTCACTGTTCTTTTGTAAGGTTTAATATTCTCATGTCTATAAGGAGTTAAATTCTTTATTTTTGAGGTTAGGTTAAACCTTTTCGAACACTCATGTAATCGTTTTGTTTTTCATATTTATGTCTTTTCTTTCAATAAATTAGTATTTTAATTATGTGATTATTGCTTGTCGTGTTGATTTGTGACTTGATCATTGATTCTTAGGGTATTAGGAAATATCTGTTGTAATCAGGAACTAAATTAATATACCAGATGAAAGTTTGTGTCTAGGAATAGAGCAAGATTCATTTGTTGTCTTAAGATCCTTTTATATAATTTATCAAGGAATTGATGGTTAATAGATAATCTTGGGCTCATTATGCTAAGGAATTGGGGTTGAGTATTATTAAGGGTTGACATTGACTATTGATAGAAAAGAAAGTAAATATTTTTATACATGAGAGTGATGACTGGTGAGATCTAATATTGACAAGTTCTTATTATTAATACTAAGTCATTTTTCTACATTTCAATTGATGATTAAAATTATAAATATTATTTTATTTTTTGCACTCAAAACTAAATTATAGAATTATTCTTGAATGTGATTTATTATAACTGTTAATATTGTCTTATATTATTTTATTATTTGGGAAAGAACGATATTTTTATTACTTGCCACATTACAACTAGTGCACTTGAAATGTTCTTTCCTACATTCATCCCTTGAGAGCACGTCCCTAATCCTCTTCAACATTCTGATTGGAAGAATGATGAATGTAGGAAAACACATTGCATATGAGATCCATCAATGTGTTAATATGCCAGGAATTATTGGTCTGGGACATCCCTCTTTGATAACTTATTTGTTTAGTTTAGGATAATTGGAGTGGATGTCTCACTTCCCCCTTTTGAGCGTCCTTACCAAACAAGTGATATGAACTACCAAATAGATTTTGTTTGGTGAGAGAAGGCCAAGTTGCACCTACACCACCACACGGAAGACCTTACTGTGCTACTGTTATGAGCTAGGAGAATTTTGATGCTTTGATGCAGCATTTTGATGATTCTCTACATGTGGTCCTTTGGGCTCAGACGATGGTGATAGACACCCTCCGAGGACTTCCATTGCATTAACCAAGATTTCCCCAAATATTTCAATACCCTCAATTAAGGAGTTCACAACTTATGCTGCTTGGCTTGGGGATCAAGCCAATTTTGAAGGAAGGGGTGAGCCTACAGATGAGGATGCAAGAGATGATGTTAAAAAGGAGGGGAAGATCTTCAACTGACTACTCAAGGATTTTTATTTTTTTTATGTTATTTTGTTTTTATTTTTCTATTTTACTTTTACTTTTTAATTTATAGTTGTTTTAATTTTCATTGATATTTTATTTTATGTTTTATTTTCTGTTTTGATTACAAGATGTGTAACTTGATTATGTGGTAATTATTATATAATTGGTTTATGACTTTGAGATATTTTTACATATATCTGATGAGAAAATTTTGTGTGCTGCTTTTTATTGAAACCTTTGTGGCTTTTGCTAAAAATTAAGTTTGTGGTTGCTATTGTATTTGTTGTGATTAAAAATATATTCAACGTATTTAGTGTGGAAACTATTAGAACCAACAATATCCATGTGAGATTTTGGACTTCAGAGTTTAATTCAGTAAGTACTATCACTTTTGACTCATAATTTACTTTGCTATTTTATTTGCATGTTTAGAAATGGTGAAGACCATTCTTTTTATTTTAATTTAGCTTGAGCCAAATAGCTAACCTTGTTTTGATAAAATAAAAACTTTTTGCACCCCTTTGAGCTTTAAAAGAAATTCTTTTTCATCATTGAATCTTTTACCCTTTTAAGAATTAATTGACTACCTCACTTTAAGTAAAGATAGCAAGGAGATCATGATCATTAGGAAGTTATTTAAGGGGATATAAAGTGTAATTCAGAAAAGGTCAGATTTGTAATGCTTCAATATCAAAAGTAAAATAGAAATAATATATATATATATATATATATATATATATATATATATAGTATTGATTAAATGAATGTGAGGAGAAAGTTGATATTGGGTTGAAGTTTGGTTTTGGAATAGAAGATGGTAAAATTTTTCTGAGATCTTGAATTGATTGAATTGCCCTCTTTGCTTAAAGTATTTTGATTATCCAGAAAAATTAATTTCTTTGTTAGCCTAGCCACATTACAATCCAATAAAAGTTCTTGTGATGTTGCATGCTTTTGAAGATTTTTGACTCTTAAAATGGAAAAACAAAGTTAAATTGTGAGAAATTAGTGGTAGAAGAGAGACAAATATACCATAAGACATTAGTGTGCTTAAGTGAAACAAGAATGATACCTCTAGTTGTTCACTGAAAATATTTTGCCCTTGATAAGATTGAAACATTATCTATCACATTTGCACTGTGAGCACCATAACTGATTCTTGCACTACAAGAGAAAAGCTATTTAGAGACCAATTTTTATCTACCAAAGAAAATGTTTGCTCATTGCGACCAAAATAATTACCAAATTAGGTTTTGGTTGCTAAATAACTACAAAATAAAAGTAATGATTAGATTTAGTGACCAATTAAGTCAATATAATTGGTATCTAACATTAGCTACCAAGGTTTTAGTCACTTATACCATTAGATTCTAAATTAGTCTCTAAATTAATTAGATATCAATTTAGAATCTAAGGGTATAAGTGACTAAAACCTTGGTAGCTAATGTTAGATACCAATTATCTTGATTTAATTGGTCACTAATTTCAATCATTACTTTTATTTTGTAATTATTTAACCAAAAAAACCTAATTTAGTGATTATTGTTGTCACAATTAGCAACTATTTTATTTGGTAGCTAAAAATTGGTCTCTAAATAGCGTTTTTTTATAGTGTTGATAGGGTAACACTTTTCCTTTATGTGATTGATTTGAACGGGAACAATAATGACTGATATCTAAAGTGATTGTGTAAATTTGTTTCTGAGTTGTTATATCTTTGTTGAGTAATATTTATTTATGTCTAAGTTACCTTTGCTTGAGGACAAGAAAAGTTATAAGTTTGATGGAATTTGACAACATTTATTTTTTATCATATTTCGGAGCCAATTTTTATTATGAAATAAATTCTTTCTAAGCTTGGAACCTGCTTATTCTTTATTTTATTATGTTTTTGTTAATAATTGATTACTAGAGTATGAGAATGGAAAGTTATACTAATTTCTCTTATTTTGCCTAAAAAGTTAATAGGAAACACTAGATTCAGAGGAATATGATTGGAACCCATGAAGGAGAATGTAAAAAAGGAAGTTGGCGTAGGGCAGCTGAGTCCGACCCTAGAATACTATGCCCAATGATACAAAAGTCAAGGGCAAAAATATTGAATTGTGTTTGGCAGTGCAAGAGTTGAGTTGGGCACTAGTTAGGTGAAGAGCCTCTACAACAATTTGAGCCTAGGGCCACTAAAGTTGGGTCGGGCATGAATGTCAAAAAAAACTATTTAAAGGTTGTCTACATTAGGATTAAATCTTTTAGAGCCAGATGAGATAAAGAGTTAGTCTTGGACGACGACTTTAGGGTTACTTGGTATAATCATCCTCGTCTTCCATTGTTAATCTTTTATGTTTGATGTTCTCAAAACTATGAAGAACTAAATCCACTGTTGTTGGGGTTAGATGTAATCTTCTAAACTCTCATGTAATGAATATTGGCTTTATATATATGTTTTTCATTTCAATGTCAGTATTTTTATTCTTCGCTTAATGCTTGTTGTAATGATTATCCTTGACTTGATAGTTAATCTTAGTGTTAGTACTCTCACAAGACTAAGTATTTGATGAAGCCAAGCAAGCCAAATCAACCAAGCAATAGGAAGTGTGTCTTAGAGTGAGTGAGTGTGATTGGTGGTGAAAGAGAACCTATGCACAACTGAGGAGAAATTCACTAGCACATGGTCTAATTTGATTAAAACAAACCACAAAGCATAAGCTGAGTTTTTGGTAAAAATAGTTTTTGAAAATACAACACTGGATGTAAATAAACTGATTTCAGGATAAGTGAAACCGATTTATTCGTGCACTGGACAGAACTGCGTAACTATTTTATCAAAATTGTTTGGGTTTTTCACTTTTATAAACAGAGGGTTTTCTCACGCGCAAAGAAGCGAGACAAAATAGTGAATCAATTGAGAGTTACTGCTAAAATCAATTTGTGAAAACTAGGGATTTCTTGATCAAATTGAAAGGTGTTTTTTCTTGAAGAATCAATCTTGACCAAAATACTGTGCTATTGGATTCCTTCAAGACTGTGTAAAGACCTCTCTGGTTGTGCCAATCAGGGAGTTTCTCAACCTTTCTTGAACCTGTTTGATTCAAGATTTGTGTTGTTTCATTGTAATTTTGTATAATTCTTGAACAATTGTGTAAGGTGTGGGCTATAGGGTTTAGCTGTGTATTGTTGTTGAATTGTTTGGGGCTGCAGGGTGTAGTTCCATGAATTCAGGGGTGTTCTTGGTTCTTGCAGGGTGTGAGAATTGTGTGATTGATTGTCATTGTACAATTGAATGTTTTAGTGAAATTTTCTTTGCTAGTGGGGCAAGGAACACTGGATGTAGCCCTTGAGGAAGGGTGAACCAGTATAAATTGCTTGTGTCTCTTTTCTTAACCCTTCTTGCTTATTCTTGATCTGCTCTGCGCTTACCACTGTAATTTTGCTCGCATAGATTGGTTCTTTTCTCACTCTGCATCAGCTATAGGATTTTGTTTTTGTGGTTTTATAACAATTTCAAATTGTGTATTGTATTGTGATTTTTCTACAGAATTTGTGTTTGGTTTTTAATTCCATATCATAACTGGTTTTTTCAAATCATATTCTGCATAATATTTGAACTTAGATTTGCTGCTGAAATTGGTGTTTTCAAATCTAATTTTGTGTTCTGTCATAGTGCCTTTCTTAATCTGGTTTTTGCACTTATCCAGCGTGTGCTTCTACTAATTCTTTTCTAGTTTGTGTAATCAATTTTTAGCTCTACAAATCTAGTTTGTGGTAATGACATTGGTGTGCATATATGACATAAATTGTGTTAATTGTGAATACTTGCTCTTGATTGTCTGTAATTTTTGTAACTGCAAAACTGTTGTAATTTGCATACTCATCCTTATCGAATAAGCCATTCTCTTTTTGTTTAAGTATCTCACTTAATCTCATTTGATCAACTTCACTGTTAGCATATTAGATAGGCAAATTCTTAATTGTTTTTGTGCCATTATAAACAATTAAATTGTTGGGTTTTCAGCACCTATTTTTACTCTGGTCATATATCATATAGTCTTTGCATTCTTTTAACAAAAAATTATGCCTAAATTGGTGGATTAAGTTGTCTGCTTTTCACTACAGTATCACTGATCCAGTGGGCTATATCTAAGCATGGGTTTACTGCAAAACAACTTAAAGAGTGGTTCTCCTATTTTAGGAATTTAGCCTACTTGTGTTCTTGAATTTTATTCTAGTTATTGTTAATTGGAGTATCATTTTAGCTTGCTTAATTTCTATATTGGATATCACTGTGCATTGAATTGTTTCGTACTGATTCTGCTACTTAAAATTGTTTAGAAATACATCTGCTACATATATTTCAACTATTGTGTGTAGACACTAGTTGGGGTTCATTCTGCCAAAAAAATAAATTGGTTTATCCATGCTGAAATCGATTTATTTTTCCTCTGTACCTTATAATATTGATCATTGAGATTTGTAAAAGTTTTTCTATTTGCAAAAAATGTTTTCAGTGATTTCAAAAGCAAAAATCTTTTAAAGTTCAATTCACCCCACTCTTGAACTCAACCAATACAGTTTCACTTAGGGTATTGGGAAATATCATTTGTAATATAGATCTAAATTGAAATATCTAATGAAAGCTTGTGTCTAGGAATAAAGCATGATTCAATTATTGTCTTAAGAACCTTATGGCAAAAGCAAGTCTTTTTAATAAAATTGATCAACGATTTGACAGTTAATAATAAAGCTTAGGCTCATGCACCTAAGGAATTAGGGTTTAGGTATTATTGTGGGTTGATATTGATATTTGAGAGTGAGGTTTGGTGAAGTCTAACTCTAGAAATTTCATCTCATCGATCCTTATCCTTTTTTGGCATTCCAAGTATTTGATAAAAATACATAAGAACATTTAATTTGTTTTTGCAGCAACTTTATTTTCTTGAACACCACTAAAATTATGAAATTATTCTTTAGTTTAATTTTTCTATATTAGTGAATATTGTCGTATATTGTACAAGTCTTTTGGGAAAAAAGATATTTATTACTTGCTACATTTGTGATTGATGCACTTGTCATTAGAAGTGAAATTTATGCTAACAAGTTTTTGGTCCCATTATCGGGGAATAGGTTGTTAGTGCATAGGAATTCTCCAATGTATCGTAACAAATATGCTACAACCTAAAAGAAATAGGACTTTTGAAAAGGGTGGAAACATGCATACAGGCATAACATTTATATGGTATAAACTATTTATATTTTCATGTTTTATATTTTCATGTAACACTAAGTTTTATATCTAAAAAGTTATAAATGTAAAATCTAATTTAGACATGGGAGCTTAGACGGTCTGTATTTGTTGATGAAGTCTTTCAATAAACACATATCCAGAAAGATACTGACCAGTTTATAGATGAAAGATCTAGGAAGACACATGTAAACCTCTTTTACCATTAACATTTTTTACCCTTAAACTTATATATTGGTTTAATAATTCTTCATTTTTTTGGTAATTGAATGAATTTGAGACAAGACTTTCACAAGCTAGATCTGAGGTTGCATCATGATATGATGAATTAGAAGAGGTTAGTGCTCTTGATCCTCCACAGGTCGAGATCATTAGTACTCGGTGTTGGATTGAGGTGGTCGGTGGAAAAATGAAAGGAAAATTTTATGGTGTTGAAAAAATTACTGCAAATTATATAGGTGGAAATGATAGTCTGAAGTACCTACCATCCACCTCCTCTTGCAATTTTGAGAGCCTTAACAACCTTAGGCAACACCTTTCAGCACGTGTTAAGGTAAATGATCGATTGAATTGTTAGTTTCAAGCCCTTCAATCACTAGTTATGCAACTCTTCCCTCTTGAAGCTTGGTCTCTTCCACAATAACAACAAAAACAATTCAACCAAGACCAACATGATCCACAAATCTTCCAAGAACAATAACACTCCCAATAACAATGCCATCAACAACAAAATGATTAGAAGGAAAATCCAGAGCAACCACAATCTGATGATTATCCATATTATAGGAAATATGTAAACTTGAGGTTCCATATGTATTATTTTTTCTTAATAAGTTAAATACTTTCTAAACTCATTTTTTTTCCTCATATTAATATGTATTTTTTATATTTAAACTTCAATTTTTATATTATTTATTCATTTACATGTTTGATATTTTAGGTTTATGACCGAATGTGTGACCGAATCAGTGATCAAATTTGTAACTGAATTTTTCGATCACTATGTGTGATCGAATTTTTCGATCACTAATTCAATCATTGATAATGACTAATTTTTTCAGTCACTAATTTCAGTCACTATTTAACAATTTTCTAGTAGTAATAATTTCAGTCACCATTCAATAATTTTCTAGTAATAATAGTTGTTAATTAAATCTTAATAGTTATTTAGTTAAAGTAAAGTTCTTATTATATCGATTTTATTACAATGATTTTACAACTATGGTGATGTTACAACGATTTTATTCAACTATTCAACAATCTTATTATGGTAAGATAATGTATATGATTTGAATTGTAAATAATATATAAAATCTAAGATCTTATCATTTTACAAATAAAATTTCGATTTTAATTATCTTAATATTTATTAGTTAAATCTTAATAGTTATTAGTTAAAGTAAAGTTCATAATTTTAATATTATGGCGAGTATTAATATTTTTGCTTTCAATTTATGAAAACTAATAAGAAAGCGTGTTAATTTTACTTATATATTTTTAATTATGAAAATAAAGTTTTAATAATTATAAAGGTTGGACTTATTGCTTTTAATAATGAATTATAATAAATTTATTGTTTTGGACATCATTTAAATAAAAAAAAAGTTATAAAGATTGTTATTGTAATTAAAAATAATTCACAAATCGTATTTTTTAAGTTAAAATTAAATTTATAAAACTATTTTCACCCAATTATTTCAATGAAAACGCTATCTTCCTCTCAAACTTTCAATATTGTGAGAAAAAGTAGAAAAAGGGAGTAAGAAGATTATGGTGAAGAATGAAGGAGGAGGGTAGGGCATAAACACCCCCTTACTTCATTTAAGTGCAAACTGAAAAAATTAGTTTAGTTTGCTAAAGGTAAAGAAGGGGGAAAAAGGAGTTTAACCTTAGTCAAATTCCGTAAGATTTCCACTTCCTAATCTTGGTCCAACTGAGATACCATGCTCCAAAGAAGAAAATGTTTGATCCACAAGTAAAGTTATTAATCAATTAATTTTCCGTCAAATTAAATCTCGGAGAATATTTATTTGATTAACTAATCTTTCAAAGTGAGGGACTAACATTCAATAGGCCAATGTAGAATTCATGAATCTTGGATAAACTTGTGTTAAATACTGAATAAATTTGTTTACTGATTATTTAATTTGAAAATTTTCTGAATTGCATCATAAAAAAAAACATATAAATGAGAATGAATCTCAAATGCCTGAAAATCACACAAATAAATATTCTGATACTTAGTAAATTACCTGCCGTGAAAATCTATAAAGTTTAGATTTTCAACTAATTCCATTGTTAAAATCTTGATATCCAAAGTAGCAGCAAAACCAACGAAGAAGCGAGAAAAATTGAGGTAAGAAAAGTTCATACACATAAATCACGAAGAACAATACTGGGTGTAGAAAGAAGTTCTGGAATTGTAAAGAGTAATTGCCCATCATATGTCCACGACTCAACAAAAATTGATTTCCACTTAAGTTACGCATTAAATAACGGATTTAAATTCTTTCTACCAATTAATATGGGCTTTTCTTCTTCTTACACCCCATAATTATTTATCAGCACCCTCATAATTTTCAAAACAATTCCTTGTAAAAGTGATTTCTTGGATTATCTATTCCAGAAATATTCTGGAACAAGTTTTCTGAAATTTTCAGAATTTCTAAAATAACTTTTTTGGAATAAATTTTTCAGAACATATATTTTTGAGATATATGAAATACATTTTAAAATAAGTTTTTTAGAATAGAATTTTTAAAATAAACTTTTTGAAGCATTCATGATATCTTCTAAAAAAAGCCTTTTGGAACAACCAACCACATAAAATGCAAATCCGAAATGAACTTGATAACTTATTAAACAAGTTTTCTAGAACTAACTTTTTTTTTTCTCAAAATGAAATCTCTCTTCTTCTTCCTCTTAAAGGGTATTGTGGAAAATGAAGCTGCCGTGGTGATGGCACAGTAGTAACAATGTCATGGTGTAGTGAGGGAGAGTATTTTTATTTGTTTCTATTTGTATGGGGTACAGTTAGTAATAAAGGAGGTTGCAGGAAGAAAAAATTATTAATCTCTCACTAAGATTTTGTTTGGTTGGAAGAGTGGATTTGAGAAGATGGATTTGAAGGTTGGAAGAGTGGATTTGAGAAGATGGATTTGAAGGATTTGAGTGGATTATAAGTGTTGTTTGGATTAATGGATGGATGGTAAGATTTGAAGGGATTTGAGAGGATTGATTATGAAAGTTTGGGATTGATTTGATAGATGTTAAAGATTTATTTTTATTTTTTTAATTGATATATTTCTGAAATTACTAATTAACCATTGTGAAATAAGATGGTAAAAAATAAAAATGAATTAAATTAAATTGATTTTAATATAAAAAATATAGAAATTGAATCAACTAACTAGATTTTTAGTAGGTTGATAATGATTTTATCTAATCCAACCTGTAAACATCCTTACTTTTGTGTTTTAATAATTTTATATTTAAAAGAAAATTAAACTGTTTTTAAGATGAATAAAAAATATTTTAAATAACATTTTCTTCCCTCAATTTCATCATAAATATTGAATCAAATAAGGAGATAAAAATATTTTTTTTTTCTGATTTACTTCAATTAAACATTAAGTAAACATATTTTCATCGATAAAAAATTAAAGAAAAATAATAAATAGAAAACAATATAACATGTATAATATACTTTTATTATTTCTTTTATAAAGTAAATAATTTTTATTGATTTAATTATTTTAAGTCAATAATATAATTATGAATGGATAGCTTATATTGAGTATGGATACATAGAATGGAGATTATATTATATCTGTCTTGAAAAAAAGGAAAGGAAAATATTATGAATATATATATATATATATATATATATATATAATTATTGAAATAAATTATTTGATAAATTATGTATAAATCAGTTTATTTTTTATAT
>Ga0099825_1007232_pt1 | contig 13582 bp, 2 predicted proteins | sample SiratroredBW_FD_76838 | JGI IMG/M metagenome (GOLD analysis project Ga0099825, IMG submission 76838) | Root nodule microbial communities of legume samples collected from California, USA - Siratro red BW | ecosystem: Host-associated > Plants > Roots > Nodule | place: USA: California | collected... | reverse complement strand
CCCAAACATTAAACCTGGCACCGTCACCCAAAGCCTGAGCATTAAACCTAGCAATTTTGCTATTTTCACACCCTATTCTCATGACACACCCTCGAAACAAAATTTTCAAAAGTTAAAAACATTAAACCAACAAACAATCTTATGTTTAGAACTTCATGATCTCTCATTTTCTATTATGAACGGAAATACGTAGGACCAAGGTCAATCATTGTCGGGCTCAAAAAATTAAAAAATATTTTCTTTGGTTTTTATTTCTATTCTTGGGAAAAATAAAAATTCAAAAAAACATATTCATTTTACTCATTCAATTAAAGGTAACATCTTAGGACAGACGTTGTATGGTGATAATACATTCCCTATACATAATCGACTCCCAGACCTTAATTTGGTTTCACAGACCATTTTTTTTCTTGATTTTTCTATATTTTTTATAACAAACTATAGTGGCGACTCCTCCGTATTAAAAATATGTGAATTAAATTTATTGTTTGCTGTCCATGTCGTGACCTGGATTGATATATATATATATATATATATATATATATATATATATATATTATTTTGTAAGAGTAGTATGAAAAAAATTATGTAATATGTTATTTGTTAAAAGTAGAAGTATTTAGTTAATTTAAAATAAAAAATATTAAATTATTTATTTTTAAATAAGTAAATAAAAATTATTAGAGGATAAAGATGTCGAATTAAAAAATGACATTAAATAAAGTTACCAAATAACATAACTTTTTATATAATGGTATTAATAATTATTAAATATAAGTATTAAAAAAATTATTTTGTTGGTAGTTTTTTTAATATACATAATTATTTTAGTTTAAAAGAAGTTGTTACTCAAAGGATAAAATAATAAAATTTTATTATTTTAAAATTTATATACATCTAAAAGAAGAATCTAAGAGTCTTTATTAGAAATATAGTCTTTATTAGAAATATAGATAAATGATATTTTAACTATTTCGAGATTAAATAAATATAGTATATTTTTTCTTTTTATAGTTTTTTTCTATATTGTTATTATTATTTAAAAATGTTTATTAATTATAATTTACAATCAAATTGTCTTATTATAGCAATTTTTTATATTGTTGTAAGAGTTGAAGGTGATTTAGTGACCTTATTATTATAGACCAAACTTATAAATATTAATCGATAACTTTAATTTTGTTAACAAATAATTTATTTTCGTATAAATTTTTTTTTCTATATTCTCTATATGTTTGTTTAGAGAGGTATTTGAAATATTTTGTGAGAATCTGCACTCATTATTTTCTTTTTTTTCCTCATGTAACTCTGCTTATTACTTTTGTCTGAGTTGTTTTTTCTTTTTTTTAACATTATATATATATATATATATATTATTATTATTATTATTATTATTGTGGGACACTTTAGGTGCAATTCTTATAGATTTGAAGTTTAGATAGAACACAATACATGAATAATACTACTGTATATAGAGGACTGCAAATAGGGAGTGTGTGGTGTCGTCTGTGCCAAGAAAGTGTAGAAAATACTCAACATCCTTTTAGCTCGTGCAAGGTAGCGCAAATAGTTTGAGATCAATGTGAGAGGTGGGTTGGGAATGTAACTGTTAGACATGAAGATATCATATGTCATTTTCAGAGCTTTCATTTATTGGGTCAAAGTAATACGGTTAATAGAGAATGGAAAGGGATGTGGGTGACTATAGTGTCTGAAATATGGAATTATAGAAATAAAGTAGTCTTTAAAGGAGAAGTGATGGATGTTGATGAGATCTTTACTTTAGCACAACTAAAGGACTGGTTATGGATGAAGCATAAGGTGATGAGAATCACTTTCTCATATTTAGATTGGCACTTTTCCCCGGTCAAGTGTCTTCAATCTTTATCCTAGTACAATATGACATGTTTGTTTTGCAGGTACATAAAGGTAGCGTGAAGCTGTGTCATGCGAAAGAACCAGATAGAGCCAAAGTATCTTATAGGAACAAGTCATTCACTGATGGTACAAGCAGCTGGGGTGTTCAGACCTCAATTAACAGCTAAGTTAAGTAGAAGGATCATTACGAGCATAGCAGCTCTGTCCAACAGTGATTATTCAAGGGGTCTAGTTATTGGTTCTTTAGCTTTTTTTATTTTTGGTTGGCCATAAAAGCTCTTTTCTAAGAAATCGTATTTGTATAAGTTTCTGTAGTGTCATCAGTATGCTTGATTTTATTATGACTTGTTTAGTTGTTTGGGTGTTTAGGCACACCTGTTGTGATGTATAAGAGTTGGTGCACTCCTAAAGTACTATCTCTATTAATTTATTTTTGACTGTTAGAAAAAAAGTTGTATACAACAAAAAATCAAACTTAAGGACAACAATATTGCCTCATCTAATATTAAAGCAATCTTAATTAAAGAATAAAGATGAATAACACCATCTGCCGACCGAACTCTGTAACATAGGATATATGTGCCCCAAGACACCCACATTAGAGTCATTTTCTATTCTCATTGGAATACAAAATTATTTTATCTCAAATGATAATAGAAACTGAATGAAAAAATAAAAAATAAAAAATTCTTTATTTAATAAAATTTTTAATAAATATTCAATTTAAATTTCTTATATTTATAAAAAATTAGATTTTATTAAAGAAAAGTAAGATGGAAAGGTTAAAAATAAAATAAAAACCATAAAAAATTACTAGAATATTTATTTTTTGATAAAGGAATAACAACATACTAAAATACCTTACATACATTTTCTTATACAAGTAAAACTAGAGATTCAACCATCAAAAATCTTCTTTCTCAATTGATCTTCTTGTTTCACATTTAGGGACCCAACTACTTAACCACCTACACATAAACAAAAAGTCAAATGTTACTACTATTTTGTAACACTAGTTCAGCTTTGATATATATTATGATAATATTTCTTACCATGAAATAGTGAGATGATTGAACATATAGTCTGAATAAGGGTGAGGAAAAGTAGTACAATTGCAGCAATTGTAGATGCTATTTTCCAAGGAGTGTTGAAGTACTCATGTAAGAAGATAGCCTTATATTTTTTATAAGGATTTTCATAGAAGTTATTTAAGCTATTGCATAGAGAGAAATAGGGTAAATTGAAATATGGCATAGGAAAATCTGAGCCTAGATTATTAATCATTGTAGCCACTGCATTAGCATCACCCATCCAATTGACAATAATTTTATTATCAACCAATACCTTCACATCTTTTTCAGTGTCGATGAGAAAATCTAGAATCTTTAGGCATTGATTAATAATGTTTGTATCTGGAAGGTGACAATGCTCAAATGCCATTATATTTCTCAAGATTATTTCTGTGTCGTCATGCATATTCAAGATTGGCATGATAAACTTACCCTCGTCCGAATAGGTCAAGTCAAGTAAGCCGTCATTTGGATTCACTTGGAACTTAATTCCTGCCTCTAATAGTTGGCTCGCACTGTATACATGTCTAACTTCATTGTATTCTTCTGCTTTTCCAAGATCAAGATTTGATGAAGATATTAAGGAAGATCTTAATAAATCAGTGAAGTGTTTTGGATTCTCTACTGGACACAGTTCTCCTAAAGATAGGCTCTTAAAATAGTTGAAAGTAATGTGAAGAAAATTCTCATTCATACCAGTGAGGTTGTAAAGTTTTTCAAGAACGAAGAAAGGAAGTTGATTTTCTAGCAGTAGCAAGTCCGCCTTAATATCGTCTAGCATCCAATCTTTTCCAAATAAGGGGTCCTTTTCCACCCAATCTTTGTATCTATGGTATCGTAGAAAAAGCTCAATTATGAAACAAGCATCAACTAGAATCATCTTTAAGAAATCATTGCTATTATATTTAATAGGCTCTGCATAACAAAGTCGAATTTCTTCTTCCAATTCTTTCATTTTGACAACAAATTCTCTCATAGTTATTTTTGTTCGACCTAGAAATCCCTTGAGATATTTCAGTTTAAACTCTTCCATTGGTTCAAAATTATTGTCTTCCTTACCAAGGTCACATGTTTTGTGATGATAAGGACCAATGGAAACAATTTGAGGAGTGTAGGCTTTGGGATTATTTTTACGAATTTTTGGTGGTACCTTATAAATACATTGCATATGAAAATCATATTTTTCTGGAGGTTTCACATTTTGAAGAATTTCCGTCCATTCTCTCTCTAAGCATTGTATTTCAATGGCCAAATCTTTGGATGTTCCTTCCATTTGATTAAAACTCTGTAACATAAAAGTTGATATATTAACTATAATATTAATACATGGGATAAAACACTAGTTTAATCCTTAAAACATTACTTCCTTTAAATAGACATTTGATAATATCAATCAATTTATTCTCTCCACTAGTATAAAAAAATTCAATAGTTAAAAGTCCAAGATTTTTATGAGTGCAAGAATTATTTATGCAATTTCCTTGATAAAGGGACAAGGAAATAGTTTCACAATTGGATGTTACAAAACTATATTTAAAAATAAATTTTAAATATTATCTGGGTATGCGTCCTTCGAATAAATTAAAAAAAATAAAATAAAATGTCATGAACTTTGGAGGGTGATACATAGCAATTAGTTGAAGTTGAAAAATATAGATAGTTTATCGTTGATAATTTTTGTCACAAATTTTCCATCAAATTAGAATTGTTCATATTAAATAATTAAATTCAAAATTACTAATATCAATTATTTAATAAATAGAATATTTTTCAAAAATGCAAACTTTTGAAATACTATAAATCTTTTTTTACTTAAATTAATTGGGAGTAGCGGGTAAAAATTTCAAGACTTCTTTCTTTTCTATATACTATAAAATTGTTATAAATCTTCCATGTTTATCTTTGAGATTTGTTAAGTGAGACTAGTTATTTTATTCTGTATAAATGTCATAAAAACGTGTTAGCTCCAGACAGTTTAGTTTGAACCTGTACATTCACCAATTCTAATTATTTTAACACATAACTTACTGAAATATTAAATTTTTAGAAAACATTTTTAAATTAGGAGTAATTAGTAGTTATATATACATACTTATTTTTAATAAGCATTCTTAAATATAATTGATATAGCAAATATTGTAAAAACTGATATAAAACATTTTTACATTAATACGCAAAGAGAAAAATATATCTCCATAGTTATTAAAAATATCATGAACTACGCAGTGGTCAACATGCAATACTGGTAAAGCAGTAACTAAAATAGTTGGATTATAATTAGTATTTATCAACCATAAAATATGGTTCCAAGATTGAGGATAATTCATTTGATACAAGAGCAGAATTAGATACTTCACAGCAGAAAAAATTCAAACCACTTAAAAAAAAATCTGAATTCAGTATAGCACTTGAACCAACAAGTTAGTACCATGCCTAACTCCCCATGTTCAACACAGAGCCTCTCCAGCTAAAATAATCAATGCAAAAAAAAAAATAAACAAAATCTATTCATGGATGCCTCAAAATCGAAGAAAATTGGAACTAAACAGAGAAAAAGGAGGAGAAGGAACCTGAGATGGTAAAATTGTTGAGAAATATGATTAATCTTCAACAATTAAATCACCTGTTCCACAACTCAGGAAGTGCTTTCTGATTCATCTGATACAATGATCCATGCCTTATATAATAATTCCTCAAGCTAAAACCAATTTTACAAAGTCAACACCGTCATGAATGGCAAGTTGCAGTTCATTAGGGATTATTTAGTGAATGACATTACTCTTTGTTGTTTACTGATAATGTATTGATGCATTCAAAGGTGGTCGGATAAAAAATGTTTTTTTCAAAGTCAATGCATATTCGTGGGTTATTTTATCCTTACATAAACTTTGAGCTATGAATAAACAGCTAGTACTCATTCTTTTCACTTCTATGAGAATGAAACAATATAGGGAGCCTGTCATTGTGTTTAGTTTAATTTAACATAGGATATCAGATGACGATTTCAATTTAACAAACTGCATAATAAAACTTGTAAAATTACTTTTCATGAGAAACTCCGCTTTTTATCTGTGTCCATAATAAATTACACAAAGACTTAAAAACAAAACTGAATAATAAGTTTTTAAAGTCTTCCTCTGAAGCAAGGGTTTCCACTCAATCTAGAAACATTAGAATAGATTTGCTTGTTGGGTTCCACTTCTCATCATTGTACAAATTTGTCATAAATAGTTGATTCTAGCATGCTGATGAACCACAAAATTGAGTGTTTACTATCGCATTAGAATACAAAATTGTAACAAGTCAATAGAAGACGAACTTACATTATTGGTGTCAACTTCAGATATAGTTTCCCTGATTGTGGCCTCTCACCCATATCATTCTGCTTTATGGCTGTTCTTGCAAGAGACTGGTTAGTTCCAACAACAACAATATTTTCACGCTACTGTTGTTCTTTTATCCTTGCTCCTAGCTGCTCATTTGCTTTTAGCTGGAAAGATTTTGAGAACGATCCTGCAGGCACTTTGACGCTCAAGTCAGTTTGCAATTAGAGTGTGCAGGTAATTTATGTCAGAGTTTAGAAATACCCGTTTATGATGATTGAGTTCATATTTATGGTCGTTGTGTTGGGCTTAGGTTATTTGGACCCAATCTGTTATGATCCGTTAGTCGGCCTTTAATCTATTATAATCCTCTACATGATGATTATTCAAATGTGATTTGGATGATGATTATTCAAATGTGATTTGGTTAATGTATCTTGTAAACCATATAGTACAATGGTTATTTCTAGTTCATCTCTTGTGATATAGCTGTAATGGAATCAAAAAAAAAAAAAAATAGGGTACATGTGTCAATTATCTTGAAATTCTAAGTACCGGCATTAATTAATTAATGATTGGTAATGAATGTGTTTTTGGGTGTAGGAAGAAATAGGATTTATGGTATATGATCTTGTTCATTATGGAAAACTGAATGCTATTCATGAAACACAATCCAATAATCTAAGTATAAAATTACTCCATGAAACATAACGCTATAGTCCAAGTGTAAAATTAGTCCAGTGTAAAATAGGAGCAAGCTAGCCTCTACACCGTTCACCGCTACTACACAGTGCAATGCTACAATAAGGGCAAATACATAAATTTCTTGAATATGTTGTGCACAACCACAACCGCAATAAAGAACCTTTTTAATCTTATACGCTTTGCAATTATCTTTGAGTAGAGATTATTGAAAAGGTTGTAATATTGAAAATAGTCTATTGGCATTCTAGATCTACACAACATTTTCATTCAAGAAATCCATTGATCATGTTCTTGTCTTTATCCTGCATTACAAAAAATGTAACTGAAATATTTTATTTTCAATATCATTGATTGGAAGTGGTATTAGCTAGGAATGCAATTATATAGGATTTACTTTTGAAGGGGTGTAGTAGGAGGATTCTGCATTGTGTTTGGTGTGATCTTGCAAAGTGCAAGATTGGTTCTTGATTGCATTGTTTGAACATTGGTGTTCTTTAGTGAAATTTCTTAGTTTGTTGGCAAGAAAACTGGATGTAATTTTTTAAAAAGAGTGAACTAGTATAAATTTTGATGTTCTTGCTCTCTCTTTTAATCTTGATTTGTGATTTTAAGTCTGTATAACTTTTTGTCTTTGCATGAATTTTTAATTTAATTACTTATTTTTAAAATTTAATTGATTGGTTTCATTGTACTGCAACTGACTGTGATCTGTTGATTAATCTATACAGTGATCTGCTTGTGAATTGTAAATTGATCTTAACTGTATCAACTTGTGTTTTCTGTGAAAACTTCACATTCCTTGATCATTTTGTACATTTTTTTAATTCTAATAAAAAGAATTGTTGATTATATGATTGAATCAACTATTTTTTTTTTTAATTTTAATTGATTACTATTTTTTGGTGGATTTCAGGAAAGCAAAATTTAACTGATTGATTATTGGATTGAATTGATTATTTTTTTGTTGTATACTAATTAATATTAATTGATTGTTTCTACTTTTTAATCGACTGATTTTCTACTGCATAGCTATTGTGTTTCTATTGAGAAATTTCTTTCTTTTTCTCAATTTTTTATATAACATTTATGAAAATTTTTAAAGTTCAATTCACCATCCTTCCTCTTGAACTCAGATTTAAAACTTTTTACTAATTTATCTTTTATATTATTATTGTAATATAAAAAAATTTAAATAAATTTATTAAATACAAATACATCATTTTAGTAAATGGTAATTGAAGATAACATTAATAAAATTCATAACATTTAGAGATGCAATTAAATAGTAAAAATTAATAGTAAAAATAAATATTAATGAGAAGTATTATAAATTGAGACCTAACCTTAGCATATTAATTTAGTTTAAAATCTGGCAAAGGTATCCATTCCCATCATATACATATAATTTTACTAATGCTCTAATTTTGTAGAGAAAAACCTACATCACTATAAATATGTAGTTTACAAAAATCTAAAATAAATATTTTCAAAAATCAGAGAAATAAATAAATGGATACACAATTCTGCACATAAATAGTCCTTAGAAGAAAAACAACAACAAGATAAACATTAGATGTGTTACTTACTAAAAACAAATAAATATACATGTTGAACTCAGCAAGAAAAAAATCTGTTATTTATACTAATACTACTTTATCCCTATACTAATATTACCTTCTCCCTATACTGTTTTATCAGAATAACAAATAGGATAAACAAGTCTCTTAACAATTAATAAAAAATAAAATTGAGAATGCCACAGACAATCGCGTTCACAGTTTAAATTCTAGACTGCTTATCTTCCTCCAAACTTTATGCATAAATAAAATAAAAATTAACTACTAAATAGAAATATATTATAAAGTAGTGCTGCAGCTAAAAAGTCACAACAGTTTCTAATTAGTTTACTAATAATAGGATTAACTTCCTCATCTTCAAAGTTTTTTATTTAAATTCGGTAGCCACAAATTTGGTTACAGATAAACGTAAATGAAAAAATCGTAGTAGTGCTACCAAAGAAAAAAGAAAACCATACTATGTCTTTGATATATAATGGAATTTTTCAAAACCAATATACAAATCGCTGATATTGGAAGGAACTTTTAAAGTTTGTACATTTTAAAAGAAAAATAATATGGTAAAGAGAAAGAAAAAAACTTATATAGCAAAAGTTTTTATATAAGTAATATAACTTGAACTTAAGGTTAAGCATAAAAAATACACGTTAAGTACATATTTCATGATTGAATTGGTGTAGCTAATCTTACTTTTTATTAAAAAGTACAATTTACCTAGCTACCCATTTGATATTGAGATTGTAAATATATTTAAATCAAACAAGTGCTGGCCAAGACTGACTGACAAAAGCACAATAAATGACTGAGGAGAGTCCAATGGTGTCTTGCCTTTCTTAAAAACATTTGAGAGTAGACATTTCTTTCTCATTATATGTGTCCCATAGTGAGAAGGGGAAAGAAAAGGTTAAAACATATTTTTCTTAATACCAAATGAATTTTAATTCAGAACATGTACCAAAAAACGGTTTTAATTTCTTTTAATGTTATTCCCTATGTTTTTTAATTTTTTTTTAATGATAATCCCTATATTTCTTGATGTATAAATACTGTAAAAATAACACAAAGTCATGATAAAATATATAAAAGACATAATCTTTTATCTTTATAAATAAATTTTTTGGTCAACAAATTACAAGACTTGAAAACAATTATACCTATAATGACAATATTATATCTGTTTTTGGATGAATTTTAAAATTGAAAATAAGTTTAGAGAAAAAAAAAAATATAGAACTGTGTATACAACTGAGACAACAACTTGTTCACTAGAAATCATTTTGTTTAGTCATATATTCTACTCAACCCAGGGAAGAAGAGGAGAAAAAACGAGACGCAGTCAACTAAAAGTATTAAAACCTTTGTATTTATTAAAACTAGATTTTCAATACACGTCAATCTATTAGTTATACATACATTATACCTATATTAAATGAGTCCAAAAGTTTCAACAACTTTGATAGAAGACCAGGTCTCTGATATATATATATATATTGTCATAAGTAGTAAATGTCAAATTGGTTATATAATATAATATTTTCAATCCACAATTTATTAGTTATACATACATTATACCTATGTAAAATGACTCCAAAAATTGAAGAGTCCACGTGGAACAACTTTCAACATTATTTTTTTCTGATTAGAATTGGTAAAAAATCAGGTCTCATAAATATATATGTTTTCTATCATCAGCAGTAATGTCAAAGTTTGTTATATGAAGTATCCCACATCATGTACAAATTAAACATAAAACTCTATAAAAGAAAATTATGCTACAATACTGAGACATCAAACCCAACACCTCTTGCAATTATCTACATGTCACAGTTGCATGTTAATGGGCTACATGTCACAGTTGCAATTATCAAGATCCATTCTTATTTAAAAATCCAAATACTTAGAAACTGTCATTTAGCCTCCCTTGTGTTAGTGTCATCCTCTTTTATAATTATTAATTTCTTCCAATACACTTTCGCAGTTGATGTACTATTTAACATTGTTTCTGCCTACTTGTAATAAATTTACAGTAATTCATGAGACAATCTTTTTTAAAATCTATTGTACATTTCTACCCTGTAAAACTTCTTCAGGTTTTAGTCTTTTGGTCTTATTTGAAGTTTCCTTTTAGATTAGCTGCAGATACTATATTAGCTTGATGTGAAGAATGATTGATTATGGACGAAATTTTCCTTGATTACAAACCATAGACTTTATATCTATATTTTAATATTTTATATATGTCAGAGTAGAGTAGTGAATATATCACATATTATTTAACCTAGAGAAACATGTTATACATAACCTCGATAGTTGAGAACTAGATATAGCTGAGATGATCCAAGGACCCTCCATGAAACTAAGAGGGGATAGAAAAGGTGCAGAGGCCAAAGACCTGGTGCAGCCAAACGTTTGTGAGAATCATACAAAACAACTATATTTTGACAAAATTAGACTGTTTTGTTGCCACATAGACTCACTGAAAGACGGGATGGGTTATTAGCCTTCAGATCATGTTGGAAAGATATAAGTCTCATTAGGATTTGTCAATGGTAATTAATATAGCTAAGATGCATGATAAGGTGCAAGTATATATGTGAATCTGATTGTAGCTAGGTTTCCAAGATCATGGAATCCTTAACTTCTGTTCTTACAAAGCCTAGAGGCCGAGAACAATAAATGTTCTTACGGAGCCTTGAGGCTAAGAACAAGACTTCAAAGTATCAACTGTAGTGATCTTTCTACGAATCTCTAATCTCTGATTGCTGGGGCGATGGGAAAATACTTGTCAAAAGTACCCAGATACTCCTCTTGGTGTTTGACTATCAGAAGTATATAGTATGAATTGGGGTCGGTCTCCAGAGGAAAAAATCGCTTAGCTATGTTCGTTGTCCACTATTTATCCTCTTTTCCTCGTTATGAGAAGACGTATAGCCTCTTCTATCAGAGATATGATGATTGTTCTGTACTATCTGTCAGGGGGAAGACGTGCAGTCTCCTCTATATAAGGTAGGTTGTTGTTCTGCACTATGTGTCAGAGAGGAGACTTGCAATCTCTTCTGCATAGGGTATGATTGTTGTTCTGCACTATGTGTCAGAGGAGAGACGTGCAGTCTCTTCTGCATAGGGTATGATTGTTGTTCTGCGCTATGTGTCAAAGGGGAGACGTGTGGCCTCCTCTTTGTCAGGTGGAGGGAGCGTAGTTTATTGAGATTTGTTTCTTTGTTAGATGTAAGATGCTCGTTCCCAATACAAGTAAGGTGAGGATGTTGATTTCTTAGCGCTGGCCAGGTAGCTGTCGGCCTGGGTACTTGTCGGCCACACTCCTTGATGGCCGTATAGTACAACTTCTATAATGATTCACGGAAGTTGGTTGAAGTTAGTACTTGTCATGCATTCTTTTACATAGACTTTGACAATTTGATATTTGACAATAACTTTCAAGGAAAGGTAATCTTTTGAGAGTCTAGCACGATATGTGACCTATAATATGTTTGAACACAAAGGTACACTATAGTATTTATCACTTTAAATAACACTAAAGTTGGTCGTAGACAAAAAAAAGTGTTGCATAAATGGAAAAAACCATATTTTTATAAATGTTGTTTATACATATATCATAGTTTTTGGAGGATGGATATTTAAGTTACGGTTTTGTGACGTAACCTTTATAAAAATAATCGAGCCCCATAAAGAAGTGTAACCTAAACCCTAAACAATCATGTATCTCTACAAGGTGAAAAACATTCAGATGCTTTGGAAGCAACTAGCCGGTTTAGTACTCATACAAAGGAATCTCTACATTTATTTCTAAGGTATCATGAGTGTACATGTTGTAGTTTGTATATAGAATTGATTGACAAAATCATGATTGTCTGCCAATTTGTTTGTGATGTATGTACTTAGGGAGTACATTTACTCCGATTGGGTATTTCAGTTGTTAGTAATGAGGCTTTCAAGGTTGGAGGGTGCTTTGTGCATGTAGGATTAGGATTTAGGAGGGTCTATTGTATTTGTCCTATGCTTTTGTATTAGTGTTGGAACACCCCTTAAGTCCTCCTATTAATTTTATTTTTTGTTGTAAAAAAAAAAAACTAAACACTCCTAGTCCAACCTCTTAGTTTCGTCTGCCACTTCATTACTATTAGATCACTTTACAACAAATTTCTTGTCTATGAAACCAGTTTGTCTCGTATTAATCACTATCAGGAGTACCTTTTTTATTTTATTCACAAGAACCTTAGATAAAAGTTTGTACATACTACTAACAACTAACAACAGATATATGCCTAAATTCATCAAGATTGTCTACCTTTGAAATTAACGAGATGAATGAAAAGTTACATTATCTTGGGAGTACTCTAAAAGTATGAAATTTTTTCATCTACCTTAAGATATCCTCTTTAAGTATATGCCAAAATGCTTTGATAAATTTGATCATCATCTTCACCAATTTTCTCAAATTTTACAATGTTTAACCTAAGTCTAACCTTTAAAGGTTTTCAGAATCTTTCTTGAAAGAAGTTGTTTTACCTATTATTTAACTACTATAAGGTCTTCCACCAATCTCTTTCCCATTCTTAAGCCTCTAATTTTCTTTTTATCATTGTCCAACTGATCATTCTATAAAAATATTTTGAGTTACTTTCTCTTTTTTTTCTATTTACCCTCATTGTCTTAATATGAATTCATTGTATATAACTGATGACCACAACATCTTATCTTTTTCTTATTCACTCTTGATGTGTAAATTTTTCCTCTGTACTTTTATTCTCCAAATTATTCATCTTCTTAAATCATTGTCGAACGTTACCAAACTTTTCCCCATTTTACTTCTTAAATTAGTCTCTAACTTAATTAGATATCAATTTAGAATCTAATGGCATAGGTCACTAAAACCTTGGTAGCTAATGTTAGATACCAATTATTTGACTTAATTGGTCACTAAATTCAATCATTACTTCTATTTTATAGTTATTTAGCAATCAAATTTTAATTTGGTGACTATTTTGGTTACAATTAGCAACCGTTT
>Ga0099825_1007230_pt1 | contig 13583 bp, 11 predicted proteins | sample SiratroredBW_FD_76838 | JGI IMG/M metagenome (GOLD analysis project Ga0099825, IMG submission 76838) | Root nodule microbial communities of legume samples collected from California, USA - Siratro red BW | ecosystem: Host-associated > Plants > Roots > Nodule | place: USA: California | collected... | reverse complement strand
TAAAAAGTATATTATACATGTTATATTGTTTTCTATTTATTCTTCTTTTTTATTTTTTATCGATGAAAATATGTTTACTTAATGTTTAATTGAAGTAAATCAGAAAAAATATATTTTTATCTCTTTATTTGATTCAATATTTATGATAAAATTAAGGGGAGAAGATGTTATTTAAAATATTTTTTATTCATCTTAAAAACATGTTTATTTTTTTTTAAATATAAAATTATTAAAACACAATAGTAAGGATGTTCAAGAGTTGGATTAGATAAAATCATTATCAACCTACTAAAAAATATCTAGTTAGTTGATTCAGTTTCTATATTTTTTATATTAAAATCAATTTAATCTAATTCATTTTAACTTTTTACCATCTTATTTCACAAGGGTTAATTAGTAATTTCATAAATATATCGATTAAAAAAATAAAAACAAATCTATAACATCTATCAAATCAATCCCAAACCTTCATAATCAATCAAATCCCTTCAAATCTTACCACCTATTCATTAATCCAAACAACCCTCTCACACAATCTACTTAAATTCCTTCACAATACACTCAAATTCCTTCAAATCCATCCTCTCTATAAACTTTATCAACTCATTTAGATTCACATCTCAAAGATCAACAATCATATGTCATGACATAAAATCATAAAAGGACTAAGCCAAATCCATGATAAAAAAAAAAAATACAAATATTTTCCAACCAAACTAAAAAAAAAAAGGAAAACTCTAACCAAACTAAAAAAAATGAAACAGATAAAGTTAATACCTATTACATATTATGAAAATGCATAATGGTCTCCTCCATTTAGCTTTTCTAAATATTGACCGTTTCAGAGTTATCAATTTTTCACATGATTCATTTTGGTTCAGTTACAACCAGGCACAATTTAATTTTGACAAATTGAAAGCTCTTGCTTTATATGGTGATTATGAACGTTAGGATTTTATGATTCAAAATAAATTAGGCAGATCAAATCCCAGGATTAAGGATAAAATCTTTCCCTTGCTGTGTTACAGGGATTTTTTGCTTCCTATCATTAAGGAATCATGCCCCTCTACTATTGTTCATTGTAATTGAACCTGATTAGGTCATCCCATTAGGACTAAGATCCAGTTAATGTTGGTTGGAGTGGATGTTTATGGGCTTATGGCTCATTCTGTTAGCTGATTATATCAGAAGTTAAATTTCTTAACTCCAATTCATTTATGGGAAAGTTACAAAAGTTGGATGGAAGTAAAACCAAATTCAAATCTATGACCAGCTATTCAAGATCCAGTTCTTTCAAAACCGGAAACTACTTGAGACAAAGAACCTTATTCTTTGAGCTTTTTCACTCTAAGAGTTGAACTTAACCTTAGCAGTTAGCACTATCAATATATCATTTATTGAAAAATGGTGCAAACAAAATCATTCACGTTTGATACTTGAACCCTCAAAGATTAAAACAATGCATCACTGTATTTCATACTCCAACGAGAATGAGTAACCATGCTATGCAAAATATATTCCAAAAGATCCATGCAAGAATGAACAAACGAGCCTAATAGAAATATAGGGTAAGGATTTTACATATTCGTCACATGTTCTTCTAACCCTTTCCATTATTGGTTCCAGCACGTGCTTAGTTAAACATAAAATCCAACCAATCCTTTTCCATAATATTTATTGTGAAAAACGTAAATTATTGCATTTGTTTCATTGAAACTTAAAAGCACCTTGTAAGAAATCCATCAGAAGAATGAATATACACTGATTCTGTTTGTACAGAAACATAAAAGGATGGCTTAATTCCCATCAATGAGGTGTGAGAAGAAAGGAAGATATACACTTAAACATGGTATCAAGCACATGATTGCAAGTGTCTCAAATCAAGGAGCTTGTATAGAATCTTGGCGGGGTGCTGTAGTTGAGGAGTTTGATCTTGAAAAAGAAGAGTGGATGAACTCAATGCAGTCCTCAACAGCAGCAGTTCTATGAGAATCAACAGAGGATCCTGCTGATTTTGATCTTGTTAGGGAAGACGAGCCTCGGTGTAAAGATCTCCTTGGGGAGATCAAGCGTAGAGCATTAGTTACTCTTTCTGCAAGATCCTTCACAAGTTCAACGGGAGAGCTCTCAGACTGCCAAGGAATCCTGAACATGCAACTCTTCACTTGCCCATTTCTAGCTGATTTCCTGCTGGAATTCTGTCTCAAGGACAAGCCTGGTTTTTCATTGATGTAGCCGCTGTGACTCATTTTGTTGCTTGTTCCTGTTGGAGTGATGATAGCATTAGGAGAGAGAACAATGATGATGTTGTAGAAAGTTGAAAGGATTGTAGGGGAGACTTTGGAAGCAGAATCTTTAGAGAGGTGGGAATTGTGGGATGAGGAGTTTCTTATGTGAGTGAGGAACAAGCATTTATAGGACTCTTCCTCTACTTCATCATGAAAGAAAGAAATGTGTAAAAGTACAAAGAAAAAAACACAACAATAACAAAGTCCTTTTTACTAGATGAGATTGTTTACACTTTTTCTCCTATGAGTACCATTATTACCATGAAAGAAATATGTAAAAGTACAAGGAAACAACCACAAGATCAGCCAAGTCTTTTATGTGAAATTGGTTACATGCATAATAATTTGCTATAAAACTTTCATTTCATCCACTCTCCTCATCAAACAGATAATCAAAATCGTTTTAATTCATCTCAATTTTAAAATACTGGGTGGAAATTTACTCCTCTATTCTCTTTTTTCTAACCTGATAAACTTTATATATATATATATATATATATATATATATAGGCGGTGAGAAAGGGTGATATTAAAGGTGTAGAAAGTTGCAGATACACTAGCCCTCTTTATTACTTTCTATTGCAGATGCAGTGCTGCCCTGTGACTTTGCAGAGCACACGTTTAAGCTTTTTCCATGTAGTGGAGAAAGAAGCGGTATCTAAGTTGAGTATAATCAAAGATAGCATGAATATTTTATTTTAAAGTAATTGAGTCATCATTCCAGCCCAAACTCATCCATCCCTCAGAGCAAGAAACCGTTTTAAATATCAGGAAGGTGGGGGCTACTTTCTTTCACTCATTTCTCTGAAGATGCTCTCAGAACACCAGTAGGATTGCTCCATTGTTATTTTTTATTTCTTTACTCAAAGCTCATTGCAACAAGACACAACCAACCGAGTTGCTGCTAAATATTCTATCTCTAAAGAATAGTGTGAACTAGTTGACATGATTTGATCGGTCTTCATCAATATTCATTTTTCATTGGAAAAAGAGAAATGATATCTGATATTAAAGTCCTCTCTACTTTAACAACATGCTTTTGGAAACAAAGGGTAAGAATGTGTGTGCTATTCTTGTTTTATTATCAACAGAATATAGAGATGTAATGAAAATGTGCATAAGTAACAAACATCTAAGATATGATTCTAAATTTGTGGGCAAATGTGAAAAGAAAGTTCAAAAATAGAAATACGGTGTGAACTTGGGTAGTAAGAAATAAAATATGATTTTCTGGATTTTTTTTGACAAAAAGAAAGCAAAAGATCCTCATCCAGAATGTCATGGAGTTTGACAATTTAAAGTCACCAACAAATTTCTGCTTATTGAAGTGAAAAACAGTCAACACTTGGTGTGAAACTTTCGACCACATTGGAGCTCCTTAGAACAACGTGCTGCTATTTTTTTATGCAGCAAAGGAAATATTTCAGGTGAGTTACTCTTCTACCCTTTATCAGCAAATTATTAGCAAATATGGTCACAAGTGGACCACATGCCAAAAGAAATGGCCAAAGGTTTGATATTCTCCACTGAGATATTGAAATGATTTAATAACTAAATATGTCAATCATGAAATTGAGTGGCAACATGTTTTTATAATTAGAATACATAGTTTGAATATACTTTTCTTCAGTACTTGGAAGAAAATAAGAGGAATTAAGCAGACAATAAATTAACATTCTCACATCAGTTTCAAAAGCTTTCATCATTTTTTTTTTAAGGTGAAGTGTATAAGTTTATTTTACAATATGAAAGAAGTTTGATTCAATTTCTTCTACTATATATTATTATTGAAAAATTAATCCAACTTGATTCTAAATATACTAGCAGTTGTTTACAAAATGAGAGCATCACTATGGCTTTGTCCCACTACTTCAACAATAAAAGTAAAAGCCCCACTTTGGATCAAACCTCCAGAAGACTTTTTTGACGATGCTTTTGATGATCTTGTGAAAGAACTGATGCATGGCGAGGTGACACACCCAAGCCAACTTGTACCTCATATCAATTAGAATTGAACAGTAGGAAGCCACATATAGTTAGATGCTTCTTTTGGCAGATTAGGGGAATGACTTTGTACACTACACAAAGGGATATGCATGAAGAATAAAAGTCTCAGTAAATTGAATTGCTTTTATACCACCAGTCAATGCCCAAAGGAATATTCTAAAGATGGCTATTAACCAGTGCTGTTTGATAACTTGCTTTCATTAAGAATCAAAATCATTAACTAAAAAAGCGAATCAAAATCATGGACAATCAATACCAAGAGAATTTGTGATTATAATTATAAGAAATTGTAGGTAATAGCTGCAAAATATTTTACAAGTCGCAACTGTAGAAAAGATTGAAGCTACATGTGGTTATTAAAAAAAGAACTTAGGGGACATTTGTTCTTCGATGCCTATATGGAGAAACATCATATTGGATGGTTTAAATCTATGCAGCCTACATGACTTCAACTTACCATATAAAAGATTAGTTCCCACAATACTTGGTGATCATCACCTTAATGAAATTGTGAATAAAAGATAAATATTCCATTCATAGACCACTATGAACCAAAGTTCAATGAATGTTTCCAAGTTAGTTTCCTTTATAGTATCTTTGGTAATGCTGAAGTACAAACAGTCTCTTTCTGCTATAACAATTCCATAGTAAATTTTGTATATGTAACAGTTCAAGAAAGAAAAACACATGCTTTGCCTAATGGTTCAAAAGAAGTACAAATCCAAGACACACATGGAAACCTGAGCTTAACAAGTGTATTACAGACAAGACACTATCTCCTATTAAGAACATCCTCTAGAAGCAGTTTCAAGTTTCAACCATTATTAACAAAACAAACTCACTGAAAATCCTCAGAGACACGAGGATGAGTGAAGCTACATTCTCCATTGAAATGCAATCAGTCTGGTACTGTACACATGGATGCCCAAATTAGACTCCAAATGAAGCATTAACTTCAAATTTTCAAGACTGTTTCTCATTCAAGACAATCAAAATCTCCCCTCCTTGTGCCAATGTAAAATCCAAGAACTCCCTTACTTTATGTGCATCAATAAAAGGTTGAGGGGCAGCAAGGTCACTGTCCAAGTTAAACCAAACCTCATTAATCTTCCTCAATGCAATCCAGTGCCTACTTGTCCAAATCCCACCAAACCTAGTCACCGACACATTGATCACAATCCCCATCAAAGCAGGTGCATCGAGATCAATGCAAGATGCCGCCTTTCTACGATCATGCCACACCACACTCTTTCCTTTCTCTTCCAAAGCCGCAATTAGAACATTTATGTCATAGTTTCCAGTGAAAACATTGTGATGGGGCTTGAATAGAATAGAGAATGGGGTCCAAGTTTCTGTGTGGGAGTCTTCAAGTGCGAGTCTTTCAGAAATTTCATTCAATTTTGCTCGAGTGAAAGCGTCTTTTTGCTGATCGAGGTGAAATTGAATGAACCCAAAAGCATAAAGAAACGCGAATCATTAAAATTATGCAAAAAGAAACGCGAATCATTAAAATTATGCAAAAAGAAACGAAATTGGAAATGAAAACGGTGATGGGTATTCGTAGATAGTGGTTAAATTGAAGAATCAGTGATTGGGAAAGGGAAGAAGCACCTGAAAGAGGGAGTTAAGAGCATGAACGAGACAGAACTGTAATCTTTGCCTTTCGTGATATACTTCGGAATTTTTTGTTGCCATCATGGGTGTTCTACGCCTCAAATCTCGATGTTAAGCTGAATTTGCAGTGTTGGTGTTTGCTTATTTTTCTCTTTTCTACAATAAATTAAGCATGTGTTTGATTTAATTTATATTAAAAGCGGTTTTTTCTTTTTGTTAAATTTTAAAAAGAAATGTTAGAAATAATAAATTATATATATAATGTCAATTATTCGATAAATTATGTTAATTTTCTGAGACATTCTTTTATCTACTACAGTTTTAATTTATATCTAGAGTTTACGAGACTTATTCTGTATATATTAACTTCTTTTATTATTTTAAAATATTAATTCATTCGAAAAAAACCATAAAATTCATTTTCAAATAAATATAATAGACATCAATTATATATATTTTAAAAATAATGATATATATTATATCTTAACTAATACCTTGAACTATTATTTTATAAAATATATTTTAATGTAATTAAATTAATATATATATATATATATATATATATATAATACTAGTATATAGTAAAATATAAGTAAACAGAAGTAATGAATTGACACTACAAGCTATTATTTCTTAGAGAATTTAATATGGGAGGTATTAAAAATATCTTATTCAAATATAAGTAATAAGAAATTTTCGTTACCATGATACAATTTTAAAAATTAAGAATTGTCTTGTATTAGGATTCTAAATTTAAATTCTTTTCAGAATAAACTCAATTTTAAAACAATAACACAAAACTCATCCAATTTATTTATTACACCATTTTACTATGTAGGAACAGAAGTCGCGCTAGTGAACCGGTTCTTAATTTCAATGTTGAACTTTTTTGGAATTAGCCCTTCGGTGAGCCAATTGCAATGTAGGATTTTTAACCTTTTTATATTTAATAAATTTAGCATAATAATATAAATATAAATTTTAAAAAATAAATACATTTAACTAATATAATAATATGTTTGATTAAAACCTCATATACATGGTTACAAAAGTTGATGGTAGTAGATAATCTGTGAAGCCCTCGTCGAATAAATAACACTCAACAGCATAATATATCCTAATTCTTGTGTTTTTGTCCTGATGGAAAATTTCTGTAGACAACTTATTCTTCTTAAGTTTAAAACTATTTGTAGAGAAATGTGATTTTTGGATAGACATGGCAAATTGGACTTATTTTTGGATAAAGACTTTTAAAAGAAATTATTGCTATGATAACTTAAAAGTGAAAAACTTCAAATTCTATTGAAACTGTTCAAACTGTCCCACCTTCAATCAAGTAAGGTTGGCAGGGTAAGAACAGCTTGATTTTGCTACATGTAATTTTTAATAGCTTGTCTTGGGAAGGCAGCTCTACACCACTATTTCTCCACTTGCTGTTTTGTTCTTCAACCTTCTGAGCACTAGAAAATGAGATAATGATTTACAATGATAGAATATGACATCATAATTTTCCAAAGAAAATTGTCCACACAGGACAATGGTCCACGAGAAGCACAATGAGTTGGCATGATATTGCTCTTTCTCTGCTAATAAAAGTACAAAAATGTTGCATTCATAGAACACTGGATATCTTTGCTCTCCTTTCAAAATTTCAAAAGATCCTGCTATATGAATACAAATTCATTTCAATCATTCACACCAGGAACAAATGACTAAAAATATTCCACCTTGTTAAGGTTTACTTCTGAAAGAAGACATTTGATGTTGCGGAGTCCACAAGATTTCACCCTTCAACTTTTCTTTCTTTCCTTACAAAAGAGAGGGGAAATCATTCTTTATTTTTATCTCTGTTCCAACATGTATCTCCCATGTGGAATAATTATCCATGCCAAAAAGATTTTACACGGTTGAAAACAAAGATGACTCTGCTTTAGGGAATTTGAGAATGGACTTCATAACTAAACATGTTGCTATTTACAGTTTGGATAAAATATCTGGGCGTAACATAGAGCAGAACCGTGTAATTCACAGAATCATTTATATATAAAAACTATGTACCAAATTACATTTGCAAACAGCCACATAATGACTGAAATAATAGTCCATATACAGAAAATTCAATTACCAGTCAATATATGTAGTTGGTGAGAAGCACTACTATGTATTTCTTCATCTTCTTTTTCCCTGTGGCTTTAGATGAGTGAATTATGAGTTAAATAACAGGCTGGCTGTGTTAAAAATGATGCCAAGATCCACCTTACAGGAATATACAGTGTTGTAGAGGTGAACTCATTCTGTTTGAGATAGAACTGCACTGGCTTTAGCCAAAGAACGTCAAAAACATACCTTTCACTCAACATTGCTTGCAAATAGACAGCTCTCAACTGTTCATGAACCAGTCTGCATTGGGAGGAGAGACCCTTGCTTGCCTTCTATGAAGATTGCAAGCTCTGTCGGTGCAACCACCAATCTTAACCACTTCTGTAACTCTTCACCCTCTACTTTCTCTTTTTCTGAAGAATTAGCATCAGCACTATTAGAACATCACAGCTAAGCAAAACCACAATGGTTCACAGTCATCAGTATCAAGACATAGTGAATGGATGCACAAGATGTTCACATCCCAATTTCACTTGTCCCTTCACATGATCATCGTATTATATTGAAGTGTAACATTCAGTATGGAGTAAAGATCAAAACCAAAAACTCCCATCTAATTCACCCATACAATTTCCATCGGTGACATAACAGTATACAGGTATGACTTTCTACCTTATAGTTAAACCCTAACCTAAACATATATACTATCCATTTCATCGGGTTAAAAACTTGTAAGTTATTCAGTTTCAATTTTTAACAAAGCATTCCACCAGTCACCAAATATAAAATACAGTTACCTTCTAAATGAGCACCTAGACCCTCCAAAACAGTAGGATTAGCTCGCACAATGGACAGTGATACTTCCAGCGCAGACTGCAGTAATGCTTTCACCTCTCTTTGAACAAGATCAACAAGGTGTCCCTGTTTGTTTAGATCAAAATAAGCATATAGTACAAATTGAATGGGAAGAAGAAATAAGTTAATGAAATAGAGGACCTGATCCCTTCCCCAAGGAGCTGATCCGCCAGATTCGTCCATTCCACCATTAGAAAGGGTGGCAATTGACACAGGACCTATTGTCTGACTAAGACCATATTCAGCAATAGCTTTGTATGCCATATCAGTTGCTCGCCGTATGTCATCAAGCGCCCCTGTTGACACTCGACCCGAATAAACAACTTCTTCCGCAGCACGTCCTCCGAGTAAGGTAACCAGACGGCCACGCAACTCGTCAATGAAAACCAAGTATCTGTCCTCATTTGTTGGAGGAATGTAGGTGAATCCCAAAGCCCCCCCTGATCTAGGCAATATGCTTAGTTTCTGATAACATACACAAGATAGTAAGGCATGAACGTCCTTATAGATTTTCTTAAAAAACAAACATAATTTTCAATACAAAATCAGGATCAAATACCCTAAGAGAAATCTAGAGAAAGTATTCAATTCCAAATAAAACGAAGGAGGGCTGGGTTCATTTCACATGTTTTCTATAGTTTGCCTGTCTAGACAACTAAATATCCAGTTACCTAACCAGTATGATTATCCAACTTTTCTTTATTAATACTTAGAATTTAATGCAATTACAAATTTTGCCATCAACCGATAGAATCACACACCACACTTTAAAGGTATATGCGATAGCTATATCTTTGAAAAATCTTGTGTAGGGAGAATTATCCTACAAGAATTAATGTATTTATTCTACAGGTTTTGTTAAAAAATTAATAGATCATCATTGTTAACAATAGGGAATTAACATAAATATAAAAAATTACAAGTTATACAATAAATAAAAAGTATTAGACAGAGTACTTTGAGCATAAAAAACCTGTTAGAGTAGAGGGACTAATGGAAGTGGCAATAGGCACACCCACAGAACACTAATGAATTATAAAAGATGAAACAGAACCTTTGAAGAATCACTTGCGTTATATTATTTGTAGTGGCAAAGCAATCCATTTATCCATCATTCATCGAGTAGTTCATCCACAGTTAAAGTCATCCATTTCATTTTATGGACGATCAATGATTCATTCATTCATTTCTCAATCCAATGCATTTTTCTATCAATACTTAAACAAATAAAAACCAATCCGACCACTGTTTTCATAATTAAATCTTTCTCAAATTTACCCTTTTAAAAAGATTGAATTTTAAATGCTTTCTACAAAATTTATTTTTGAAAATTTTTAAAAAATACAATTTTAAAATTTTATTTTTTAAATATTATTTGTACGAAAAAATTAACTGGATTTTTTAATGGATCGAAATGGGTTAATGGATTTTGTTTTATCTGATCCATTATAATTCAAAATAATATATATCCAATTCATCGGTACCCCTAATTATGTGAATATCAGACATGATAAATTAATAATTTTCTTTAATTTCCCACCAATAATAAGGTAAATGAATATAAAAAAAAAAAAAAGGGATATCCCTAAGCCCACACCCTAAAATTAAGCAAATAATGAAATTAAGCAATTTTTGTCATCAAACAGAGCCTGAATGAACTAGATATCAAGGAATAAGTAGAATTCCAATAGTGACAGTTCCAAAAATCAAGTAGGCAAGTATACATCCGCATATTTGCAATTGGCATATTTAAATGGTCAAGAATGGAGTATTTTCTGTGGTTTACCTCAACACGTGGCTGTCCAGGAAGAAGGCTTGCAACTGCAGTACCTACTACAGCATGACCGACTTCATGTCGTGCAACTACAGCCTTCTCACTTCCTTTCAACTTAGCAGTCTTCTTTTCTATGCCCTGAAACAAGTTATTTGGTCCATTTTATCCAGCACAAGTCCAACTTACAAAACTAAAATTTTCAATTTAACTTTTGTGATTGACATCCAAATCCTGCCAGACCACAGCTGTAAAGTGAAAATGTCCATCTATCAATATTTCAAGAGACATTGTAACTTACTGCTATTGATCTTTCAACAGCTTGAATGAAATCAATTTTCTCCACAATAATTTTGTTTTGTCTTCCCGCCAATAAAGCAGCCTCATTTACAATGTTTGCAAGATCCGCTCTTCAATTATGTGTACCGTGTGTCAGATCAAAATTTCAGTCTTCTAAATATTTAAAAGATATAAAAGGTATTAGTGAAACAGAATAATTACCCTGTAAAACCAGTGGTCATACAAGCAATGTCACCAAGATCAACATCCTTAGCCAAAGGAAGTTCTTTCTTGGAAACATGAACTTTTAGGATAGCTTCTCTACCAATCCTATCAGGTGTTTCCACCTAAATAGAAAATGAACATTTTTTGTCATATGCCAAGTCAAGTTCTCTGAAATCGGTACAAGAATCAAAGGAGGTTATGCATTTAACTAGAATACAGACCATAACTACTCGATCAAATCTTCCTGGCCTTCGAAGTGCAGGGTCTAAGACATCTGCACGATTAGTTGCTCCAAGAACAATGACTGCAGAATTGCTGTCAAAACCATCCATCTCCTGCAATTCGGTTTAAAAATATTACCCTCTTATAGTGACACAATCCCTCACCCCAACACACGAAAAGAAGAATACAAGAAAATGAAAAAATGGTTACAGTGAGCAGCTGGTTCAAGGTTTGCTCTCGTTCATCATTGCTGACAATGCGAAATTTACCATCACGACTTTTAGCCACAGCATCTATCTGCATACCAAAATGAAAGTTAAATGGTTGAATAGTAAATATTAAATCAAACATCTAACAGAATAAAAAAAATATATATTTTTACCTCATCGATAAATATTATAGATGGTGCTTCTTTCTTTGCCCTTGCAAAGAGATCTCTCACACGGGAAGCACCCATACCAACATATAACTCTACAAATTCACTAGCAGAACAACTAATAAATGGCACATCAGCTTCCCCTGCCACAGCCTTCGCTAGTAAGGTCTTACCTGTCCCAGGAAGACCCACCTGTAAGATAAAACAATGGATATTTACAACCTACATGTCAAACTGAAGCAATAATAAATGAAAAATAACTTGGCTATGAATAATCCAATGAGGTACCATTTCAATCTAACACAATAGTTATCTCATTTTTGCAATTTAATGATCATGAAAATAAGAGAAAACATACATCATATAATACAGTAAAAAATTTTACTGGATATTAGCAGAAAATATTCCCAAAAGAAATTTTCCATATTTGATCCCTTCCCGGGCAAATATCCTCAGTTACAAAGTGTTTGCTGGCTGACCAACATGTGCTTTCATCCAATCAAACGACCATTGTGTATTACTTATATATATTCCTAGCTAGACTCACCAAGAGAACACCTCGGGGAGGACGAGCTCCAAGTCGTATATATCTGTCAGGATTGCGAAGAAATTCCTGGCAAGTGAACATCAGCATAAACCACTTGTCTATATCTCCAAAATAATGAACATGAAAAGGTCTGTTGTATAATAGAAAGACTTCTACATGCCCTAAAGAATGTAAGTGCTGAGTATGAGATGAAGAAAGTCCAGCCTACCACAATCTCTTCTAGCTCCTCCTTAGCCTCATCAACACCAGCAACATCAGCGAATGTGATTGTTTCACCTTGTTCAGATGACTTTGTGCCAGCAGAAGTTCCTGACTTACGGTTCCTGATCTGACCGGCAGAATGCTGCACATAGATATTCAATTCCTCAAAAAACAGTTTTTAAATGTTTAAAAAACAAAAGTTCGAAAACAAAGCCTGTGAAAATAGAAACTGAGTTAGGGAAGGAATTCAAACTCACCTGAGCAAAACTAACAGGGAATCGATGGAGCAGCCCTGCAAGCAGAGCACAGTAAAACAAGGCTACCTGCAAATATCAGAATGAAGTCAACAGCATGTTCTGTTAATATATAGTACCAACCACGACAGACAAGGAAAGTTATAATGAAGGAAATGGGAAGTTTAATGTCTTAAACCATTGATAGACTATAATTGAACCCTGCCGCATTCAACAAATGTGAAAGAAAGAAGATTTATCTCAAACAGCTAATAAAAGATTATCTCTATTTATCATCTGAGGTAATCAGTTCTTGAAAGTTATTATTTCAAATTCTCAATGTACAAAATCTATAGATTTTAATCATAAATAAACCGTATAGAGTATAGTTTCTTGAGCTTGATAATTTTATCAACTATACTAGTCACAGATAAGATAGTGACACAGAAGATATATCATTAGTTTCTTAGCCAGCTATATAAGTTAGTTCCATTGGCTACCATAATCTATATCATAGCACTGTCCAAGAGAACTGAAATCTCAGTAGCGCACACCCTATTACACTTTACTCGATCACACTTCACTCAACATCTTAGTTGGTCAAAACCTTGAACCTTATAGAACCTCCATAGGTAGCCCTTTCCAAGTCAACAGCCAACTCTAATACTGGTTGATAAGCATCCAAACACTTGGGGAACCCACTCTTTAAAAGTTAGTTGCCAAGGGAGGAAAAACTAGCACTTAAATATTCCACCAAGCATCCCACACTATTCAATGTGAGACTTATATTTTATTGTCTAATTTGTTTTCTTAGAAATATAGACTTTGTTTGGAAATTAATTTATTTACTTTTATCTTACTTAGC
>Ga0099825_1007225_pt1 | contig 13591 bp, 7 predicted proteins | sample SiratroredBW_FD_76838 | JGI IMG/M metagenome (GOLD analysis project Ga0099825, IMG submission 76838) | Root nodule microbial communities of legume samples collected from California, USA - Siratro red BW | ecosystem: Host-associated > Plants > Roots > Nodule | place: USA: California | collected... | reverse complement strand
TTCTCATGTATCTAATTCATTGAGTGATCACTAAGTGAATTTATTATGCTGAAAATGGTATATAAATATAATCATGCATCAAATAAGTACACCAAGTCATATCTCATGGCTTGACTTTCACAATTCCACAACATCTACCATATCTTAACATTAAAATATACATTATATTAAAAATAAATAAAAGAATTTAAATAAAATAATATTATATAATTGAGAGATAATTAAAAAATCATGAAAATTATACATGAACTAAAAAACAAATTACATACACATAAAAATGTGTAACTTGACTACAATACATCATAAAACAATGATGTTCTGCTTTGACATGAAGTATGAAAAAGTAATACCCAATGCACATAATGTGTCTAAAAAACTAAATTTGATAAGACCTTCAATTGACTATATCGAGGAAAAAGTCCATCAATCTTACATATATTAATATAAAGTCCAATATAAAAACAATCATAAAATAAGTATACTCGTAACAATTTATTGTTAAGAGTTGTATTATATTTTTATCGCACAACTTATCACTTGTGATTGAAAACAAATGATAATTTTCATATTTAAGAATCTCTTTTTTCGGTTATAATTTTAAAATAAGGAAATAAATTTATGGATATTAGTAGAGGTCAAAAAATGTTTGACATCATGATCCAAAAAAATTGGATAAAAATTAAGTAAAAGTTAAATAATGATAACCTAAAAATTCAGTCGCAGCATTTTTTATATTGACCCATTTAGCTCACCATCTAAATTGACTTAGTGAGGTCAACTCAAAAATTTATTTGCCGATTTGATTTATAAAATAATAATTATATTTAAAAAATAAAATAATATTATTTTTGTCAAACGCAATATGAAAATTGATATTCATTTATATATCAGATAGTTATGCTTAAAATTAAAATTTAAACTCAATAATATTATTTAAATTTCAAAATTATATTTCATTTTTATTTTTTATTTAAGTTTATTTAATGTTAATTTGTTTGAAATGGACCAAAATGGCCTTTTGGTTCGATATAAAACCAAATTAGAAAATTGTAACCTACAACACGGATTGAAACAATTCAATATGAATTTTTTGAGTAAATCGTTATACAAAACCAACCTCGAATCAACCTATTTGACAAATATAAATATTAATGTCAAGTTATAAACAAACTTTTTCACTATTAATATAGTTATAGTAACAACTAATTTTTTTTTTGTTATTATTTTGAATGTGAATAAAAAACAAAAAAAAAACACTATAGTAGTATATTAAGATTGGTATTCTTGTTTTTAAACATTAAAAATAGTTTTCTTGTAATTAATTTTCAATATTACATTACAAAATTATCAGTAACAATATTTCTTTCACTTTACGAAGATGATGTCATATTTAGTGTTGGTTAAAAGTTTTGACATATTTTAACAAGTACTATGATAATTAATTCATTTTTAATTTATATTATTTTAAGTTTGAAATTAATTGAAAAATTATTACGTGTTTTTGTCAAATATAAAATTAGAAAAAAAGAGGTTGTGAACAAATAGCATTTTTAATTAATAATCTAGAATGATAATAAGTCATTAGGTTAAGATCTTGATATTTTTATTTAGAACTAACAATTAATTTTGATATGAAGATTTATGTTAGCTCAAGTTCGTTTATTCTTTTTTCATTTCAATATGCCATACTAAATTTTAATAACTAAATCTATAAATAGTTATTATAACATATGTATTGACTCAATTGTGATTAAATTGATTATAATTAAAAATATAATTTTATATTTTACATATTAATCTCTGGGTTTAAAATTTATTTCGAAATGAAAGTGATTTCAAAAGTTTTTTCTTATTTTATTAAGCATTTAATTTATTTTTTTCAAACTTTTTTCTCCTGTTCAATTATTCTTCATCACTTTAATATTCAATTTGGTTTTATTTAAGGAACTAGTCTTATAAAAAAAAATATAGTCATGTTCACAAATATATGATATTTCAAAAGTATTTAAATGATAATTAAATAATCATTATTTTTAAATGTAATAAAATATTAATTCATATTTGAAACCAAAAATAATATTACAAACTTTAAACAATGACAATTCAATAGCAACAATTATTTATTAACGATCAATCAAAATTTTATATACATATTTTGAACAGTTTTAAACTTTTATCATAACAAAAGATATATTTTCTTGTAATAATGTTTGAAACAATTATAGCAAAATCACGTAGGAATCGAAAATTTGGTTTCGTTCCACAATATTATTTACTTAGGTTTTTGAAAAAAGAAAAAAAATCAGTATTTTAGGCGGCAGGCAGACGTGAAGAAAAAGATAAATTCTGCACAATGATAATAATAAAGAATAAGCCAAATTCTGATTTTAAAATAAGCTTTACTTTAATTCCACTGTCTAATCAGCCCCTGAATTGTCAAAGAGCGTCAACCATATTCCTCTTAGTTCGTCGTCACTGTTCCCATTCCCTCACCAAACCCATTTTTCTCCCTTCACTTCCCAATATAAATACTCCAAACTTTCGAACCCTTTTCCATTCATTCATTTCTGTTACTCTCACTTCTTCGGAGTTCACACAGCTCCACACAGACACACATACACAAACTCTAGTAACACAAACTGACATACATAACATCCTTAGTTTTATCAAATACTTTCATGTTTATGTGAAGGCTGAACCAGAAGAAGTTTCAGCCATGTCAGATGAACAGTTTCAAGCGAGTGGAAACTGGTGGGAGTCAGCAAGAAACGTGAGGTTTGAGAGTGGGGAAACACAGTCTTCTTCTTCTGGCCTAACCAACATGGGAAACTATGCTTGGCAGCATGACATGGCTAGGTCTTCTTCCATGGATAACTCTGCCTCAGGAGGTTCCCCTGTGGTTTTCCATGACCAGAAGCAGCTTCAAGTTCAGCCACATCATGACTCAACAGCCACAAATCCCACCAATGACCATCCCAACTTGCACATGATGGGCTTGGGCCTCTCATCCCAAGCCATGGACTGGAATCAAGCATCTTTGCAGCTGTAAGTGTAGTCTGTGTCAAGACAAAGACTTCTACAACAATACTACTCAAAAGTAGTACCCGAAAAAAAAAGTTATTGGATCTTTCGTATTCTGTTTTTCTTTCCCTTCTTTCATTCTACCTTACCAGAATGGAATAATACTGAAGAGAAAAAAAAAAAAAATCATTTTTAAAGGTTTTAAATTGTAGTCATGTTAACCGTCGCAGTCGCTTCAGTTTCTATGCAATCTTTGGTATTGTGTGAAATTGTAGAAAAATGCGACCGATACAGCCATGACTGTGATCATATTGCAGTCATGGCGACAGCAAAAACCTTGATGTTGTGGCTGAAATCGTGGTTGCAAACCCTTTTTCTAAACCCTTGCTAAGTTTTGTGTGTATGTTTGATTGATGTAGGCGAGGTGAGAAGGGTTCGGAGGGCAGTTTCAGGTCGATGATGCAAGAGAATTTGAGCTCACCAGGCACCACTTTTCAGCAAGAAAGTGGGAATAACAATATTGCGTTGTCTCATCATCAACCAGTTCATTGGAGGCCAGAAAAGTTGTTCTCTGCGGAGTCATCAAGCAATGAATTCAAGAGGGGTTTCTCCTTGGACCAAACACAGTTCAGTCCTCAATACAGCTCTGGGGATAGCACTGTCACAAGCCAAGGTTTGCCTTGTACTTTTCAGATGGATTATGTTGGTAACCCTTCTTCAATATTGCAAGGACTTTTGGGACATGAGAGCAATAACCAACAACCCCACCAAGGTGGTAGTGGTTCGTTTGAGAATCGTCCCATGAATTTTCCTTACTCAGCAACAAGCTATGGATTAAGCTCAAATATTGAGTTAGTGCCTTCTTGGTCAAAGGTGCCTCAGTTCTTAAGAGCTTCACCGCCAAAACAACCACCCAATAACCAGCTGCATTTCACCAACAACGCTCCCTTTTGGAACGCGAATTCTGAGCCTTCTATAAAGGATGCTCGATCCAGCTTCATCTCCTCTTTGCAACCACCCTTCTCGCCATCAAATTTCGATGTTCAATCAAAGGTATTGCATTTCATTTTTGCTACACAGTAATAAAGCTTAAACTTAAAACTTCTCCCTAACTGTTTAAAATCCTCCCCACTATGCGGATCCTGGTAGATCATAACACTATCATATATGATGATTCGTTAATATACTTTAAATCTCCAAAAATCTATTCTGCTTTTTGTTTTATTATTCTCTTATTTACAATTTTCTTGTCTTTTACGCTTAACTACAATAATGTATACATAAAAAGTATGACATGTTTTACTTTAATTAAGGATTAGAATTTTTTTTAGCAGAGATTAATTTGGAAAAGAATGTCGTGTTTTCTGGGTTAAATATTAAACATATAAATAAGGAAGTTTGTATTCTTATTAGGGTTGAAATAAACCACTGCTGCAGTTGAGGTCTAATATTATTGACCATGGGTTTGCAGAATATATCTGAAGTTAGGGAGTCGGGTGTGGTGAAGAAAAGTGGGAGTGAAACAGCACCAAAAAGGCCCAGGAACGAAAACCCATCTCCTTTGCCAGCTTTTAAGGTACAATAAGTGCAACTAACCTTTTAAGATGAAGTGAAGCTAACTTTAACCTTTTTATCTTTAATTTTTCTATCTTTATTTATTCTTTATCACATACTTTTTCCTCATATTTTTCGGTTTTTGAGTCCTTAAACATTGGATATGAAGCCGTAGTGTACCTCTTGTGTTGTTCTTAGGTGAGAAAAGAGAAGATGGGGGACAGAATCACTGCACTCCAACAATTGGTTTCACCTTTCGGAAAGGTGAGCTTCTGATAAAATCATCTATTCTTTTCTAATATCTTTTGTGGATGACCATGATTTCTTGTGAGTATTTATGATATATAAGAAAGCAGAAAAAGATGATGGCAAGTGTGATTGTACTAATGTTGTTTATTGATTTGAAGTTTTAAAATCTGTTTGCAATGTTGTGTGTGTGTCAGACTGATACAGCGTCAGTGCTCTCTGAAGCCATTGAATATATCAAATTCCTCCACGAACAAGTAACCGTAAGTCCCATCAAAACTCCCATTAATATATATATATATGATTACTCAGAAACTTATAGTTTTAATTAGCTAATTTAAATGTAATTTATTTTCTCTTTTTTAGGTTTTAAGCACCCCCTATATGAAAAGTGGTGCTCCCATACCGCATCAGCAGGTACTATACGTATATTTATACATTTCCTTTTCTTAAAAACAGCTCCAAATCAAACTGAATCTTTTACGTCAAATTTCTTTCGTCATTTGCTATGATGAAATTTCATTTCTTTTATGAATTCAATTTTAATATACTATTCCCTCTAACGATTCTTATATTCACAACTAAGATCCCGTTTATCTAAAATACTCTACAAATATATATATATATATATATATATATATATATATTAATACAAAAATAAATAAAAAATTTAAAGCATATAGAGCTTTTTCTGAAATTCAAAATCAACTCATATATACCTTCGCTTTTGACTTTTTGAAGAAGTTAAATGAATAATTTTTATTTTTTTTACATAAATTGATATTGTTTTCTTATTATGAATGTTTATATGAAGTTTATCCAGCTAACAGTTAATTATAAATAGATAGTTTGTAGCAGTATCGTTAGACTAATTTTTCTAATTGTTTATGAAAATAAAAGTAGACAATAGCTTTCAATATAACAAGATTACGTGAAATTTAAATGTGAGTGGATCAATTCTTTATTATAGCAACTATGTTGTTTGAATTTGAAGGGTTTAGGTTGATAATGTTGTTTGGTTTGTCCTTTATTTATTTATTTCAGAGTTCTGGTAAATCGAAGGAATCTGAGGGTCCAAAGCAAGATCTTAGAAGTCGAGGGCTATGTTTGGTGCCAGTTTCTAGTACATTTCCAGTGACTCATGAACCCACAGTTGAATATTGGACACCAACATTTGGAGGAACTTACAGATAGCTAATTAATTAGTGGGTGGCAAAAGTGGCACGGAAGCAGTACCCTCAGCAACTAGGACAATGTGTCTTATCAAGAAACCTAGCCAAATTGGAAATGATAAGATGAAAGAAAAGAGGAACAGAAGAGAAGGCCACATAAGTATGTAAAGTTATAGTTAATTAGTTCTTCTGAGATGATGGAAATTGAAGATATTAATAAAAGGATATAGAGGGAGGAGCGAAAATGACCTTGATAGAAAGGGTCATTGTGGACCAACTCCATGAAGAATGATGAAAGAGGGGTAAGGTAATTTGGCCAATTTTTGGGACCATTGGAGCACAATATATATAGTTATAAGTTGTATTAATAATTGAAGAACTATGTATGCACACCAGGGGTGGGGGATTAGGAGTGACAAAGAATTCTGTTGCGGAAAATAGGGAAGTTCTTGGTCTAAGCTTAGATAGAAAATTGTTGTTAGAGGAAGATAAAGGAGCTTTGTTAATTTTTCTTCTTGTTATTTTGTGCATAGAGCTGGGACTACTACTTTAGTTCAAGGAAAAGAAAAAACTAATTTGATGGAATCATTGAAATATAGAAGAGTGAGTGAGTGTGTGGGATATGTCATTTGATTGGAATCTCACTTTTGATTTGTTTATTTCTTTAGAATATGTAAGTGGAAGTCAGAGGGTGGCCCATCTACCCCTTTCAGTTTTTGTTTCAAAATTGAGTTCAAATTACATGTTTACATTTTCCATATATATATATATATATGTATGTAGCTATATCTTGGAGATGCTTGCACACATGCTTTTGTGCTTTGTAATGAATGGTCACATAGAGGGGCTTCTATTGGAAGCACATGTAAAAAGAAGAGAAAACCCACAAATGTTTTCATCTTCAACAAAGTTCTGGAGATGGTCCAGATTTCGAATGACGTGTGCATGCGTCAATATTCCCACTTTTTTATTTCTAAAAGAAGAATAAAAACTGTGCAAGAAATTCCAGTGCCATATTAAATATATAGTTTATTATATAGCCAGATTAAGTTTAGGGTTAATCCTTAGTACCTATTTAGTGAGAGGTGAAGAGTATTACATTTCATTCGAGAATAAAATAAATAACTTTTTGTGAGTAAGAAAATATATGATTATTTAAAAACACTAAATTTGAGATAATAATAAAAGCAATCCCTCCTAAATGGATAATCAATTACTAAACAAGAATTTAATTAAGTTAATTCGTGCCATATTTGTTCAAGTTTAATTTCAAAGGGTAATTATTTTTGAAAAATCTTAAAAAAATGGAAATAAAATAATTATATCCTTAAAATAAACCAACTCCAGAACTCAACTATTTCTTGGTTGATAAATAACTAGTTTACTATTAAGGGGTCGTTGATAGAGGGTTTCTCCTTTTCTTTTTCTTAAACATACATATATAAGGTCTAATACAGTGCATGGAAAAGGTTGTTGGGGATAAGATCTTTGATGTCCTTCTTTTCACTGTATTATATTAAAAAAATTGAGACATAATAGAAACAAATTTCACAAGGGCACAAAGCAAGCCGTATTATAATAACATAATATTAGAATTACAAACTTATTAGATTGGCATATCTTCAAACCTTTGCCACTAGTTATGACTTGGACCCTATTGGCCAGAGAGTATTATAAACTATTTTGTCTTGGGCCAGGGAAAATTGCCCCTTCGTATCGAAAAGTACTTTACCAAATCTCACTCTCAAACTTCTCTAGCAAGATCAGAACATAAACTAATTCAAACATAAAGTACTGAAGCATTAGCCATTATTGTGTTAACAAAGCTAGTTGTTATGGGGCTCCACACTTCTAATTACTTTCTTCAAAAATTTGTCTTCACTAGAGAAACTGTCACACATGATTTAACTATGTTTTCAGGGGTTATCTCATCATCAACCAAAGTTAATTCGGTATTAATTTAAATAAGATAATTATGAGAGGAATCTACTATTCCCTTGTTTTTGTGGAAAGTATTTGGCACAAAGGTATATAGTTTGGAAGAAGTTAGAAGTGAGTAAGAAATATGGGAGGGGACCAGCAATAACTGTTTTCTTATTAAGTTACCATCTTTATACTTCTCCAATAGCATTAGAGTAGAGTAATAATTATATATAATAAGGTACATAATGAACCGTATATTGAGCACATTTATTTTGGAAATAATTGGTAAATTAAATATAGTTTTTCTAACCGTTTGAAGGGCATCTTCTTTAGTATGTAGAACCTTTTCTCATGAATATGCCACTCATGAGATATAATAATGTGTATTTTTTTATTATTTTGGAGCTGTTTTGTTCTTTAGCTGATATAAGATATTATTTCATTGTTTTTAATAATTTCTGTCGCATAATGCTAAAACATGATTGCTAATCAATGAATTTCGTAGATACCAGGGTACATGGACCAAAAGAGAGGAGGAATAGAATCTTCAAATTATTTGGGCCTATATCAATTTTCTATAGATTCCATAATTCCTATCCCTTTTCTCAACTTTTTATGGCATCCATTGCAGCACTTGACACATACATTTGCTTAACTTTCACTTCTTTACTCTAATCATGTTTACCATTTATATAAGCACTTGAGCATAGGAAGAGCAATGAGTTCCTCTGATAACTACGGTGAAAAAAAAATATTTCAATAATTGAGAACCGATACAATCAATTATTGCTATAATTGTTTATATGAATAAATTTTTATATGGTATATTTTGTTTGAATTTTCTCAGAACATTGATATTTTATAGAAATATTAAAAAAAGGGTATAAAATTGTTTCAAAACAGATGATTTTTATTTGAAATTTTACCTATTATAAAAAGGATTGTTTTCTTTGTGAAAATAAGAAAATAGAGTATGATGAAAAGAATTTTATGTTGTGGTCTAATCAGAAACTACCATGCATACATGATAAGTTTGTTAAGTTTGACAATAACTTCTTTATTTAAGGGTCATACTAATCACAATTCCTAACTGGTTGAAGGTATAAAGAAACCTACATTTGCAGAGCCTAAAATTAAACTATTTTAAATTATAATCTAGATACCAAAACATGCTCGAACAGTAATTCTATCAGTTCCTTTTCCATCAATCAAACTAATGTGTTAGAAAAAAGAAAAAATCCAATCCAAACATGCTCTAGTTATACTACAAGGCCACAAGTAACTTTTTCTGTAGATTCCATTCCAAGTTTTCTGAGCTAGTCATGTGTATGTCTGGTCTACTTCATCATGTTTGAAAAGGACCGCGTCATTGGAATCTAGAAAAAGAGAAAACAAAAAGAGAGAAAAATTTGCTGCTGGCATTCAAGAGAGTGGCTAGTTTAGCTAGTTGAGAAAAGATATGAGGGTAGGCAACTTTTGCTATGAAACGGAAGAATAGGATGCCGCAAAGCTAGAAGTAGAAAATTGGACACAAACCAATGATAGGAAGGGAAAAAATGGACAAGAATACGAAAAAGCTTTGAGAATCACATGACACTGGATTTTTTTTCATATCAAAGGTAAAGAAAAAGCAATGTGTATCAGAATATTTCTCTTCTTTGTGACAGCTGCCTACTTATGTCGCATGGACTGTCTAATCAGTATTGTTTCAATTATATATAGATGGTGTGTGTGCATAGTTTTTCCAGTTTTTATTTTTTTTAATTGTCGTATATAAAAGTTAAACAATGGCTATTTTTGTGGGTTTAAGAAGGACTTCCAGTACAGAACACATGTGAAGAGAACCTATGCTGAGAGGAACTGATGACACAATTAACCAAAATGAACCTGCTAGATTATGAGGGAGAAGGTGCCATTTTATTAGGTAGATAATGAAAAAGACCTGCTATCACTGAGAATCAATATCATGTTCAAAATTTATGTGACATCACTAATATGTGTAATCAATCACATGAAGGTTATGCTGCATGGTATAGTAGGTTTGTCGTTTTCATATAAAACTAGCTTTGCTTCTTCCATTTTATACACCAATTTCGTTTGGTTTTGGGAAACGTTTGAATAGAATATATATAACCATAACCTATATCAATAGAGCTGAAATGATACATATCCCAATTATTTAGCATAGGGGCTATACCTTCCATTTTAGTTTTTCTTTGTTTGTTGAGTAGGTATATCTTCTACCGGTAGGACAAATAAAGTGGCTTTCTGTTCACAGTATAGGATATTGTAGTCTAGTTTAATTTTCTCAAACTAAGAACTTTTTTTTATGTCTCAATGTATATTATGTGCTTATCTGTTTGCTCTAACATCCATAAAAAGGGGATCAGAAAACAAGGGAACAAAGTGTTTTCTAAGCATAAAATTGAAAGAAAAGGTTAAACTTCACATTAGCAAATACCACTCAAAACAGCACAGTGTCTGACACAAAAATGGAACTCAAGACAGAGAATTTTCTCCTGAAAAAGTAAAATTGCAGGAAAAGAGAATATAACTCAATATCCTCTCTGATCTAGAGTAAAAATTGGGTGAATATCTTCCTTGAACTTCTTTGCAATGTTGGCAATATATTTCCCTTGGTGGAATGCTTGCTCCAACTCAAGCGCAGTTGGCTGTCTAGAGCCATCACCAGTGTAAGTTCCCGCACCATAGGGACTTCCACCTTTCACCTCGTTCATCTCAAACATGCCACGACCGAATGTGTATCCTAGTGGAACAAATATCATTCCATGATGAGCCAGCTGAGTGACAGCACTAAGCCTGTCATAGATTCCACAATTTCTTATCTCAGTAGTGCATAATGAATGATAAGATATTTGTTCAATAAGTGAGTCTAAATATATCATTGATAACATATATTACAAGTTGTCCAAAGAATCAACCATTTTGAAGCGAAATTCTCTGAATTGTTGACATTTGGTAAGTTATGGGCTTCACAATATACAGATACATAAAGTCTTGGTTCTGTTTTCATGTCAGGTGAAAATAGAAATGGGAAAAAGGTTTAAAATTCAATGTCTTCATGAAGGGATGTTTATTTATCATACAATGTTTTGTTCCTCTACTCAAATATGATATAGAAAAAGAAGAGGCTTTTTATACTGGATACTATTTCTGTCATCATAGGAAGTGATTATGAAACTACATTGATATAGGGGGTTCTTACGGTGCCGTCTCTTGTCCACCGCCTTGGGAACTGGTGCTGTAGAAGATTCCAGCAGGCTTGCGTGCAAGCATTTGCGTTTTGCATAGAAATTGAGTAGATTCTAGGAAAGCCTCAAACTGAGAAGCCATTATTCCAAACCTTGCTGGGAAGCCAAAGATAAGCCCATCTGCCTCAGGCAGTTTCATGTGGTTGATGATTGGTACATCACTCTTGGGTGGTGCTTTCAACTTAACAAGCTCTTCTGCTGACAATGTCTCAGGTACCTGCTCATAGGTTAAAAAAAGTCACCTCTGCACCTTGTTTTTCCCTTACGAGAAAAATAATGTAAAACAGAATTTTGCATAAATTTAGCAAAAACAAATTTGGAAGGTCTTATTCATACTATGATTAATGGAGATTCCATGAATTTGTTTCAAATTTTGATGGAATTGATTTTGAATCATTGAATATGATTAAAATGTGTGTCCTAATTAACCGGTCAAAAATTTTTTGGTTTCTTCAAGCATCAGGGCATTACAAATTTTATTATGAATGATTAAATGCAGAAATGAGCATCCAAAACAAAAGCCAGTCCAATTTTTGGTTGCATCAAGCATCAGGGCCTTCAAAATTGATTTTGGCCCTAAACCAAATGTCTACTAAAATATATAGCAAACTAAGAACAAGAATGTATTGGAAAGGTAAAAGCTATGAACTCTCCCTCTTCCAAGGGGACCATTGTAATATATACGTAGTTATAGACAAGGAACCAAGCCAACTGAAAGTTGAATCTAACATTGTTAAAACTATATATCAATGTAAAGCAGAAACACTGCAATCCGGTTAACCCATGCAGATAATTTTTATGGAATTTATCTGTTCAATAGAGGAACAGAGGAAGAAAGCTTAGGTATGGAGTAATTAATACCTGCCACATTGTGGCATCAACACCGCTCACAGAATTAGCCCCGCGAAATATTTCACATGCTAGTCTTTCAACATTGCCATACATTGAGTAGTACCTGCCAAACGAATAGAATAATTTCATTTTGTAAAGCTGATAGAAATCGGCTCAATAATTCAGTACAGGATGAAATGAAATGGGAAATGGAGCGATATTATTGGGGACAATGCAAAAGAAAGAGGAAACGAAGATAGGGTTCAGTACAATAAAAATAGAACTGCGCTCTTCGTGGAAATGGAACTTCGAATAAAAGAAATATAGAAGGCCACTCAAAGAACAAGAGTATCATGGCTTAACCAAAGAAAGTATCAGAATTCAAAACGTCAAAAACCTTAAATAACATCATGGCAATGCCATAGAGGCATACATCGGATAATGAGGATCAGAAAGTATCAAATGGTCCTGTTTTTCATTGTTTTTGAAATTAATTTACTCTTATAGCAGCATTTAGAATGTTATGTGAGAAGCAGAGAAACACATCAACCCAACAATTGCTTGTGCACTAAGTGGGAAGCAAAGATTTCAAACCAATATTTCCTGGAATTTATATGCAGTACATGGAAGCATCATTGTGGAATTTAGATGAACTAAACCTACAAAAAAGAGTCTTCATATCAATTATACCAATTCTATTGCATGCAAATCTTGTATGGGAATACACACTCCCACACATACGCATATATTTACTATATATATCCAAGTAAAACCCAGATAACAATTTTGAAATGTGCTTTCATTATAGAAAATAGAAAATGTAAAAGATGTAGAATATTTCGGAAAGCCAATGCATCAAGAGAACGATTAAGCTTTCTTACAAGTTGGGAAAATAAAAAAGATAAGATTCGGGCATCATGGGTTCTAGGGAAAATCGCTGAACATCCCCAATGATCAAAGAAACCATTGTATCGTTACAGAACAGAGGGAACAATAGAGCCAGAGCAAGAACCCATGATATCTTTCAAAGTTAGACTCCAAGATTATCAAAGAACATTGAAATTTGAAATACTGCAAATTTAATAACCAGTTGAAGAATTAAAAGAAACCCAATGAGCAAATTCCGTATCGAACCATTCATCATGCAACATGATTCTTCATGCAAGTTTAAACAGGTACGAATAAAGATTAACTAGTTATAATTTAAAAACACATGTATATTAAAGAATCAATTGGGGAAGATAACAAAAGGGGCTAAGGCAAGCATACACAATATAAACTTTGACAGTAGCCATTGATGATCGTTCAAGGTCTCTATGCTGCTTCTCTTTCTCCTCTTGTTGTCTTAGTATTCTTTCTTGGCGAAATGAAAAATGAACAGTTAACAGTTGGTGACTGAAATGGCGCCAAGAATAAATCCATATTTATTGGTTGAATTCAAAACTATTAACGGTTGGTGATCTTCTTTTAAAACAATTGCCTTCAAATTTCTCTAAGAACACTAAGTAAAAAAAAAAAAAAAAAAAAAAAAAAAAAAAAAAAAAAAAAAAAAAAAAAAAAAAAAAAATATTT
>Ga0099825_1007224_pt1 | contig 13592 bp, 7 predicted proteins | sample SiratroredBW_FD_76838 | JGI IMG/M metagenome (GOLD analysis project Ga0099825, IMG submission 76838) | Root nodule microbial communities of legume samples collected from California, USA - Siratro red BW | ecosystem: Host-associated > Plants > Roots > Nodule | place: USA: California | collected... | reverse complement strand
GTATCTATATAACACAAATAATATAATATTTATATATATATTTCAAAATAAATATATATATATATATATATATATATATATATATATATATATATGTACATATATATATATATATTATAAATTCATATTTTTTGTGGCATTTTGAATTTGGTAATCATAATTTTCGATTTAAAAAATATTCAGATTTATGGTATTATGATTGACATCTAAAATATTATTTTAATAATTTTAATTAATATTTTTTATATTTTGTATGCAATTAATAAAATTATGATGAGAAAAGGGTAGAAAATAAAATAGTGGTGATGCTAATAGTTTCAAAGATGAATAGGGGAGTTGTCGTTGAGTCGGAAATGAAAGATCGCAAACGGGGTTATGTGGCTAGAACTGATGACATGCTATCAAAATCCGCTCATGGTCAGGGTGGGGACCACACACTCTGAAACTTTACCCATCTTTTAAATATTAAATGATAACTACACTAGTGACATTAATCATTTCAATTGCGAATGATTTTGCTGTAAGTGAGTACTTATTAGATTGAATCATGAAATGTTGAAGATTAAAAGATAAGATTTGCGACTTTAGAAGAGAAAATGAACAAACTATTCACTATTATTAGTTGAGAAAAGGAAAATGAGAGGTTGTTTAGGAGATATTCATTAATTCAATCCAATTCAAAGATATTTAATGGAGTTTTTTTTTTTTTTTATAATTAAGTCAAATTCAATCAAAGGTAACTTTCAATAAGTCATTTGATTGGTTTTACATGTTGAGTTTAAGATTTAATTTAAAATAATAAAAAATATTAATTAATAATAATATAATTATTATTCAATTTTTTAACTATTATATTAATTAAATGTGTATTTTTAGATATATTAAATTGTTTAATTATTCCAGTATTAAATAATATTTTTTTATTTTTTGAAAAAATATTTTAGAAAATCTAAAAAATGTTTTTAAATTATAAAATTGAATAAAATAAATAAATTCAAAATCTATAATTCAATTGATTCTGCTCACAATAAACAAGAGGGATTTGATTGAATTTAATGAAAAAAGTAAAAAAAAAAATCAATATAACCCAATTTAATTTGTTATTACTTATTAGTAATTGCTTGTTTTAGAATAGAAATTCACGTTCAAAATCTGTCATCGGTCAAAGCTAACAAAAGATGCTGTCGGCAACTCAGCTTGGCCATTGTGGACGTCGACCAAGTCTTCTACACAGGACAACCTTTGAGATGAAAATGAAAGAACAAAACCAATAACTAAAATAGTTAAAAAAAAAAAGAAAATACAACAAGTCTTCTATTTTATGTTAAATATTCCTTTGTTTATAAGTATTTTAAGATTTTAAAGACTTTAAGCAAATAAAGAAATATGAAATTATCTTTATATTTAGTTTCTTCTATTATTCACATATAGTCAGTTATTTTCTTTTTATTTTATCATGCATTTATTTAAATATAAATTTAATTTAATAGTTTTCTCTTTAGTTAACCATCCTTTGATTAAAGTAAGCCATTATTTTTTAAGTTATTTTAATTAATACTAGTTTTTATATCATTAATCAACGTTAATTAATTACATAATAGAATATTTCAAATTTAATTACATTTTTTATCAATTAAATTAAATTTTAATATCTCCTTTGTTAGAAGAGAGTATTAAGTAAACAATCTTGATTATTATATAAATCATATCAACTGGAGTTAGGAATGACAATGAGAGATGTTGGTGTAGGTGTGACTAGTTTTATTGGTATGAAATCTTTTTGTCATGTCTCTATCTCTATTTTGTTTATTTTTTTTATTGTTTCAAATATTAATTAAATAATTTTTATAAAAAAATAAGAGTTACATTAAAGACTTAATGTATAAAGTACACATTTTTTTCCAATATCATATATCAATAAAGAAAAAAAAATTCATAAATATAAAAATAAATACTGAAGAGTTTTGTGTAATTAAATACTTGAAATGGTTGGATTACATAAAATTGAGGCTTGTATTTTTTGAAATACAATATACTATTTCAATAAAGTCTCACACATGAAAACAATGTGTAATTAAGGTTGTCATTTGGAGGGAAAGTATCTTCAAGATTTGAGTGAAATTTAGGGATATTGAACTTGTCAAACAATTGAGAGAGATAAGGAAAAGTTTGTGTAGCAAAATAAAAAAAAAAGGGTTTTCTAAATAAAATGATTTTAAAGACCAAATTGACATAACTTTTTAAAGTTGTTAATGAATTAAGAGTATTTTAGTAATTTAAAATAAGAACAAGTAAAAGAGGACAGTTGTGAGAATTAGGGTGGGTATAGAAATGACTATAAGGATAGAAAGAGGGCAGTTTTCATACCTAATTTAAAAAATCAAGTATTATTCATACCTAAAATTGTCATACTCAGAGAATTTACATAGATTTTTATTCATTTATTTATTTAATTATCATGTATATTGTGTATTACACAAAAAATTATATATGTGGTATAAAAGAAATCACATTTTAAAGTCATGTTATGTGATATACATGTATGACACAATTTAAAAATATTATAAGAATTGAATAAATAAATAACTAAAATTTAAAAATATTATAAATGTGGTTTAAATGTACAATTATGTTTTAAATCAATTTAAAAATGTTGTCTAATGCTTAATTTTATAAAATTAAGATGTATGTTGTAACATCCAATTTTTTTTTTTCTAATATCTAGTCTATCCAAATCAGTATACATCATATAGATATATACCAATATTCACTCACACTGTACTTCAAAAGATTTTCCTCTTTATAGAGAATTAAAACATAACTAATTACATTTACACATATATACATATAAACAAAATAAGAGTTTATAAAAAAGTTTTAAAACTGGAACTGACACAATCAAAAGCATCTTTCACAGTAACATCTATAACATTACCTGCTCTCGTGTATCATAGATAGAAACAAACACACAACACAAAAAAAATGGTAAGATAGTAATTCAAAATATCTCAAATAATCACAACTATACATCATTTAACACATAACAATCAATTGAAAGCTTCTATTATCCAATTCAAGATCTATATAATATAGAAAGACTCAATTCTACTTTCGGAAGACTCGTGCATTGAATAGACCCCGAGATTTGTACTTGACATACTACTTCCAATTTGTGTCTCATCTCATTACCATTAACCTTATATGACAGGGTTAATCCATATGATTGTCCCGACCAACCCTCTTTGAAGCTGTAGTTTTACTCATATGAATCTCCTTCGACTCTCACTAGCTAATAATATTTATCTATTTGATTCCTATTATTGTAAAGTCAGAATATCAATCTTTAGTTAGATCCTTAGAGAATGCGCATCTTATTACTTCTCAACACAGATGTTTTCTTTTCTAAAACTAAAAACACTGTCTACACATCACATACAATTCATAACATATATCATTAGTTTTCATTCATCTATTCATTAACTTTCCATTTCAATTCCAATATCAACATCAATTACTATTACCACACTACATTCAAACATATTTTATTCAATAACTGATCTTAAATCTTTAAAAGCTATCAAAGTCTTATCACAAGTCATATTCAATCCATTCAACAACTATTAAAGTTCTCACATGCTATTATCCAACATCATTACTCAAATAAAGTCAATTAATCATACAAAATCAAGATAAACAATCAAACTCTTTCAGTGCTCAAGAACTAGTCAGACCTACAAGAAAGACTTGAGCATTGATAATCACATATTCAAGTCTTTTATCCTAGAATTCTATTTAAAAGTAACTAACTATTATAAAAACAAGTTACTAGCTTTACTTAGCTTAGATGATGATCTCCACAATAGTTCCTCCAACACCCGACAAAGATATTAATTTAAAATTCTAGAGATCTAGAATAAGTTATTAGAACAAAACCAAATTTTAGTATAATCTTAATTAAGTTGAGAGAAATATTTTTTTTTTCAATTGTCCCTACTAAGATTGATGACAAAAACCTAAGGAAAAACAAAAAATAAGATATCTTTATAGCAAATAGGAAGTTACTCTGTTTGAAATTTTGATCAGTTAGAAATGACCCTAAGCATCTTAGCTACTACAATACTCAATCCCAATTCCTTGATCAATTATATAAATAAATATTGCAATATTCATAAGGGTCTTAAGACAACAAACGAATCTCACTCTATTCTTAGACACAAGCTTTCTGTTGATAAAAGTGCAGTGTTTGTATTTGGTGAAGCCAAGTCAATACATGCAAAGAGAAGATTTGAAGATGTCTTAATGTGTGTGTTGTCCAGATATGTCCATGCATTACAAGTCATTGGGATAAAACTCCAATGATTCTAAAGATTTTAAAAGATTAATCTGAAACTGAATTGATTAATAATTTTCAATAAATGTGGATCACTGAGTTTTTTATGGATTTATTTTAATAGATAATTTTGAGAAAATGGTTTTTGAGAGCAAAAGAATTGTGATAAACACAAACAGAGAACTATTCTTGGAGATCAAAGTTAGCTTTTCATCAAGTGAAATCAAGAAAGTGAATCTTTGAGCATTGTCTCTTGAACTTAGAGTGTACTGCACTGGTATAACATTTCTTCATTGAGGGAAGTTACCGCTTCCTTGTATTTTTCTTTATTTATGAAGTTGTATTGGTTACAACAATGTTTATTTTTGACTTTATTGATTGTAAGGTGTTTTGGAACTACTTGTATAGGGTTTACACTTTAAGAAGTGCAATAGGGTTCTGCACAACACTTGAGGGTTTTCTTGCAGGGTGCAAGATTGTTTCTTGATTGTATTGGTTATACAATTGTGATTTTTAGTGAATTTATTTGCTTGATTGACAAGGAGACTAGATATAAATCTTGAAGAAGAGTGTACCAATATAATTCTTGCGTTCTTAATCTCTCTTTCTTTAAATCTTGAATCACATATTAAATCTGCCTAATTTCTGATTCTACACAAAAGTTAGTCAACTATTTTTATATTTCAATTGATTACTTTTTATGTACTGCACTCACCATGTTTTTTTGTTTAATTTTGACTGTGTATCATTTCTTGATCTGAATAAATCTAATTTGTATTGTAATAATTAATTGTGGTGAAAACATCAATTTTTGAACATTATGTAAAACTTTGATATTTTCTAACAAAATCAATTTGTTGTTTCAACGATTTAATATATTGCTTTTTTGTGATGCTGATTAACTGAAAAAAAAATTTGATCTGATTGATTGTTTAGATCAGTTGATTGCATTATTTTTGGCCAGAATTTGTAAAAATCACATTTACTATTTCTCAGATTTAGTTGATTACTTTTTATAGTTGGAGTCATGGTCAAGAAATTATAGTTGATTGATTGCTTATTGGAATTGATTAATTTTTTGTTATGGTGTATTGGTTGTTCATAATTTTTAATTGATTGTTTTTCTACTAAATAGCTTCTGAATTGTTTTTCTACTAAATAGCTTCTGAACCCAAAATTAACTATTTCTATCAATGGATTCATTCTTTCTTTTAATATTTATTGCAAAAGTTTAATTCACATCCACTGAATGCAATCTCATAATCTTTTCATGTTCATCTGATATTTTAATTCAGTTCCTAATTATAGAAGATATTTTCCAATATCCTAAGAAACAATAATAACCGCATAATTAAAATACTAATTTGTTGAAAGAAAATACACAAATATAAAAAAACAAAAAGATTACATGAGAGTTTAGAAAAAGTTTAACCTAGTCCCACCAATAGAGAATGTAGTTCCTTATAGACTTAAGAATACTAAATCTTATAAAAGAATAGTGGAATAAGAAGAAGAATCCACAATATATCTTAAGAATGACTTCCAAGAGTGATTTTGGATCACCAATAGCCAAGATGTCTAACTCTAGTGCAAACAATTATTAACTAAAATCACAAATTCAACGCTTGTGCCTGACTCATGTCTCGAACACCACTTGATTTTATTACACGTCCAAGCTCTGAAGCCCAACCAACCTGTACTGCGCGTATGTAATCTAAGCACGACACATTTCTTTGCCTTTGCTCTCATGTTCTCTAGCACCAGACTCACGTTTGCTGAGTTGAGCTTAACTTTTTTTCCTAAATTTTGTTTCTTTTTCTCACTCCTTTAAGACTTCAATCCTCATTTTTCTAATCCAATGTTTTTGTCTCAAATTTAATCAAAATACTATAAATTGACAATTAAATTATCTTTTTGACTCTCATAATTAATTATTAACAAAAATCAAATAAAATTAATAATTAAATAGATTTTAACGGTGGAGAAAGTTAATTTTTTCATAAAAATAAGCCAATAATATTGTGTAATTCAACTCTATCCGTTGGTAGTAGTTTTGTGATATTTCCTTATACCATTCTCCGTTATTTATTTTTTATTACACTTTTTTTTTAAAATTTTTTATTATACTTTTTTATTAAAAAGACATTTTTACGGAATAACCTATATTTAGGATACATGGTAATCATGTTGTCAATGTTCTCTCCTTATGGCATATCAGGATGTACAATTTTAAAACTTTAGAATACCTTAAAAAATACATCACATTATCTTAAAGAAAAAAAATATCATAGTATATTAAGGTGTCAAAGATTACCTTTTATACCACTCATTTTAAAATCTTTGTAGAAATCTCTAGTCGGCAAGTATATATGGAAAGTATGATGCTTAATTGGTCAATGCAAATACTTTTAAAGTCTAAACTTTATGATATCCAAATTCATTAAATTAGTTAGTAGGTTTAACCTTCATTTTTATTATAAGATAAGAAGATCTTATTTCATTTTATGTGAATCTCATTACTCTATATTATTTTTAAGACACTTTAATAAATTTTCATTTCATATAAATACATCATATTTCAATAATTTTTATTTGCATTTAACTTTTCAAAACTTAAAAAATATTTTTTTATTCTAATAAATCTTGTCTTATTTAAAATTAAAAATCTTAAATTTCACATTATATAATCTTTTTTTCTGAGAAATATTATAAGAGGCATATCGTATACTTAATATTCTTAATGCCATTATTCTTAATGCAATTATTAATAAAGAACAACATACCATGGTTAGGTTAATTAAGAAGCATGATTGAGATTGTAAATGTAATCAATTGTTTTGAGAAAGCATATTCATCCTAACGGTGCCACTTCATTCCTCTTCATTGCATGTGGAGTGAGTGAACTTGGACCCGGGGATTCCAAGTGAGGTTCACCATGTCACTCCAATTGGAAACACTATATTGTGCAAGTCACTTTCATGTCAGTTAGCATTCCATTTTGGAGGGTGGAGCCCTCCTCTCGACCCAAAACTCTAAGCAAGAGGCATCAGTATAAATGACAACTTTCCATACATTTTTTCATCACCAAATTTTTAAATCTCTTCTTATCGTTCCTATGCATTAAAAAAAATGGCTTTAGGCACCACTCAAAACTGGAGCCATTGAAAGAAAAAAAAGAATGACAGGTAAAAAGAGTTGTGTGCATATATGTAAGGTTGTTAGACAGCAAACAGAATAATATACGAATAAAAAAAAAAAAACAAAGGTGCCTTGACTTGACTGAATGAAAATCTTGTATATTATTCCATCCAAGTGTATTGCACACATGGAAGCATCAAATATAGAATTTGTTAAATTATATTATACTGAGTAGAATGAGTACACAAGTAATTTTTAACCACTTATGGCACAATTTGCGTTTGTTCCTGTGGTTTAGCCAGAAACTTTTATATGCAATTTGTGGTATTGAGATGAATGGCAGTGATGATTGAAGCACCATTTTGTTTTCGTCTCAATGTAAGTTCAATACAAAAAGAACATATGAGTATTGCCCCATAATGTAATGTAATCAAGTGATAATAATTGTAAAATGTAAAGATACTTTTCTTTTCCGGCAACAATGATAATTTACCAAATAAAAAATACCACGAAGTTCACCTCAATTGTCATCTTTCACAAGATGCCTTCTTAATATTAATGCATTTAAAATTACCTACCTCATTTATGTGAATCCAATACCAGTTTGCTATGCGTAAAGTACCAAATTAAGCCTAAGAAGAAAAAATGATGTAATGTAATTGTGAAATACAGGGAACAAAGTGCATTAAGAAAAACATAATATTAGGAAGGAATTAGTGAGAATGTGGTCCAGTCACTGCGATCACGTTCCCCACCCACTATACCATTTATGCATGTACGTGCAACACAAACAGAATGTGTCCGCTTGCGTACGTAAAAAAACAGGACTCTTGGATTGACTGGAATTCGGATAATCAACCTCATTTCTGGTTGGACCGCGTCAAATTTACACTAATATTCTACTTCTTTCTTCTCTCACCTTCAATCATGCCATTTCCAAAACACAACCATATAGTAAATGTACCATACGTGTCTTAGAAATAGCATACCAACACATTTACATCATTTTTTTTTTACCCTAAGAAGGAATATAACTTGGTAAGGTGAAGTGATTCCTAAAACAGAATGAATGGACGTTCCGCGCCAGTCAAATTTGTCTAGCTGTACCTATAAAATCTATTTGGCCTTTCATAAACATCCATCACTACAAATATAATATGTAAATTAGAAAACTGGGTTAAAAAACTTTTGTACTCATTTAATCAAAATCATAAACCTTTTCATTAACAAATAATACTTTATTTAATTTTTTGACACACCTTTACACGTCAGTTAAATGAAAAAAGTTTAAAGAAAATATGGAGCCACGTCAAGTTCTACACTTACCGTTTGCCCGTGAAAGTGTACACTTATCATTTTCCATATTTTAATTAAGATGAAAGGGTGGTGAAAACTGTAGGATTTGCTAAATGTTAAAATTGGTGGATGAGATGGCGAAACACCTGAGACAGAAGAAATGCATTTACTAGTTTGTGATGAAAGGTGAAGGAATGATGAAGAAGGAGAATAAGAAGCATGATAATCATATCCCAGGGGCAGGGTTAAGAGCCCCACGTGCAATGACTTGAACCGCTAACCATGGTTGATTACACTAAACCCAAATGCGAACAAAGCATAAAATGATAGTGAAAGAAATGGGGTTATTATTTATTTGAATATAAAAGGAGGCACAGTGAGAGACGTAGAGCGTATGGTGTGAAGAATAAGCGAAATCCCCCGACAGAGAAAAAGGAAAAGGCCACCGTGCCCGCATCGACGCTTCCATTTGCAACACCAACAAAAAAGAAAAGCGACCAAAACCTACCCAGTAGCAGCAGTGTAACAGTGTGTGTGGTAAGAGTCTCCCTCTCTCTTGTTTGTGTAGTGTGTGTGAGGTGTGAGTCTGGCATATATAGGGAAAGACCTAATGGGATGGCAGTGTTACCTCATTAATGCGCTTCACCTTTTTTTGACGATTCCCCTTTACGCGTCGCAGTTTGTCACTTCTGATCCTCTCTGCCACCTTGGTCGCTTCAAACCCTACCCTCACCCCACCCTCTTTTTCCTTTTTCCACCTCCCCGCCTTCTCCTCTCCACCACGCACCACTGTTCCTCTCTCTCTACCACTGTTCCTTCCCTTAAAACGTAACCGACACAGATACCAGAGAAGAACAGAATTGCATGGAGCAATCAATGTCCTTTTGCTCCAATCTCCTCGCCATTTGTAACCCAACAAACCGTGTGCGTGCGTTGCAGCTAGCCACTTTACCCTTCTCATACTAGCTAGCTCCATTATTTCATTCAATTCAAGATAAGAAGAAAAGGAAAATTCCAAGGCTCGTTTTTCTCTTTTTAGGTTTCACACTCTCTTCTTCTCTCTTCCTAGTTCTAGTTGTAGTAGTCCCGTGACATTAACTTTCTCCCTCTCCTCTCTCTCGTCTTTTCCAGAATCGACGGCTATTCCTGCTTCGTTGACTCCTTTCTTCACATGATGTGATGTGTATGTGTGACCCTTCCTTTTCTTCTCTTCTCTTCTGCAGATCTGTGATTTCTCTGTAAACAAAGCTCATTCTCTTTTCCTCTCCCTCTCCTCTCTTCCATGCCCTGACTACTCAGTATTCACTTCCAACTTCCGAACGCCTCGCCGTGCTCCTTGTTTCATGGAACAGCATTGGGTTCCGCGAATCGTCATCGTTTTTGTAACCGTCTCCTTCTTCTCCCTCGCACTCCTTGCCGTTTCAACAGGTGCGTGCTATTCACTCTCAATCTCAATATTGTTATGGGAATTGTTATTGTAAATAGTTTCTTAATCACTGTTTTTAATCGCGTTTGTAGGTTTGGGTGGTGGGAGGACTCTTACGGGAACCATGGTGGCCAAGGAGCTCCATAGTTCGCATCGCAAACTTCTTACTAGCGGTAATGATTTTTTTTTATTTTTTAAATCTTGTTGTGACGAGTTTTCTTGTTTCTTTTAATGGGAGAAGAACGAGTTTGTCTTCCTCTTTTGAGGTTGCCCTTTTTGTCTTGTTTTGTTTAGATACATGCCTTGGCCCTTGGGGTTATATCTTTGTATTTTTCGCTGAAAACGAAATGGCTGCTAAAAGATTGTGTGCTCTAATAATCAAAAGCCCATATAACTATACAGAATTTACGCATCTCATTAAAGCTGCACTTCGATCTTGAGCACCAAAGGATATTTATTTATCTTTTTTATCAATATGCCTGTATTTTTTCATTTGGTTGAATAGGAAGTGTAGAAAAGACAAGGGGTATTGTTCTTAACATATTTTTTATCATTGCATTTTCCCTTTGATTTAAACAAGGAAAAAAGTTTGGAATTTTTCTTTGACCTTTTTTCTAAACTCCACTAGGGTTGAAATAATTCCGGGCTAGCTAGCACTAGCCTTTCGAATAATTGGCTTTTCGCCTTAGTTGAACTTGAAAGTTGCTTTTTAGCTTTTGATTATTGGTTTGGAATGATTCACTTTTGTATGATATTTAATTTTTTATAAACCAGAATAACAACAAGGATTTTGTCGCGGAGTGGCTTCCTGTGCAGATGTCATTTCCTGCTGCTGTTGATGTTATTTTGTGGTGTACCATATAACAAAGTAGACCGTCATTTAGTTTACCAAATAATAAAAATAATGTTTGCAATTTTGAGAGAGAGAATTTGATTTGGTTTTGAAAAAGAAAAGATTGGGGATTTTGTGCAGGAAATGGAAAGATGGAACCGAACCGAATATGGGGGGAGAAATGCAGCAAGTCTGATATAGTGATAAACCAGGGTCCCACGGCCCCACTCCCAAGTGGCATTCCCACATACACGGTGGAGATCATGAACATGTGCGTGAGTGGATGCGACATCTCTGGCATTCACCTGAGGTGCGGCTGGTTCAGCTCTGCACGCCTCATCAACCCCAAGGTCTTCAAGCGCCTCCGTTACAACGACTGCCTCGTCAATGATGGCAGACCCTTGATCAACGGTGCCACCATTTCATTCCAATATGCCAACACCTTCCTCTACCCTCTCTCCGTTTCCTCTGTCGTTTGTGTCTGATCATCATCATCATGATCATCACAACAACAATCCTCTCTCTTGCCCCACACATTCATTCTTTTCACTTGTATATACACATTTTATATACGTATTGCAGACAACGCATTGTGCACGTGACGGGCCTTTCAAATGCGATGCTTACGATTTTTTGATAGAAAGGAAGAATAGGGTAGGAATGAGTGTTTTTTAGCTTTGTATTTTGTGGTTTTGGGCATGGTTGCATGATGAGGTGATGATATACTTTAAGTCGTTTTCCCGTTTGTGTGCATTCATTAATGGAACTGTACAAGAATCAGTTCTCAGCAGTGGCTAAAAGTCATTGCATATACTGCAATATTGAAGCAAAGCAGATCTTTTTCAACTGTAGACATTATTTCTTTTGGTGGGGATGAGTGGAAGGAAGGAAGCAGAAGGACTGGTCCCCCTTCTTTTTACTTCAATCTGTGCTATATCTGTGGTTGTGGAATTGGATTACGAGGGACGGATGTATAATGTGTGATTGTGACTTCTCCTCAGGATGTCCGTGATTCGTCATTATGTCAACCACCCAAATTTGGTTCCTCTTCCTAGCTGGGAACATTCATTTCATCCTCGTGACGCCAAACATAAGCCTCAATTAGTCGCATCGTACCTTCTTATTCACACCTAAATTATAGTATCCTTACTCCTGCCTCTACATTTTTTTTTTTTTATAAATAAATACATAAAAACTGGTGAAAGTGTGCAGGTAAAATGTCGTGCAGCGATAAGGGAATATAACTACGTATTTGCCATGTTACAGAGAAACTAGTTTCACCTATATAGTAACTAGTAATGGAACAGTTTTTCTTTTTTTCATGATCAGATTGCTGCATGGGTCTGCAATTATTGTGTATAGCATGTTTTCCTTAGAAGAAAGAAAGAGTGGAGTTTCTAAAGGAGTTTTTGGAAGAGAGAAACCTGCTTTTGTGTTAAGTATTGAATTAAGGTTCTTATATAGTAGATTTTTAGATGCTTAAAGTCACTAAGAATACATAAACGTAAAAGCGAGTACCGAAATATTAAATTATACATTTTTTTGAAATGTTTTTACATGTTTTATTATTCTTCGCCATGAATATTAACAAACAAAAAAATTAGGATTGATGAATATCCGGTAAATTAATTTTGGTTAATAAATAGTCTGAATATTTTGAGATATTTCAACGTGGTGTGAGTAGGTAGGTATGGAATATCTACAAATAATGTGAAATTTAAATCCAACTATCACTACTATTGACGTATAAAGAAATATAAATATGAATCACTATAAAAAATATTAAGAATTTGTGTTTCTAATATGAACTATATCAACATAGAACAATAATTTAGATTCTTAAAAAAGGGATGTTAGTAATTTGATACTGTCTTCTTCTTCCTTCCAGGTGGGGGGTGATATCTAGGAGTGATTTTGACTTCCTAAAGTATGTTAGGTCATTGACTTCTTACTTAATTGAGATGATGATTCAGCGTTAATTATTACAAAGAATCCAGCTGAGATATTTATCTATTAATTTATTGTGTGTTGAGATATTTATCTATTTATTTATTGAGTAAAGGTTTTAGAGGGGTGAAAATAAGATATTTTCATATTGAGTAATGTTAGGTTCACATTGCCACGTGGCCTATTCCTAGTTGGTACTGTCACGTGGCCTACTCCCAGTTGACACCGTTGATGTGGCGGAAAATAATATTATTTTAAGCCAGCGTGTTAAGCGTGGCACAAATCCTGTGTGTTTCTTAGTGATGTGAGGAGTGACACAAATATACCAGATTTAGCAAAATATATCACGAACCGTTTGATGGATGTAACACAAAATACAACACCAGATTCATGCAAATGTGTAAATTTGGATGTAACATGAACTGTTTGTGTTTCGTAGTTCATTATGGATGTTGTTATTCTTGTGTTTTGTTCGTCAATCGCCAAAGTTTGTATTGAGTTATCCCCTCGTTAGAACATGGGTAACCACTAATTTTTTGTAAGCTCGGAACCACTTATTGTTTGACAAAACACGTGTGGTTACCCCTTCTTTAACGAGAGGACATCTTAGTTCATGTTTTGGC
>Ga0099825_1007222_pt1 | contig 13592 bp, 10 predicted proteins | sample SiratroredBW_FD_76838 | JGI IMG/M metagenome (GOLD analysis project Ga0099825, IMG submission 76838) | Root nodule microbial communities of legume samples collected from California, USA - Siratro red BW | ecosystem: Host-associated > Plants > Roots > Nodule | place: USA: California | collected... | reverse complement strand
ATAAAAAATAAAAAAAAAAAAAAAAAAAAAAAAAAAAAATATTAAATTAAAAAAAAAAAAAAAAAAAAAAAAAAAAAAAAAAAAAAAAACACTTGAGGGACCCGCTTAATCCAAACTAAAAGGAGCAAAAGAACACAATTATTCCCTAAAAGTTTTCACGCATCAGCGTACGAAATCAAAGTGAACATAATGAAAATAATCCAAGTGGAGTGACCAATTATCAAAAAAGAAAAAGTGCATAAAACAAACTCCTTCAATATGGCATAACCTTTATTTGACCGTTGAACATATCCCTAACTTAAGCTAGGTCCAATAATTACAATAAAGCAAACACAAGTACTTTAAAAAAAAAAAAAAAAATCAATCAATCATTCATGTGGATCTAAATTAGGATGAACATAAACAACCCTAGCTAGGGTTTGGACCCATATCTATGATTAATTAATGGAATTCAATTTGCCTAGAACTCATGACCAATGAGTCTCTCACGTCGCTCACAGTCCTTTCAAGTGATAATTCAAGGGACAAACACTCCTTTAATTCTAAGGCTATGTGCCCTATGTCAGGCCTGTGAATTGGAACTTGAGGGAGACATGACATGGCTATCCCTATAAATTTCCATGCTGAAGCACCATTGTATTTTCCATGTAACCTTGGATCAACTATTTCTTGGATATTTCCTGTTCTGAGTTTATTGTTAACCCAAGGAAGTATGTAACTCAGATTTTCTGGAGTTCCTCTTAGTGCTGGTTGACCAGTGATTAACTCTAGTAGGATTATCCCAAAACTATAAATATCACTCTTTTTGTTCAGAGTCCCAGAGCAATAAAATCTGTAAAGGTACAATATGATTTTATATCAAATGCATTCATAAAGATATTTATAGAGTCAATTAATAAAAATTATCTTCGAAATTAAAGTGTTAATGATAAAGCTTACCAAATTTATTTATTCATGATGAGTTGTGATTATTAAAATGTTAGATGGCTAACAAATGAACATTCGAATCAGTGTAACCCAGCCATGGCTCCAATATTTGCTTCCCATGGAATAAATACAACAACAATCAAACCTTTTCCCTTCTTATTGATATTTATGACATTTAAATCTTATCTGATAATTTTAGCTGTTTTAAAAAAAAAAAACAAAAACCTGATAATTTTAGGTTATAGTTTTTCTCATTCTTCTTCTACTTCGTTCTACCTCATTTGATAGTATTGGATTCTTAGTGAAAATATGAAACAATTTATCATCAATGAATAATGAGTAGTTAGGCAAGAGACCAAAATATCATCCTTAAATCAAAATCTTAAAAAACAAGTTTGAAAATATCTTTATATATATATATATATATATATATATATATATATATATATTATTTATTTTGTTCATTGAATCTTAACGATCTTCACTAAATTATTTTATATATAACGAATATTATCTCAACGTTTTTTAATGCATTCATTTTAAATCATATCTTAATGTAGTATGTTTACTCATCCAAAGCAATATTCTTATCAAAGCTATGTAATGCTTATAGTATTGTTAACATTTTACTAACCAACACTTAGTTTCATGTTTTTAAGTGTAAGTCTTTGTTACGATAAAATATTTTCTTAAACTGAATTATACAATTTAGTTATTTATGAAAAGAATTATACATTTTTGTTACATATAACCTCTCACACTTTGCTTGAAACCTAAGAATTATGACACTCCTAATTTATTTCATATAGTAATATTACTATGAGATAAACATTATACTCCCTCCATCGCTAAAAAAAATAATTTTTTTTAAGTTTTGAAACACTTACTAAAAATATTTAATTAATACAAAATTAGCTAAAATTATCATTAATTTTTTAATTACTTTTGTTATGATTTTCGTTAGTGAGAGTATATTTGTTACACTTAATGATATGTAGGGTATTATTGAAAAGAAAACATTTTAAAAAATTAAAAGAATTACTATTTAAAAATAATTAAAAAGATTATTATTTGAAATGAAGAAATAATTTCATTACTTTTAAATTAAACCAGACTTGAATTATGATCTTTAATTGATATTGAATGATTCTTATTACTTGTGATCTATATATACAACACTCCTAAAACCACCTCACAATAAGTAAGGAATCTAGCTAATTGTATTAAATATGTCAATATAATTTATTTATTTTCATAGTTAGCCTTAAAATTATCCTGATTTCATTATCCTAATATATTTTGCCACTTATTATACCTTATTCTATACGCTTGCCATTTTCAAATTGATCATTATTAGAGCTTCAATTCCACTAAATAAGCACTCTGAAAAATTGAATGTTACTTACTCAGGATCAAGGTAACCTGGTGTGCCTGCAGGGTAAGTTGTGACATAAGTGTCACTGTCACTGGCAAAAGTTTTAGACACTCCAAAGTCTGAAATCTTGGCATGCATATTTTCGTCTAGTAAGATGTTGGATGTTTTTAAATCTCTGTGAATTACTGGTGGCTTACATCCATTATGCAAATAGTCCAACCCTGTAATTCCAATTGAGTCACAAACTTAATAATTTTATTGGTAATAAGAAAAGAAAATAACTATAGAATATCCATGGAATTTGCTGCGTCCATTGCAATTTTAAGTCTTTGCGTCCATTCCAAAGAAATTTGGTTCTTATCTGCATAAGAAGCTAATATATTCAGAAAGGTCTTACCAGAAAGATCATGTGTATATTGTGCAAGAAAATTGGCATCAGCAAGCATATTATCATCATATTCAACATAAGCATGTGGGCATGTTGGAAAATGATGGTCTTGCATTCTCTAAAATGAAGGGATCTGTTTATGATCTTGGTCATACAATGTACTCACCACTCTGATAAGTACAATCACAATCAAGATGCTAAGGATGCAACAAAATTGGTTCTTCCTAAAGGAGAACATTTTTATGTATGCTTGTTGATTCTGTTAGTTACCTTTGAATATACTATTATAAGCTATTACAGTTTTTCTTACCAGGAAACAGTTTTTGTTTTCAAATGTGAGCATAGTCAGAAAACTCCAAAACATGCAATAGTATAAATTAAGCATTGATAAGGTGTATTGATTGTCTCTGTTATCTTGTCAATATTAGAGAAGTGAAAGGAGCTAGTGACCTTTCTCAAGAAAAATTAGAAACATAAGTTAAATTTTAATGTTCATTTATCATAATGAAGTTTGTTGTCACCAACTTTAAATGCACATGCCAATATAGAGTGAAGTGGAAACCTGATAATTTCTGTTGGAGGTTCCCTTCTGGTAGATATTCATAAATAAGTGCTTTAGTGTCACCTTCATCACAGTATCCCACTAGAGAAACCACGTTTCTGTGATGAACATGCATCAATAGCTTTGCCTGCATTTCCAAGTTTAGAAATAAATTATGTTGATATCTTGACTGAATGAAAATAAAGTAATATAAACATTTTTAATAATAAAAAAGAACTAAGTTGATTGATGCATCTAATTACCTCTGATTGAAATTCCTTATACCCTTGTGCGGATAGTGAAGAAAGTATCTTCACAGCAACTCTTTTGCCACACTCTAAAGCACCAAGGTATACCTTACCAAATCCACCTTTCCCAATCATTGTTGTGAAATTATCAGTGATTCTAAGAATCTCTGAGTAAGAAAATACTTGATTTGTTGATTTCAGCAGCTCATCTTTGACAGAAATTGAAGAAATCACTGGAGCAACGTAAATCACAACAATCATTTTCCACATAATATATATGTTTGAAAAATGTGGTTTCAGTTCTAATTTTCTATAGCTAATAATTCACATGGATGGTCTGAAATTAACTTAGAATGCAAACTATTAATGAACTGATCTCTGATTTACGAATTCATTAATTAACAATGAAACTTGCAAAACTGTGGTAATGGTACTAAGATTAATACAATGCAAATATTTAAAAACGATAATATATTTGAACATAAAAATGACCTTCGGTAAACAAGATATGAAGCATTATAAAACTTATTCTATAGATTACCTTTTCCCTTTTTTCTAAGTCTCCAAATCACCATAACTATGGTAGATATTGTGAGGACCACTACAACAAATGCTGTTATAGATGCAACTAATGGAATAATGAACTTCTTGTGGTTGCTATTGCATGACCCTGTCTGATAGGGGCGGAGATTTCCATCCAAACTGCAATGTATGCAAGTGTTATATATCACAAGATTGAGAAGAATTGTGATATGGAATTACATAATCATGAAGAGTATTAGTACTTTTTACAGAACCAAATGCTAAAGAAGAAAGAGTGGCAAATTCTAAAATTCTCATGATTTTGGTATTGCTAGTTGCTGCTTATTGTTTCTAAATACCATTCAATTAATAAAGGGTTTTGTTACAAAAAATGAAACAATAGAGGCTGAAAAACAAAGATTATGAGGGAGATAGCAAAGATTTCTTTACATCTTTAGAAATGTTTATTGTATTGAAAGAAAGTTCTGTGTAGCTATAGCCTAGGAACAAACCTCAATTGCATAGAGTTGTTATATGACTTTGCCATTAGACTCTCAGGAATTGAACCTGTGAGCATATTCCTGGACAAGTTACTGCAAAGATGATATTATGTGTTACATATATTTGGAGACTATGTAAGATAGAAAGTTTCATGTAGCAATGTCACAACTCACAGGAAATGCAATTGTGGCTGTTTTGCAAAAAATTCTGGCACGTCCCCTGTCAATTCATTGTTTGACAAATCCCTGCAACAGAATAGTTATTGTTTTGGTTCCTTTATGCTGCAACAGCAGAGTGCTCAGGTATCAACATTGGAAAGAGATTTCTGTGAAAATTAACAAGAAAAAAACTTACAAAGTCTCCAAACATGTGAGGTTGGAGAATGAGGCATCTATTTCTCCTGACAACTTGCTTGAGCTCAAGTTTCTGCTTGAATTTTGTGAAGAATTTTGCCATTAAAAAGAATAAAAGTGGAGATCTCAAGCATATTACATTCATCAAAATTATTTCATTTTTATCAATGAATTTGTTTAACATTTCCCATATATATAAGTAAAATAGAGTATATAAACATGTATAAATCTCTGCCTTTTAGCATTGAGTTGGGTTTAAGTCCAATTTCTTTAAAATTTTTTGGTATGTCATATTTAGATTAGATTATTACCAACCAATCCAGTACATAACAAATTAACAGATAAAATTTCCACAAATCAGCCTTGGATATTATGAGAATATCAATACTTACAATGAAATGATTCTTGGAGTGTCCCCATTGCTACATTCCAAACCTTCCCATGCAAAATTCTCTGGTCCACAGGGGTCTCCTTGCCAATTCATTTTATTGATCATATATAAACGTCTTTGATGTGCCAGATAGCATCAACTGTTGTTAATATCCAGTATTAACCACAATATCAGGTAAAGATTAGGATTATGAACTTTAGAAGTAAACAGATTTTCAACAGGTCACAACATATGGATGAGAATTTATAACAGAAAGAAGGGAGAATAGAGGAATTTGAGCATCCAAATTATGTGACTTTTGAGCAAGTTAATAATTAAAAGGTAACAATTGAAGAAAGATTAAATTAAAGAAACCTACCATCTTCTTGTTGTGTGGAAGAATCTGACTGAGGTACTACTCTGTAAATCTCAAGAGCATTAAGCATTCCAGGTAAGTCAGAATCAGGGTTGGCTTCAATCAATATCTTCCAAATACCCATCCCATGTTTTATAGGTAGAATTATGCTATTGGGCTTCCAGTATGAAAGAGTAAGAAATTGTGTCACATTATCATCAATAACAATATTCAATTTTCGTTTTTGTTTATTGGTCCGATCCTCAAAATCAAAAAAATGAAGATAAACATAATATTCCGAATCCATGCCATAATTGAGTGTGAATTCCAAGGATTTGGAATCTAATGCCTGCACTGCAGAACTCAAAACTTCTGCTGGCAGTTTGTAAGGATCAACAAGTTTATCCAAATCAATAGCTGATGATGTTTTCAATGGATTCTTGTTGTAATTGTTTGAAACTTCCCATGACCTTCCGTATATATCATCTGTGTACCTAACTTAAACACAAATTATTCCAACCAACAATATTGGTTAGTTTTCACATACTGATAGTGTCTCATTACAGTGAAATATTGCAATTGAAACTAAAACAGTGGCATAATTTCATTTGAGTACGAGGTAAATTATGCTAGCTTTTTTGTTTAATTTCATAAAATTATATTTCCTTTCCTTCAAATTTTAAATATTATGGTAAATGGTTTTGTCGAAGTAAATATGTGAGGATTTCCATTCACTATAACTTGCTCTGTCCTTTTCTCAGTAAGGCTTATTGTAAGTGTGCGCATAAGATAAACATTGTGATAACATTTCATATTTAGTAATTTTAGAAAATAATAAAATCTGATGAAAAAAGTATTAAAAATAGTTATTAAGAAGACCAAGAGGTAATTTTTCACTTAGATTCAATGGATTTCTAGCTTCTTTCCGTACCATAACAAAGATTCAAACAATCAAACACTTTAATGGTTGTTATTAAGTTGTTTTCAGTTGCTTATTTTTCGTAATCCAAAAGGGTAGCTTGTGTTCATGAAGAAAAGCTAAAAGCATGTCATCAAAGCATAATTGCTATAATATTATTATATATAATGTATGTTTGGATCAAGTTCTACATAGGTTTATTTTAGGAGATAAAAATTAAATTAAAAGGTTAAAATTTTATAAAATTTTTATTATTAATTCCACTTCTTTTTTTATTTTTTCCTTTAAAAGAAATTTAAGGAAATACTTATTCAAACAAGTAGAAAACGCACTTGCCATCACCTACCATATAATTAATTTCTTGAACTCACTAGCTAGCTAGAATAGATATCAAAGTAAACAAAACATAGTCTAAGCCAAGTCACCTGATGAAGTTATCTTCGGAGACACCAAGGTTAAGTCGTGTGAGGAGATCTAGTGTTAACAAAGTGGAGGAACATTGATAAATGGAATTGTCCAAAGGCCATAGCTCCAACAATGAAATGAAGGGCACCCCTTGATCGGTGTTCACAAGGCATAAATCGATTGTTTCTGTTGAGGCAAAATGAATAGCTTCGATTCGAACCACAGGCTCAGTAGAGTTTATTGTCTTCAAGAAATTGACTCCAAGATGCAAATCAAAAACTGGGGGTTTATCTTTGTTGTCATAGTTGCCATATGCAAAGTAAGCCCTGATTATGTATTTCTTATACTTTCCCTGTTTGGGTGTCAAGGTATAGCAATTTCTCTTCCCATAAGGGAAACTTCTCAATGTGTTTAACTGCTTTTGAATTTGACTTACATGGCTCAAGTTTTGATATGTTTTATAGATTTCACCAAATTGGATATCATCTGCTTGATACTGTAAGTTGGTTGTTTTGTCAGTGTAGCCCTCGTTTACCCCACAATCAATGCTTATAACACCTAAAAAATATAAATAAATTAAAGAAAATTGTTAAGAGTACGTAAAATCATGTTAAGCTCTAGATCTCTTGGCACATGACATGACTGGATTGTGGAATTTGTTTGTAAGGATCACTTTTATTATATATTTGGTATTATCTCATATGATAGGAAAATGACATGATTTTATATAATGATTTGATGGAATTTTATGAAGTTTTGTATAACGTAGCATATTTTAAGCTGGAAAAAATGCACTAAATGGTTTAAGCATGTTGTTTAGTTTAATAAAATTAAATTTAGGAGTAAATTATCTTGACTTGATGATTTATATTTTATTTAGATCTAAGATGGATTTTTGAATGTTTGAATTACAAAATTTCAAAAAGGTGGAGAAGGAATGCTTGGTGTAGATTCATACCTGAATAATCAAGATTGGCAAGGTTCCAGTGAGTCAGTTGAGTGTTCTCAGCAAGTATATTAATGAGTGATGAAGCACAAATTGCTAAAACAAGAATCCATTGTAATTCTCTGTCCATAGTACTAATAAAAAGGGAAGAATAAGTTGATATATGAAGAGTAGTTCATATCTGGAAAGCCAGAATCTGAGTACAAACTATAAATACTAAACATTTTTTTGTCTTTTCTTTAGAGCAAACTATGGCTAATTAAAGAGGTAGGTAGGCTAAATAACATCCCCGAAAGAGATGGTAGGCCATCTTAATTTATTAAGTCTTCTTGTGAGCTGTATATTTTTTATGTATTTTGTAATAATTGTGAAATTACTTTTATAAATCAAAATTTACGTACAGTTTTTTTTTTAATGTTTTAATAAACAATATTGTGTAGAGACAAAGCCCCAAATACTTTATAAACATTTTCTTATCAAGCATCTTTCCAAAATAATTGTGATAGAATCGTTCACTTTTAAAGTGAATAATATCTTAAATATAGTAACCTACAAATAAAATTTGTATATCTGAAGCTAGGATATTAGGAGTTTTGTTCCGAATAATATTTATATTAAGCGAGAGTCAATAATTATAGTTTATAAGCATCCTCTTGCATTAAACCATTAGAATCGTATTTTTAAAAAAAAAAAAAAAGTTGTGATGGTATTATTGAACTCCAAAGTATGATACTTTGGATTTTGTGACCTTAACAATGCTTGAAGATTTGATATAAAAGTGTTTTCTTTTAAATATTCTAGTTGCCCATATCTAGACGTAGAACATTTTAGCATAAAGAACACAATATGATATGATGGAACACTTGTGATGCATGGTAAAGAAACATACAACTAATTTTTGTTTTTCATAAAAACAAGGAATGTTCGTCCAACAATTTTTGACAATTGAAAGCACAATTAAACATCTAAAAATCCTACTTCATGAGAGTGGTTCTTCTTCCTATTTAGATTATACTTGAAGTTTTTTTCTACAATAAAAGGCTAAAAAAATAAAAATGACTCAATGATGTTTTCTTACTTCTTCTTAAATCTTTGGTATAAAACATAAAATATTTATGATTTTCATTTTCTATAAATTTAACTTATCTTTTACTTATTATAAATATATTTTTTTTATTATACTAAATATGGCAGGATATTTTTATTTAAAGAAATTTCAAAACCATCGTATCCTTAATAACATCAATTAAGAAATTACAAATAAATTTTGTAAGAATATAATGTTATAAGTGTGATCGTGGTTTGATTTCTATTAAGTAAAAAACTATTGGGAGAGAGCTCATTATGACGAATCAAATCAACGACCCATTCGTCTTGCATCATCACTGTGAGCAATTGACTAACAGCTACTGTAAAGTGACTTATACAAACAATAGGACCCAAATTTAGTTTTGTGGTAGCCATTTGTTCATCAAAATTTGACTCACTCTTTGGTTGGAAACTTTCAATATCGATACTACCGTACTCTTTTAAAACTTTCATTAATATAGACTATAGCGTATAAGGGTGTTTCTTCTTTACTCTTCACAAAAGAAAAAAAAAAAAAAAACATTTCTTTAGAGGGTACTGTGAAGAGAAGGTTATCTTCTAATTTACAACTACTTCTTAAATCAGTGTGATTTATTATTATTTTTAATTCATATTAAGTTTTATTTATTATTAGGAGCATACACATAATAAGTAATGTATAGATTTTTCTTGAGTTGTTTATATATTTTTCTTTCCGTATATTTCACATTATATACTTAAATGTTTTTGTTAATTTTTCCTCTAATGATAACATTGAATGAGTATTTAAGTAGGCTTTACATAAACGTTCCATTAAATAATTCTGAATATAAGAAATACTTTTGATTGTATAAAAGTGTTTAAACAATATAATATAATCTGTTTTAATGATAACAACGTTAAATGGCGTGTTTATTAACATTAAGTTACTCTTATAAACAACAGAGCTGTTTTTAGTTATCTATTTATGGCTTTTAAATCGTCAAATAGTGTCTAATAAAATATAGAACAAGAAAACTGCTTTTGTAAAGTAGAAAATTAAAACAATAAAAAATTTAGAATGTCCATATCTTTAATAACATAAACGGATATAACTTCAAAGATACTGCAGATGACGATAATGATATAATTCATTATTGACATATCATGGTAACAAAAGAAAGAAAAAGTCATATCAAGACTTGACTTGACAAGTATCATCTGATTATAAGGCCAACGACAAGGAATAATGAAACAAGATAAGATATAAGACTTTGTCAAATATTTATGAATAATACTTTATACTTTTTATTAATTGCAAGTAATTTAAATAAATTTATAATAATATATTTTATTAAATCAACTAAACTAACCACATATGTGCATTTCAAGATAGTCTAGTACTAGCAATGGGCAAAATTCGTTGATAACTAAAAAAATTGCTCATGGCTCTTAAAAAAAACTAAAAAAATTGCTAGTAATTACATACTTTTAACGGAAAAAGTGATAACTCAAAATTTGTAGGCAAAATGTTTATTAGTAAATTTTATTGATGGAGTATATTATAATCGTTAGTAATTACTGATGAATACGTGATCATTGGTAATTATTAAAGGATTTTTTTTTATAAGTTCATGTATGTATGTGATTGTTGATAAATATGTTATAATTGATACGTATCGAACGATAAATCTATTAGTAAATCAGATAATAAATACATATCAAGATTTTAAGCTCACATATATGAAGAATATTTCAAAGCTTGAGTATGAGGACATAAAAAAATGTCTTCTATGTTTGTTCCAAGAAGATCTGTACCAAACAATAACATTCAGATATCTATTAGGATGTGAGCCAAGGCTGTAATAACCACCAACTCTTCTGACATAGCTATTTGTAAACTCTAACTCAGTTGTCTATCCTGTACGGTATTCACTTTTAACCACTATTTGGTGTAAAAGGTTTTGCTACCAAGAAAGATAAGTACTACCAGCTATCTGAGAGTTTTAGTGAAACTATGATTGGCTTATCAAAATAATACTTAGTTAAGTTAGGAATGACTTGTCAAAAGAATACTTAGTAGAGCCAAAAATGACTTGGGAAAGAATATTTGTTTGAGAAATAAGTGACTTGGGAAATAATACTTGTTTAAGTCAAAAGTAACTTAGGAAAGAGTACTTGTTTGATTCAGAAATGACTTATGAAAGAATACTTGTTTATACTTCGCAACGTGAGTTTTCCTTGTGGAATTTAGTCGATTAGTTAAGAGTTGGACATAGTCTGTGTGATTAGACCAATCAGTATAAAAATACTAAGCATCTTTTCTTTCCTTTGATCTTTTACATTACATGTTATATATCTATTTAACTAACAAGAGAAGGATGAAAAATTTAAAGTTAACCTTGCAAAAATATTTATTTCTATTGATGTATTCATCTTTATATCATCTAACAACACTTGCATAGGCAATATCAGTAAATAACTACAAAGAGGTACACGCTCTTAAACATAACAAGTTGAGAGCTTGAAGAACATGAAGCAAATGCATCTGATAAACATTGATCAAATCACAAATGCATATTCTTCATCTAATAGCCAATAGATCCAAGTCCACTGTGTCTGATAATTTAATTAAATATTATTGAGACGATAAGTACAAACTAAAACTTTAAGCTGACACATATGAAGAATATTACAAAGCTTAAGTTTGAAGAAACAAAGAATGTTTTCTACATCTATCATAAGAAGATCCATGCCAAGTAAAAACATTCAAAAATATCTTGGGATATAAGTTAAAGTTGTAACGACCACCAACCTCTAACATAGCTCGCTTCAACTCTAGTTCAACTGTTTATCCTAAACGATGGTGCACATTAACCTTAGATTAGTGTAAAAGGACACGGAATTCCTAAATCTATTGTCTATGATAGGGACAAGATTTTCATGTGTCAATTTTGGCAGCAATTTTTTAGACAACAAGGGACTTCATTGAACATGAGCTCATCCTACCACCCCTATATAGATGGCCAAACTGAAAATTTAAACAAAACAATCGAAATGTATTTATGATGTTTTTGTTACCAGAACCCAAAACAATTGGTGAAACTCCTACATTGGGCATAATATTGGTACAATTCTTCCTTTCACCATAATATGGGTATGACACCTTTCAAAGCTCTTTATGGAAGAGAACCTCCGATATTAGTCAAATATGAGCATAATCCACAAGATCTCATTTCTGTAAAAAAAAAAAATTGTGCCAAAGAGATGTTATTCTACAGGAATTGAAGACTAATATGTTGAAAGCTCAACTACATATGAAATCCCAGGTGGATAAGAAAAGAAGGCCGATGGAACTAGAAGTTGGAGATGCAGTTTTGGTCAAACTTCAGTTCTATAGAGAAAATTCAGTGGCCCTTAGAAATAAACCAAAAGCTGGGGTTAAGGTATTATGGTCCCTTCTCCATCGTTAATAAGCTCAGTTTCGTTGCATATAAACTCCAATTACCATAACATGCTCGTATCCATCCTATCTTTCACATTTCGTTGCTAAAGAAATTAAAGGGTGATACCTCAACACCATATTTACCCTTGTCACTCTCTACCTCTAAACTTGGACCAATCATACAACCATATGAGATATTAGCAACAAGGACAATCAAGCAAGGTGAATTGCTCGTATCGCAGGTGCTTGTTCGCTGGCAGGGTATTCACCCTAAGGAATCCACTTGGGAGGATTGGAAAGACCTCATTAGAGATTTTCCTTCTCTCAACTTTGAGGACAAGGTTGCTTTCAATGGGATAGGTATTGTAATACGTGGAAGCCCAATGGGAGGTGAGCTGGAGAGAAATACAAGAAAGAAGTTTCTTACATCTCAGAGACACGTGAAAAGATCCAGAATGCAAGAGAATGAGGATGAGCACCAGGATCAGGGAATCAAATAGGAGAATGAGAGGATACAAAAGGGAAACTTTTTGAGTGATATTCCTTCTCTCCGATTATTCTTCTCTCTATCATTCCTTCTACTACTTTGCTATTCTTTTTCCTTAAAGCATTTTTGTAACCTCTTTTAGGTAATACGTACCTACTATTCATACATGGAGAGAGACACAGTGAGGAAATCCTGTCATATGGAAAACAGAAATTGTAGTTCGGTTTCGTTGTTAACATTAATACTCTTACCTTTGTATTTATGTTGAATCGTAAACATCTGGATGAACTTCTGTTTGAGTTCTTACGTTCACGAAGAATTTGTAGTGACAATAAGTAAAAGTTTGGACATGGATAAGTAATACGAATCAAAAGCCACAATTCTCATCTTTCATTTATTACATAGTTCACACACCTGCTTGGAACTTTGCAACTGAAAAACAAGTGATTGCTCGCTTCTCCAGCAAGCCACATAAAGAATTACCCACCTGAATTCCTCTATTATGTAAATTATATTTAGTAGCAACTTTGTTCAATAGTAATCTATTGGTAAATCATGCATGCATTAATTGTTCCACGTAAGGATTTTCCCATTCAAAGTGTTCCCTTCTCCTTGATTTTATATTTAAAGTGTTCCCTTCTCTGCGGAATGACTCTGCCTCGGTCTGTACTTTGTTTTTTCTGGCTCCGAGACAACTGGTTTGATTTTATATCATTATGTTCCTTCTGCTTCACACATCCCCTATTACCATTCAAAGTCAATT
>Ga0099825_1007221_pt1 | contig 13593 bp, 6 predicted proteins | sample SiratroredBW_FD_76838 | JGI IMG/M metagenome (GOLD analysis project Ga0099825, IMG submission 76838) | Root nodule microbial communities of legume samples collected from California, USA - Siratro red BW | ecosystem: Host-associated > Plants > Roots > Nodule | place: USA: California | collected... | reverse complement strand
TTTTCTCTTTTGTGTTTTATTAAAATGTGTTATAATTTGCACACTTTTTCTGTGTGAAAATAAATATAAAATCCATATATATATATATATATATATATATATATATATATATATATATATTATATTGGCTTGATTTTATAATAGAAAACATTTCTACATCATTATGCAGACTGCTGAGGAGGCCATGACACCAATTGAATCTACATTTTCCTTGGATGTGGCTTCCAAATTGGACTGGTGCGTTTTTTTCTATTTGCTTTTCTGTTCAGATCGATGTAGCAATCTCAGAAGGCATATTTATTTCTAACCAAAGTATTGTGGAATGTGGATTACTTGATGTCACTTGCTCAACCCAGATTTACCTCACTTTATCAGTCTATTATTAAACTGAACACGTGTATTTGAATTATATATGTAAATATTTTTCTCGTTCTTTTTTCTTTTCCCATGATTAACGTTGAAGTAACAGAATATGTCAAATCAATGAGTTTGTAAAAGCAAGATATGTTGCAGCTCTCCGGTCCAGACAGAAATTTATCTGTTGTCTTGAACCCAGCGGTCTGTGGAATTTCTTTGTTATTAACTAATAACTACGCACCCACTCATATATATAGTGAGCAGAATGTAATTGACTGCTAATACCAATGGCTATGTTTGAATTGATGAAAAGGGATGGTATGAAGTAAAAGGAAATGGAATGATGTTATGTTCCATTGTGTGGTTGTTTAAAATGGGATGGAATAAAATGGAACTTCATCAAATGCATTGCATTGCATTTCATTTCACCCTTGTATCCTTTTTTAATTTTCAATTTCCCTTCAATTTTGAATGTAGGCATTGACTAATTGTTTTAATATTATATTACGAAAAGGTTTATATTACTTAATTGGTGATGTTACAATTAACATTAATAAGTAGTACTTTAGATATTCAGTTAATTCCTACGCTTAAGTACCAAGTGCTATGTTCATTCCCTTGATTTGCTTATGCATATGATATATATTTGTATTTGATAAATACAATGCTTGATTCAGGGATATCACATTCCTTGTTTCTTTGAACTGATAAAAAAGGCTATCCTTTTTAGCAGAGTAGTTAGTGTGAGGTTAGTTTTCAATTGAAAGACAGGTTAACTTCTAGTGAACCATTCTTTGAATAAGTTATGTTAATAGATTTTTTTGGACAACATTCCAAAAATAAGGGGAGAAAGGTCACCTAGTTACCTTCCTTCTTATGCCCCATTACCTGTTATTTGGCCTACATATATTTTGCTGCTGAAGTAAGAATTTTTTTTCTGCTTAATCACAGGGAAGCAATTGGGAAAATTCTTTCACGAGGCCATAGTCGTGTTCCTGTATACAGTGGAAACCCCAAAAATATAATTGGCCTCTTACTAGTGAGTTTTTACATATAGTGAAAATGCTTAAAAAATGTTTTTCTGGAACTAACTGCTAAGAAACTTTACCACTCAATTTGCTAGGTGAAAAACCTTCTTACTGTAAGAGCGGAAACAGAGACCCCAGTTAGTGCTGTTTCCATCCGGAGAATTCCTAGGTTTGACCAATGGTAACATTATATTTAGTGTATCTAACACATTCCTTCAACTGAACTATTGTTCATTACTAATCCAGAGTTCCAGCAGATATGCCTCTATATGATATCCTTAATGAGTTTCAAAAAGGAAGCAGTCATATGGCAGCTGTAGTCAAGGTTACACGAGAGACAAAGTACCCTCATGCAAGTGGTAACATTGAGAAATCCAAGGATAAAGAAGTCATCAAGCATAATTCTCAACTAACTATGCCATTACTAGCCAGGTTTAGCGAGAAATCAGAAAAGGTTGTCAATATTGACAAACTCTCTAAGCATGCTGCAGACCAACAATTTCAGAAGGATGTCACTGCAACAAATGGTGCCCTCCACTCTCTTGACAATGTTGACGATGGGGAGGAAGTTATTGGCATTATTACCTTGGAGGACGTGTTTGAAGAACTCCTTCAGGTAGCCTCCACTTGCACTAATCACAGCTCGGTTATATACTTTTATTATCGTCCCTTTAAGATTACCTTAGTTACATGGGATTGTTCTGCATTATTGGTGCATCAAAAACAAAGTACAATTTGTTTTCCTTAGAATGAAGAAATTTTTCTGATAATTTTCATCCTTGCAGGAAGAAATTGTGGACGAGACTGATGTGTATATAGATGTACATAGAAGGTGATATGAACTCTCTAGTTTATTTTTCTTCATCTCTATTTCCCATAGCTTTTAAGTGGTTACTGAATATAAGAATAAGAAATGCATGATGAATTTGGCAGAATACGTGTGGCTGCTGTAGCAGCTGCTACATCTGTGGCACGCGTTCCCTCTGGCCGAAAGTTGACAGGTCACAAGCCTGTAGTAACTCAGAATCAGGTTTATAGTTTCTATCTCTAAATGAAAATTATGGATCTATTTCTTCCAAGTCTGGTAGAATTTTGAAAGAATTAATATTTTTTTTTTAAAATAACTTAAGAAGTGGGTTTGCATTTGGAAATGGTATTTTAAAAGTAAGTTTAAATAATTTCTGAAGTGTAAATATATCCATGCTTATAAAAAAATGTTGCAAGTCTCACAGATAAAACTAATCCTACTACCAAGTCAATTTTCTAGCTTCTCAAGCCAATCTTGAGAAAAAGATTACTTTCCATGCCAAGTCAATTCCAGATATTATATTGAAAGATCTTTGAAAATACACATGAAACTTTTATGCTAGATACTTCCATTGATACAGTTCTGGTTACAGTTATAGCACTATTATATAATGTAATTATTTAGATATTTTTTGTATTGAACTAATGTTGCTTTTCCTAGGGGAACTAAGCGATCAAGCGAAAAAGTTTGACGAAGTTTGTGAATTTAAGAAGAATATCATTTGAAGATCTTTTAAATCAGACCACCCTTCCTGTATATAGCTGTGGCCATTGGTGTGTTTGATGGCATAACACAGCAAGGAGATGTTGGTCATACATTTTGTTTTTGGAAGTCTTTTTATGAACATGTAGGTCCAATAGTATTTCAGAAAATAAATTGTTATCTTTGACACTTTTGTTTTCTTATCAATTTTGTATGAATTAATCACACTTCTTTGTGAGCTCAAATTGCTGCATCTAATTAATTTCCTGTATCACTTATTTGCTGCTGTATGGTCTGTGACTAAGCTTTTGATGTTGGAGTGAGATATAGTATGACAAAGATGATGATTATGGTGGCAGAAGAAAATTAGGATATGAAAAATGCTTGTTTCTCTTGACAGACATATGCCAGTATCTTGGCTTTGGCTGTCTCTTCATTTATTAGAACAAAATTGTTGTGTCGCTTTCTGTTCACGTGAAACTGTTCTATACATCATTCATCTACTTCAATTCAAATCTTTTTCTCTGCTTAGAGCGAGTTTTTGCACACTCCTCCTTTTAGAGTTGGACATCTTCAATCTCCCCAAAAACGACTTTTGTCATTCAAGTGTTGTGAGTTTGGAGTTTCTTTCCACAAATTTCTCATCGAACTACCCATCCTAGTCCAATCCCACATTAGTGAGGAAATTCAATTTGGTTGAGTTTGGGTTAAATTAGTGTTGAGAATTTATTCTTTTATTTATTTTTCCATAAGTATTAAACTATAAATGAATTACTGTAATAGATAAATAATTGAAAGTATAAAAATAATTTGATGATAAGTTTAAATAACCTATTATAGTAAATTTGACACAGTGCCAAGTGCAGTGCAGTGCCGAGATTGCGACCAAACACGATGTTGTCTTCTTTTAGACGAAAAATGTCTAACAAAAAATCGGATTCAATACTTAACTTCCTTACACTGTGCAAGATTTTGTTGTACATTTTAACGGTACTCACGTCACCACGCATTCCATTAGAATCATAGCCTAAAAATTTATATTCTTTATTTTTTATTGCAAGTTCAACATGTGATTGTCTTTTGCCACTGTGGAATGTCACTTTTTTCTGTGTGGATGTATGTTGCACCACAACTTCTTCCTACTTTTATTCAACTCAATTATATATGCACTGAAATAAATAAGAATGAAAATTGTGGTCAAATTGTATTAAAAATTAGGCTTCATTAAAAAATTAAAATTACCATTGATGTGAGTATTGGGTATGTTGAAATCAATATCATTAATTTTACAAATTATTATAAAACCATTAATGTTTATTTGTTAACAATTTTATTACTAATTTAATGAAAAGTAGTTATTATGTTATGTTTTAAAAAATTAAAAGACTAGATTAACATGTTATAAATAGTAAAATAAAATAAAATAATAAAGTCATTATTTTGGAAGTTTATTTTTTTCGAGTTAAGGAGGAGTTCTTATTTTATTAATCAATGTCCTCCTCTGCTTTCTGTAAAAAAATGTCCTTCTCTGCTAAAATAATGAATATAGATTAATCCTAATTAGATATATATTTTTAACGACTGATATCTTATTAGAATCAAACTATGAAATCTTAAAATAATAAAAATAATTACCTGAAAATTATTTATGAAGGGTCACTTAAATAAGTAAAAATATCAAAATTCTAACAATACAATAATAACCTTTAAATCTTCTCCTCCTTTGTGCATATTATTCTTCCAAAAAAAAAATTAGAATTTGGAGAGAGAAACATACCGTGTTCATCTAAAATATTTCCGAAAGAAAATATTAGATCTAATTACAGTTAAATTCATTTTTTTTTTCAATTTCATGAATTTTGTCTCTTTTTTTTCAAAATCGATCCCTCTACTAATTTGGATCAATATATTAAATATCTGTGAAGTTAGTACAATGGTGTGACAATATGATGTTCCTTATTTGCCTTACATTACATTATTTGTTCAAAAAAAGAATACTCACCAAATTAAATTTTCCCACTATCTATTTTAGTATTAACTATCCAACAACTCAACATATTCAAAACAAACAAGAAAATTTATTGTTCACGTAGAACCACTCCAACTATAAATATTATATCTTCGATCATTATTGAATCCTTTCTATCATCCAATTTATATGTCATCATCCAACTACAGTAATTTTTTTTTTAGTTGATAATAATGAATCATGCAAAAATTCATATAAGCGATGATGGTATTATCTTGAAGTAATAGATTCTAGATCTTTCTTCTTATATTTTATTTAATTATCAATTTTACTCGACAAAAGAAAACCAACTCAAAATCTAATTTATTATAGTATCAAATTCAATTCAAAAGATTTTAAAATAAGAAGAAGACAAATTTCAGACACACCAAATCGAAGAGATAAAATTTCATGATATTAAAAGTAATGGAAATAAAAAGTCAAAGAAAGCATTATTTCTTGTCATAATCAACCGAAAGCATTACAATCATTTAAAATTTAAATCAACAATAATTATCATAACTTAAATGCTAGCTTTTCGAATTATAAAAGTATAACCATTGTTAAAAAAAATCTTAAGATAATGAGAGAAAAATAAATCAATTAAAACTTATTAAGAAGTAGATTTTAGATTTAATTTAACTTTAAAATTTTGTTGAATGAAATATTCATACTTATATAACATGAATTAATTGTATTTCTAATTAATATAGAATCTCCAACGTAACATATACATGTAGAATAAATTTTAAAGTAATTTGTAAACAATGCTTATTAATTGTATACATTTTCAAATGAAATGGGAGAGATCTTAGCCTTCCAAAATTTGAAACTGCACAAAAGGAGCTAATGATTCGCTTTCTATTATGCATTAATTGATTCAGATACATACTTTTACATTAAGGAAGCCATGTCCAACACTCTACTTTCCAGAAACATTAATGGATCATAAATTCACAATGTTAAACCCTAGAAATCGAACTCCCTGATCTTGATGAAGTGGCCATGAAACCAACAAGTATAAAACTCAAGTTAATGTTAAAAAGTGGGTGTCATGTCAAAACTAAAATCAAGGAAACTGGGGCCTGAGGCCGATTTTACAATCACTTCACCTTAGAATCATTGACTTCTTTTCTCCATATGTATACTAATTTACACATCAATCACCAGGGTATTCATCATCTACTTTCTTCATATTCAAACCAAAAATTGGAACCCCAGACTCAAATTACTCATGCCAGCACAAGAGCAACACAGTGCATCTCCAAATGATGTAAAGCCTGGTCCTTTGTTGGCGAATGTACTTGGAACAGCGTCCCCAAGGTCGAAGCTTTGAAGCCCTCACCGATGAGAACATGGCAGTAGTTGTTGTCATGGAAACTTGGTAAGGAGGGTGTTGAAGATGAAGGTGAAGTTGTGGTCCCAATGGTGAGAATGAAGCATGTTGGTATATATATATATATATATATATATATATAGGAGAAGGGGTTGGAGGGTTGGAGATATGAGTGAAGGGAATTTGTGGTGGATTGCATATTGTGGCCCGTATAGGACATGTCCCACTGTCCACCTAAGATATCTAAGTGACACCTATGAACTTGTCTCCTTATCGCCAAACCCATTTGAGAAGGACTTCTCATCCACTTCTAATAAGTAAGACTCTTCCTTGTCCCCCTCCATAATCGCTTTCCCTTAACTTTTATACCATGCTTCTATTCACCTACTGTACTCTTCCTGCCACACTCTTTCTATATTTATCTTCTACCTTCTTTTCTCATTTCATTCCATTCAGATGTGCTCACACAGTTATATATCATTTCTCCTTTTTCTGTGTTATGTAACTATTCATCAACTTTCTTCTTCAAAATTCTAGCTTCTCATCATTGATCAAATATCTCTTTTTCAACTATATATGTTTTTTCCATTCATGGTATGAAAATATACAACACTGTATTTCAAAAATCTTGGTCTGATTTAACTGAAAATAACCAGAAATTGTCGTACAGTTGTCAACAGGTAATCAACATAGATATATATTTTTCCCGAATGTGAAGGACTCAGATATGTTAAGTTTGTGATATCTGGTTCAATCATGGTGTTGAAAAATGCGTATATTATTGAGAGGATTTGATGAGTTTAATAGCTGTGTGAGTTTTGAGAAACTATTTGTTCATGTGTCACATAATTCAATGTGTGGAGAGGAGACAGAGGAGATAAAGATCATCTACAGACTTCAATTATAGTGTGAGAGAAATAAGCATTCAAACTTCATATTAGAGTATGATATTTTGTTTTAAAGTAAGATAACATAAATGTGTGAATAACTCTTGATCCAAGTTTTTTCGGTTTATGTATTTTATTTCAAATTAAGTTCTAAAGAACCTTCACTTTCTCATTTTGCATGCGTTTTTCTGAGCACAAACCATCTGGTTCTTTTAATTTTAAAGCCAACTATTTAATACTTTAAATGTCATCAAAAACTAGAAATATAATTTTAAAAAAATATTATGGAGGAATAGTTAAATGGTAGTTTAATAATTGAGTACATAATTAAGATTTTTTTTAAATGAATTTCTTTTGAGATGGTTTAATTTAGTAGAAACTTTTATGTTTAATATCTATTTATCCTTGTCATTTATATTGATTGTTATGACAAAATTTGTGTTATTTTCATCCATTAATAATGATAAATTATTAAGTTAGTTTTAATGGACGTAATCTGTTTGATCAGGATCTATATTTAAAGTGGACAACGTCAAAATTGACGGAATTGGGTAAATTAGATTAAAGAATCACATATGGATAAAAATACTAATAACTAGGGGCAATTGGATAAGCATATTTTGTGTTTATTCCAAATTTAAATTAATTAGAGAAATCCCATTATTTAGAGATAATTTAAATTTCAAACTAAATTTGGGATATTATATTAATTAGAGATAATATAAATATACATGTAGGATAAATTTTAATTTATTAATTTTTTTATATTTTAAATTATAATATATATATATATATGAGTGTATATTTTATTCTTCTAAATTAATTCTGTGAAATGTGAGTTAAACTTAAATTTCATACTTTTAATATAAAAAAATTAATAAGTATTATTTTTTATTATTTTCTATATTAATGTGTATATTAATTTTAAATGTAATGTATTTTTTAATATATATTAATCTTTAAAAGTTTAATAAAAAAATTACTCTAACAATGAAATTCTTTTAAGAAAATAATTGTTATTAGTAACTATTTATTAATTTTGGTAATAGCTAATATTTAATTAAAAAATTGATTGTTTATATATTTTTAACAATATTATTTCGTTTATAAATTTAAACACGAAATTTCATTTAAAATATTCAGTTTTACTTGGCCAATTACTTATTGATATCATAAAGTTAACATGCGTATAGCAAATTACCTCTTATTTCTATTTTTACTTTAACGAAATTATATTTTAATATTAAGAATCGTATTCTTATAGAAAACTGCTCTTATGGTTGCCAACTCATCTTGCTCTAATGTAATTTCCACTTTAGACAGCTAAATATTCCTAAACCGTATGCAATTCTAAGAAGAAGACGATCTAACATATTATATATATATATATATATTCTAATTTTTGTATCTCAGTTTTTGCTTATTTAAAAATAAAATTGTGAAGTAGCTTAGAAATACAAGAATATGGTTCTCATGGGTCGTGAGGTAAAGAGATCTTTAGTTAAATAATTAAAGAGTCTTTTGTAATGTTATGGGAAAGAAACAAAAATTGTTTAAATACTATAATATTATGAAACGACAAATGGATTTTTTTTAGCATTCAAGATATTTACATCGTTTATGGTAATTGTTGCATGAACATCAGTACCTTTAAATTTCAACTTTTTAATGTTTCAAAAAACAACAAAAGATTATTGCAAAACTTTATCTTCTTGTTATTGATAAAAGGGAAAATTGATGATAATGGGAGAAAAAGGAGGTCCATAAATTTTTCAAAGCATAAACTATTATAAATATGTTATATTACAGATAAAATTGATTAAGTTAAAAGATATTTGATCAAAAGTCACATCATTAATAAAACACTTGATAAGGCGAGAAAAAGAATAAATAAATATTAAACAGAATAAAAAAATTTAGAAAGGTACATCATTTAAACATCCTCAAATATACTTATTAATGTATATATAGTAAAAATTGAACACATCATTTATTTGTTAAAATTAATAACACTAAAAAGTACATATCGAACACGTTATTCATTTGTTACGATTAGTTATAATGAAAAAGTTTTATAAATAGAAGTTCATAATGGTGTACCAATGTATAAACCATATTACACAAGCACTATAATTTTTTCTAATACATATCCTCGTTACTAATATATGTTATCACTACTTTAAATTTTTTTACAGTCTTTTTTTATTTATCGTATTTATCTCTTATTTTATTTTTTTCCTTTAAAGTCTTTTACTTTATTTTACCTTTAATCACTTTTATTATATGGTATTTAGATGTAGATTTATATTTATGTTCAGTTGCTTTTGAGACATTTTACTGCTTTCAATTTACTCTATGTTATTTATAATTTTGCAAATTATTGCATGAAACTTGTTACATTACTTTACAATTACATTTATTTCCTCAAAATTATTGTTCTTCAAATCAAGTTATTTGAATTAGTATTTATCATTTTGCACATTGATTTCTTTTTCAATAAAAAAAAATTGTTTTTCTTTAATTTCTGAAAGGTTATTGTCAGAAAAATTCAAAAATCAACAAAGATAGTTAAATTTTATTTATATATTTTCCATTAAGGTGATGGAATTCTAATTACCATAAATATAGGTTTTAATTCTTATAAAATGAATCAAACAGTTAATAAAGTGTCGATTATGTTCTTTTTAATCTATAAAATCTTAAAGAAAATCATTATTTAAGTTGAGAATTTTTGAACATGGTTAGCTTAAGAATAAAAAGAAATAATCGTTTTGATTATTAGTTCATATTTTTCATCTAAAACAAATTAACAAGATTTGTGGGACTATGTTATAATACATTGTAAAGAAAAAGATTATTTGTACAGTACCAAGAAATAAAGATAAATGAGTATTTCATAGCTAAGAAATCATCCAAACTTTCACATATATCATGGCTCTTTTCTTACAAGCACACCAAACCTTGCTTCATAAAACAAGCACAGCCACAAATTATCTCCTTCTACCTCTCAACACCTTGGTCAAAAATTAAAGAAAAATCACAACCTTCAAACAAGAACAATGCTTGAGCTAGAAACCAAGAAACACTTTAAGGATTGAAAAAACCTCCAAATAGTTGTACATATAACCTTCCGCCAATGCTGTCTTAATCTTGCTTTCAAGAACCTCACTTTGTCTAGATCAATCCAATCTTTTACCATTAAAGAACTTTGCCATGACCCTTTGTGAGCCAACCTAGAAACTCATCAAAAATCAACATACCACAATTTTGAACCACTAGAAGATTCATTCCATCTATGCAAAAGAACCTCAAATCTTTAATCTAAAATCCAATTACCAAAATATCCCAGTTCAAGAAGTTTTCCTGTAAATTATTTAGCTTTTATTAAAAGTTTAAAGTCTTTATAAAAAATCTTATTTTTAACTGTCGAATCTTGAATCAAAGTTTAAGAAGCCAAATTAAATTAATTTTAGAAAATTAGAATGGATTTTAAATAGAAGACTTATTCAACCAGTAAACTAAAACATGTATATTTTTTTTATTGGTAAAAATAATAAATTAATAAAAATAAATAAAAAAGGTGCTTCAATCCTTAAATAAAAAAACTTGCAATAGATTTTCTAAAATGTTTTGAACAAATGACTCCAACACATCATTCCTACAAAAAATCTACATACCACATTCCTTTTTTAGATGATTTATAACTATAATTCATATCACACAGAAGTCATTAAATTGATATTCAAGTATTATAGATGCATATCACTCTGAGATTCTCGTAACAGTTAATATATACTTAATACCTTTATCTTGTTGTTTTATCTATAAAACAACAAGTTCAAAGTTTTCTTTGTAATGTTTGGAAAGGAAATGTCCATGAGCCTCTTGGTTAAATTAATACTATTTTCTAAATTAATAACATTTCCAAACTTTCAAACAACATATTTTTTTCCTAATATGTTTTAAAGTAGTAATTGCACTCACATCCTAAAAAGTGTGTTAGATTAGATCTTAAGATAGCTTGAGAGCAAGATGTATCAATTTCATAAATATATAACTACGTGAAACAATGACATATTAAAGAAAGACGTGTGATATTTACTTAATTGGACAAAGTCATATATCCCTATCTTTTACCAATGATTCACATAGGTTCCTTCCACCCTGTAATCCACTTCCGATATGATTTTCTTTTCTGTTACACCAGTTCTAAAAACCCCACATATTTTTAGAAAAAAATTTTACTTTTTATCTCCTTAAAAAAGACGATAGAGTTCTAATGGTAATAAATTAATTACAACAATTAATTTTGTTGAATATGTAAATTCTATAGGAAAATTATTTTGCAAGCTAAAATTTATAGATAGTTATTAACCTAAATAATATAAACTTATAACCATATTTAGTTCATATTTTCATCTAAAACACTTCTATAATATATACAAGCACTTCTATAATATACAAGATTGATCACATTTATTAAACTATCTGCTCATCATTGAGATAGGTCAAAGTAGCACTAGGTTATTGTTCCTTAAAAAATAGCGTAATTATTGTTCTACATTTGGACATTTTTTTTAGGTATCAGTTATTAAAGAAAATCAGTTTCCAGTAAGATTTGATGACAGTTATCAAAATTAAATGTAAAAACCTATGTATTATAAATTATGTCTACAAATCTTAGTATTTGTGCAATTTTGGCTTATACACATGTATTTTTGAATTTAAATAAACAATTAATCAGATCCTATGACTCTACCAAATTATTAAAAGAAAAATATTAAAAGAATACATGAGTTTAATAATTACATATTCTCTTCTTTTGTCAAATACTTTTAAAAATGCTGACTTTGTTTATAAATAATATTTTAATAAATAGTTTTAACAGGATAGTAAAGCATTTTATTATCGTAATGCAATAGCTTAAACGAATATATAATATAAAAATATAAAGTATGAAAGTAATTGAAACCGAAGTGTTTCTCCGACAAACCAACAATTATTACGCTTGTGGATGATAAGCATCTCTTTTTGTCCCCTTCAATATTCTAGAACCTCTTTAGCCTTTCACCAAAAGAGAAAAGTTAGCACGTTAAGAATGTAATTGTATTTTTTTTAGTAAAATAAAAAAGTTAATTTTTTCGTAAAATAAAATTAATATACTCATAATCTATTTGTAAGAAATTTTCAAATAATTTTCCTTTAAATTTATTGATTTTAATTTTTTTTTAAATATTCAACTTTATTTTTTATTTTTTTATACTTTAAACCCTAAATGCTATATTTTATAGAATTACTCGTCTATAGAAAAATTCGTCTAATACTAATATCCCTGAGTTCGTAATAGATGCAGAATAATTAAGAGATAGGACACTTTGATAAGTTCCAATTTTGATACCATTTAGTTAAATTTCTCCCATATACATTTTTTTAGTTTATATCTTCCCTCACTTAGTTTTATCTAATTTAATGTACTAGGTTTATCACCTATTTATCCTTTTCATATCATACAGCCCTAATAATGTCTAGATTGTTTTGGAGAGAGAAATAGAGAATAAATAAATGCAAAAAGATAAACACGTAAAAGATAAAAGTAAATGTTTCTAATTGTTACATAAAAAATAGGTAAGAAATAAAAGAACTTTTTTTAAATTGTATAATATAATTGATTTGATAAAAGATACGGAAAAAAGTAATACAAGAAAATCCCATAATTTTTTACAATTATTTTTTTGTTTTATGTTCACATTCAACACATTATATTAATTTTTTTTCTTTCTTAGGCTTTGTTTATTTAGGGAAATAGATTTGAGAGAATAAATTTGAAGGGATTTTAGTAGATTGTGTGTGGATGATAGGATTGTTAATATTAATGAATAGATGGTAAGATTTGAAGAAATTTGAGAGGAATGGTTATCAAAGTTTTGGAATGATTTGATAGATGTTATAGATTTATTTTAATTTTTTTAATTGATATATTTCTGAAATTACTAATTGACCCTTATGAAATAAGATGGTAAAAAATTAAAATGAATTGGATTAAATTGACTTTAATATAAAAAATATAGAAACTGAATAAACTTAACTAGATATTTTTCAGTAGGTTGATAATGATTTTGTCTAACCCAACCCGTAAACATCCTTACTTTTGTGTTTTAATAATTTTATATTTAAAAGAAAATAAAACTGTTTTTAAGATGAATAAAAAAATATTTTAAATAATATCTTCTTCTCTCAATTTCATCATAAATATTGAATCAAATAAGAAGACAAAAATATGTATTTTCTTGATTTTCTTCAATTAACAATTAAGTAAATATGTTTTGGTCCATGAAAAATAAAAAAAGAAAAATAAATAGAAAACAACATAACATGTAATATATATATATATATATATATATATATATATATATATATATATATATATATATATATATATATATATATATATATATATTAAAAATATA
>Ga0099825_1007219_pt1 | contig 13597 bp, 8 predicted proteins | sample SiratroredBW_FD_76838 | JGI IMG/M metagenome (GOLD analysis project Ga0099825, IMG submission 76838) | Root nodule microbial communities of legume samples collected from California, USA - Siratro red BW | ecosystem: Host-associated > Plants > Roots > Nodule | place: USA: California | collected... | reverse complement strand
TATATATATATATATATATATATATATATATATATATATATATATATATATATATATAATTCTCCTACCCTGCTTTTGTTATCTATTTTGTAATATTGAGTTCAAGAAGTTCTCTCTGATGATAGGTGTTGGAAGAAATTATAAGGGGTAAAAATTGTGGTTTGAAGCGTTAGTTATCTAGTGAATTTGTGATTGGTAGTAATATTACAAGCTTACAATACAACACTCTTTTGAAACACTCTTGAAATTATAAATTTGGATGGGTCTCACTGCTTATTTATAGCCTCTATCCTTATTTGAAGTGGGACTCAAAATTGTATGATTTGTAATCAATGTCCACCCGAAAGAGTGTTGCTAGCATTTTTCGTCTTTTAAGTGTTGTGGTAAAATAATTATGGATGGAATGGAATGTGGTTGGTTGGTGATGCCTTTCGAATTCATCAAGACTTATAGGGTTTGCTCTTGTTTTGTTAACGTGTCATCTTTGAGGAGCTCATTGAGATCTTGGTACTCATAATTTTTATTAGTCGTGTGTTCTTGTGAACTTAATTGTATGGTTTATTGGGATTGTAGTCCAAGTTACTTGACATGGTTGAAGTTATGCTTCCAATATTAGGGTGTAAATGAGTCAACTCCAGCTGATCACTTGAAAGTCCCAGTTTGGCTTGCAAAAATGTATGACTCTGACTAACTGACTCATTTGTTTAAATGAGTCAAAGTTTAGCTTGGCAGCGACTTATAAGCAACTTTTAGCTTGTTCATTTCTAACTAGATTAATTAAAATTTAGTATTTGATATGTATTTTTTGGGTTAGAAGATGAAGTAAAAATAAGTAGAGATGTAAGAATAAAATAGAAAGTGCAAGTCAGTTAATTGGGTTTTTTCTTTTGTAGAATTACAATTTGCTAAATATATCTCGTTTCTTATTTGAGATCAACATGTATACACGTACTTTCCCTCACACGAGCTTCTAATGTGAAACCTATGATGCCTGAGCACGAGTCATTTGTATAAGTAAGCCAAATCTAACCCATATGCTCAAGATTATTTGGTTGGTAAAACAAACCAGCTTGATTGAGCAGTTAATGAAATAGCTCAAATAATTTATTACTAGATTAGCTCATTTACAACCCTAACTTGTACATTTGACTCGCAATACACAAATCAGTACCTAGTCTACTTGATTGACAGGTTATGGCCAGTCAGACCAGCCTTCATACATTTGACTGTTTACTGGATCTAGCAGTATCTGTTGTAGAGGATCAAATCTAAATCAGGATTGGAGAATACTGGCTTGAATGTTGTGTTAAGTAACATTCTAATGTTTAAGAAAAATCTAGCGTTTGTCTGCATCAGTAATGATAACCCCATTAGGAAAGTTGATGTCCATGTTGTTCATTACATAATTATGGAGACTCTAATGCAATTATTTAGAAAGTTATATTTTTTTACTCAGTCATATGCATTGATTTTTATAATCGTGTTGCAGGTGTAGATTTCAAAGTTAAATATGTTACAGTTGGAGGAAAAAAGTTAAAACTTGCTATTTGGGACACAGGTAATTTTCTATTTTCAATTATAATATTTTGAGAGGTCAAATCCCTTTTATTCTGTGTTGTTTGCTTCTGTTGTATGCTTTCAGAATTCTATATTAATTAGGTCTTAAGGCAAATAACTTTTACCGTTGGTATGATCTCGTACTGCTGAGTGAATATGAAGCTATGGATCTCTCGTGTTTTGAGCTTTCATTGCAACGTTTTCCATGGCAATTGAAATGAAAATATTTTTGAAATTTATTGTTGAAGATTTCACTGTTGGTTCATTAACATATATTAGGATGCCAGATTTGGAGATCAAGATTAAAAATCTTAGCGCTCAGCTTTAAACAGAATTAGGAAAGTTCTGTGACATTGTTTAAAGTCAGCATACTGGAATGTATCTTATCAATGATATTGGTGTTGCTAAGTGATAGAATTATATTTCCAATATATGTTGTTGATGTTGCAGCATATGTACAATGTATATTTGAGATAACATGTAATGCTCTGACTATTATACTGAATTCTGCACTTGTTGCAAATTTGTTTAACTTATGTGTTAAAAAAATCAGGTCAACCTTCACTGGAATAAGTTAATTGCAATACTTTGTATTTTGTCTTTGTGCAGCGGGACAGGAAAGGTTTAGAACACTTACTAGTTCATATTATAGAGGAGCTCAAGGAATAATTATGGGTATGTTCCCTGATTTTCTCTTTTACTGGGCTATATTTTTGTTGGGTGGTAATATTTTGACACTGCTATTCATCTTTGACACCATTTAACACTAATATATATTATTATTTTATTTATATATAATATTTTATTAATAAAATACAGTGTCAAATAGGAGTATAAATAAATAGTAGTGTGAAACTAGCATTTTCCATTTTTGTTTGCTATCCAATGCATATGTTGTACAGTTCATTTATTATTTGTTTAAGTTTTGGTATCTTTTTGAGCTATAAATCATACAACATGGATCTGTATAGCTTGAACATATTTCAATTTTATCAATTATGAATATATATTGTATAAATATAACAAACTGGTGAATACAGTGGATTTCAATGATGACATGTATGTTTTCATTGTTTTCCTTTGATGACCTTTGCTTGTGTATGTCGTTAAATGTTAAATTTATTCTTGTGCATAAAGCACAATTTTGTCAAATGATTTTGCTAGATTATTATTTGTGAAGAACTGTCCAGTGTTAAAGTTGTACCTTGGTATGTGCACTTAGTGAGGAGCCTTCGAACACCTGGTACGTTAAGATGTCCTTTCTGTCAGCGATATGACCTTGGCTTGCAGGAAATTTGCTTCAAATTGCAAATATTGTAAATCAAATACAACTGCAATGAGAATGTTCGACATATTACTTAGATTATTTATAGATGTTGGACATGTTTTGCTTCCAAATATATGTGATTGTTTAAATTGTTTACGCATAGAATCACATTCTTCAGCAATTTTATATTATAAATCTATTCAATAAATCTTGGTTGTTTATATACAGTATATGATGTTACAAGGAGGGAAACTTTTACAAATCTATCTGATATATGGGCTAAAGAAATTGACCTTTACTCAACCAATCAAGATTGCATCAAGATGCTTGTAGGAAACAAGGTTGATAAGGTGTGTTGTTACTGAACTTTTGTGTTACTCTTTACTCTAAGAAATTGTGAGGGTCAGTCTTGATTCATTAATGTTGTAACTTGCAAACGCTGCTTTTCTGAGCTGTCATATTCAAAGTAGGCATGAAAGAAAGTAATCCTCGTCCTAATAGGCTCTCGTATTTCAGGAAAGTGAAAGGGTTGTCAGCAAAAGTGAAGGGATAAACTTTGCAAGGGAATATGGATGCCTGTTTACTGAGTGCAGTGCAAAAACCAGAGTCAATGTTGCACAGTGTTTTGATGAGCTTGTAATGAAGGTACACATAATGCATCTCTTTCTAACTCCTCAAAAGAAGGAAACAGCAAGCCGGGGGACGCTGAAATAATTGAAATGGTTACTATTGCTGTGTTTATGTTCTTTGGTGATGTCTTTTTATAAAATATTTTTGGAAAAACTTAACTTCAAGCAATGAAATGAACAGTAACTTATGATACGATGAACAGAATTAGCCTCTTGTTATTAGGATACAAGCTGTGGGAATGGTTGAAAAGATTTTTTTTTATCATAGCAAGATTCTTACGTTTATTAATACAAACAAAAATTACCCATATGCTGCAGCCATTAAGCCTATTGTATGGGATATAAGCTTCAAATGGTTAATTGTAATGTCGCAAAGTGAAATTTGGTGCAGGCTTCTCAAATACCTAAACTGTACTGTTGTATCCCATCCATTTTTGTGCACACATCCTATTTCTTATTGACATAGATTGCAAGATTTACTTCCTCCCTCCCCTCCGACATTTATTTCTATTTATTTGCATCAATTACAATTCAACACCCTAAAAAAAATGAAAGAAATGTTTCAAATTTGGGTTTGCCTGTTTATCTGCAGATTTTGGAGACACCAAGTCTCTTGGCTGAGGGCTCATCTGGTGTGAAAAAGAACATCTTCAAGCAGAAAGCACAACAATCTGATGCATCAAGTGGTGGCTGCTGCTCATGATTTACATGTACGGGCTTTCAGCTTCGACTTCTTGGCATGATCTGGATTTCAAGTGCAATTAAATTCATTACGTGTACCAAAATAATTTTATTAGAGCGTGTATATCAAGATTAAATTATTTGTCTTCTCAAGAATTTACCTTACTTATAAAGATCTCCATTTTATTTGGTTTGAGCAATTATCTGGGGATTCATACTTCATAGTGCCCGTGCATATGAAAAGCGTTTGTTTATATATGCTGTTGATGTTTTAACATGATCAACGGTATGCTTAACAGAGCAGGGGAAACTTTCGTCGACAAACGGGTAACAGTTATTAAGCTACCAGTGTTTCGAGCACTGTCACAACATAAAAGTAGTATGGAACATCATATATTTGTTTTTTCTGCCACCCAATTTGCAGATAAGGCAAAGCAGTAAATTCATAGCCATGATCCAATATATTTGGTTATTAAATTAACAACTAAATGGTCATTTGCTATTACACTGAAATTAGAAGATAACAATTGGAACATCAAATTAATTTCTCAGTGGATTGAGGACAGGGCAAAAAAAATACATATTCTTAGTAGAAGCGTGTCAGATCATGGTCATTTCCTGATGCTCATAAGAATTGATTTACTCTGAAACAAGAATTCTGAGGAGAGGTTATGTAACCTCTCGACGGTTGATATTTATATAAAACAAATTAAAAAATATTTTACACTAATCTTAAATTCAAACTCTAGAATATGTGAAGTTTTTTCTAGAAAAATGTGTGTCTATAAAACTAGTGACAAGATAGTCCAACAAAATTATCAAGAAGAAAAGCTAAGAAAATTAATTCTCTATTTAATTTCTTCAGCATCTTTTAATCCAAATACTTAGCGGTTTATGTATTTAAAATATGAAATCATTTTAGAACCTTATTAGTAAGTGTTTTTTGAAATTCTAATTGAATATGATTAAACTCAAGTGTAATATTTATCATCAACTGGTTCTATGGTGTAGTGGTTAGCACTCTGGACTTTGAATCCAGCGACCTGGGTTCGACTCCCGGTAGGACCTTTTTCCTTTTCTTTTTGTGCAAAATTCTTTTCTTCTATATTCTATAGCCTTCAGGTCCAGATAATACAAAAAAAGGTGTCACTGACACCAATACATAAAAATGATGACCCAACTTTCAGCTGGAAACGAAAGCAAAACAGATTTATTTTCCATTTTCAATTTTGATATAAAGTATTTACCAAATCCTGAAAGCCCAACAAAGGGGGAACAGAGAAAAAGCAGCATGCAGAAGTCCGAAAGAAAAGGCCCACATACAGCTCCAAAAGCCAATCTCCCCCTTTTCATTGAATTCCTAAACTAAAATGATGATGATGAGAGAGGCACTGTCACTGGGACACAATGCGCTTAAAAAACTGTTTTCTCCCGCGAAAAAGCACTTCCCGTGAATTACAATATTGTGCATCAGAACTGTAAAGCCTACACTTGCTCGTGACCCCTTCCCTTCTCTTCCATTCGTTTTTCTTTCTCTCTTTCTTTCTCCTCTTCCCTTCTCTTCTCAGCTTTGGCCATTGCCAATGGTGAAGGAAACGGAGTACTATGATATCCTCGGGATCACTCCCAATGCCTCCGAAGACCAAATTCGCAAGGCCTATTACCATAAGGTTATTCAATCAACTTCAATTAACTATTCCTTCTTCCTTTGCTTTAACTTCTTTTCTTTTCTGACTTTTTTAATTGCTTGTTACTGTTACAGGCAATGAAAGTTCATCCTGATAAAAACCCGAACGATCCTCGCGCAGCCGAGAAGTTCCAGGTACCGCTACTCCACTGCAATCTCTCACGCTTAGCTATCGTTTAATCCTAATGCACGCATCTAATCATATATTGGCGTAATAATTACTTTAAACTATGTAAATAGCTTATCAAAAGCAATTTTCAATTCAGATTCATAATAATAATAATAATAATAATAATAATAATAATAATAATAGTAATAATAATAATAATAATAATAATAATGATAATAATAATTATGACGATGATTGAACGTTCTTAAATACTGTTATATTGCTTTTCCACTATATGTCATCTATATTTGTTAGAAAAAAAATGATATTAGTGCGGACAAGCTTTTTTATAAATATTTTTTGGAAAAAATAATTTTTTTTTGTAAAGTTCAAATTAGTTATGTGTAAATTTAAAATAATGATTTAAAGAGATTATATGAAATCATTTTTATAGATTAATTTATGGAGAAATTGATTTTTTATTTCTATATTAGGACTTGTGAACAAGTACCCGTGGAATGTTTTTTTATGTATTTATATGTTTAATCTTTTGTATCAGATATTGGGTGAAGCGTACCAAGTTTTGAGTGATCCGGTTCAGAGGAATGCGTACAATCAAAATGGGAAACATTCTGTATCAAGGTATTTATGACGATGATGACTTTCAGCTCAAATACCGCTCGTTGAGGAACTTCATTGTATATGCTAACAATCTGACTGTATTAGCTTTAATTATTGTGATGAGTGTGATTAAAAGAAAGAAAGAAATACTGGGCCTGATTAGCGTTTAATGGTAATGTTACTTTTATCGAAAGCCTTTGGCACATAATAGTCATTGTGATTTGTGAATGACATCTGAGCCCCAATCTTACTTTGACTTGAATCAGAGTACAATCTGGGTTAAGAAAATGGTAATTCCTCAAGTGTCATAAAGTGAAAGAAAAGAAGGCTATGGTCGAATAAATAAAAATCAAAAGAGGGTCAGCATACGCCCCTTTTTATGGTCTTAAGGGTGCATTAGTATCAATAATTTAATTAAGATTTATTTAATAAAAGCTTTAATTGTAGAAGAACCGTAATTTATTAAATTTACTTTAATCGGCTTCGTAAATTATAATTGAAATAAAGTTAAAATTAACTCATAAGATGACAAGTTGAAAGCTTCCTAAATTATCCACTAGAATTGGTCTAGTCACTGAGGGTTTAGGTGGTTTAAATTGGATTTTAGGATCAAACATGTAATTTTAAAAGTAAAGGTGTCCTTAATCGTGATCTTCCCTGAAGAAGTTTTTCTTTTAATAGATTAATGAATGGATTCCTTGACAGGGAAACTATGCTTGACCCCATGGCTGTCTTCGCCCTGCTCTTTGGAAGTGAACTGTTTGAGGACTACATAGGGCATCTAGCTGTGGCATCAATGGCTTCTTCTGAGCTAGCTGATGAAACTGAGGATCCTGATAAACTGAATGAGAAGTTAAAGGCAAGAAAGTTATACATTCACTTTGACTGTGTCTAATTTTTGTAAGAGAAAAAAACTACAGTTATTGGGCCTTTACGTTGTTATAATCGTTTCCAATGTTAGGTTTCCCGAACACACTACATTTCCTCACTTTCTCTTATTATGAGAGAACAATATCAATATAGGAAATTTGTCGAATATGTCGAATATGTGATACTAACACAAATTTCTGACCACGGATTGCCTTCTCCTTTCAATTGGAGCAATTTTGTTTCTCTGAAAATCACAATTTACTATTAGTGAGACGTTTTGATTCATTGATCAACAAAAGGAAATGTGAATTTTATTAACTTAGAACTAGAATGCTGAAGTAGTGATGATTACTTTGATCTGTTATGAAGAATAATTTATTTTTATTTTGTAGTCTTGATATTATATTATTTAGTTGTGCTAAATATTCTATAGCCAGTGTTCTCTTTGTTGTAAAAAATCATTTCAACTCTATGACTCTGGTTATGCTGTGTCTAGGAAACTGAAATATGTGCAGAATCCCTACTCTCATATATCGCTTCCGCCTTTTTTGTTCAATATTTTCCTTGACCTTGAGTATATACACGCTTTTATAAATTATAACCATTCCACTTCGTTAAGTTCTTGGACTCATTTAAACTTGTTGCATAAGATGCCGATGACATTGACATTTAGCTATGCTTTATATAGTCGATTTGAGAGGAAAGAGGCGAGAGGTTATATTTTTCTTTTAATTTTACCTTCGTTTTCTATGTTTCATATAGGCTGTCCAAAAAGAAAGGGAAGAAAAGCTAGCGAGAATTTTGAAAGATTATCTTGCCCAATATGTCCGTGGTGATAAAAAGGGATTCTTCCTACGAGCAGAATCTGAAGCAAGACGGCTTTCTCGTGCTGGTTAGTGAACTTTGGGCTGTCTTTATTTCTAATACATTCCCAGGAACTAACCACATGATACCATTGCTTATCATTCAATGTTGTAAACATGGAGCCTTAAAAACAGAGTAAAGGCCCCTTGGAACTCCTAATATTTCTCTCTTTGAAATTTTAAACGACTTAAGCCAGACATTTTGACTTAAAAAAAAAAACTTGAATGCTTTTCCTCATGATAGATCGTACAGAATCTCATATTGACATTATGCAGAAAAATTTCTAGCATGTTATTTATCAATGATATAATCAATTAGATTAATTTCCGCAGTCTCTGAATGCAGCATTTGGAGTAGATATGTTACATACCATCGGCTACATATATTCAAGACAGGCAGCACAAGAACTAGGGAAAAAGGCCATTTATCTTGGAGTGCCATTTTTGGCTGAATGGGTACGCAATAAAGGACATTTCTGGAAATCACAATTCACAGCTGCTAAAGGTAAAATGACAGGCAATTACATTACCAAACGCTCAATTAAATGTCTGTTGCATTTCCTGGGAGGTTACTTATTCCAAATGATGTTTTAATTTCATCGAGCACATGCAATTTAGGTGCTTATCAGTTAATTCAGCTTCAAGAAGACATCCGCAAGCAATTTAAAATGGATGGTAGTAGTGTCCCTGAAAATGATGTTGACTCTCACATTCGCCTCAATAAGGACACACTGATCAGTTCCTTGTGGAAGTTAAATGTAGTGGACATAGAAGTAACCCTTGTACACGTGTGTCAAATGGTGAGTTCTTAACTCATTTTAATTATTTAACATGAAGGGATGCTTTCTAGTAGCTTCATAGTTGATCAGGAAAAATGTTATTGTATTAATTGTCGTTTATCCAGATAGCATGAAGCTCTTGGCACGAAAAAACCTATTTCGACACGCTGAAATGAGAAATAGTTTGTCAGCTAGAAACCCTGAGACAGTAAAGCCTAACGTAATCTGAGACGAGTTATAATGAATTCTAGATACGACTTATTTTTAAGATCAGGGTTTTTTTATCTTGCTACCAGAACAACGAAATGAAATGGCTAACCAGCATATTCTTATTCATACATTTATCGTTGCAGGTGCTAAAGGAAAATAACGTTAAGAAAGAGGAACTTAAAGTTCGGGCTACCGCTCTTAAAATTCTTGGGAAGATATTTCAGGTGCAAATTCAGTTACCTTAGCAACCTACTTTCAGCTTTCTTGGAGTGTAGGCTGTATAATATGATTGATTTGTTTTATATTTTTGGGACGGTGATCTTGATAATCATAAAAGTATAACACACTCATTTAACAACTCAAAAATAATAATATTTTAATTATATCTATTTTACTTTCTAATTTAAAATCCTAATATGTATTATTATATTATTAAAATTGGTGGTATCTTTTTAGGGTTGTCAAATATTATTTTTTTCATACTTTTAAAAGTATTGGCCTGTGTTAATTCTTATTAATTATGTTCTTTTTCATTTTATCACAATTTTAAATTTTGATAATTTTACCAATTATTTGAGAATCTATTTTTAAGGATAATATAATTATTATTAAAATAAATTTTTGTATTTGTACAGAAAAAAAATAAAAGATAATATGATTGTGAAATAAGTATAAAAATTTATCAGTTATGGCGGGAATATAAAACTATTGGTATGTTTTTTGAATAATAAAACTAAAATGAGGATATTTTGAATATAAAGTGAACTAAAATGAAAATCTTAAATTATTAGAAATACTTATTTTTTTTTCTTTTTCTACTTTGAAGAAACACTAATATTACAAACTTTACAGTTTTACAGTTTTCCCCCTAAAATAAAAAAAAAAAAAAAATACATTACAGAGATCTAAACAATTTTGAAAACATAGCTTACCACGGCACTTCAAAATTCTTTCAGTCTAATTTTTGTTATCTGTACGATTCTCTGCCCCACGCTACCTTTTCCCACGGTCTAAGCATGATATCTATCTGTCTCTGACACAAGGTAAACTTCAAAATGTTAGATATATAAAAGAAAATTAAAGACAATTAAGTGTCATTCTATAACAGTAAATTTGTGTCTTCACATATTATTTCTTTGCAATTTGCATATTGTTTTAAGGCCAGATTCCTACCCCACAGGGGGCCAAAGGTAGGTACCATCACCAAGTTTGCTGATAAAATGTTACTAATGCTTCCTTCAGGACAAGTATCCAAAAGGAGAAACATTGAAGAAGAAGATTGCTGCTGATTCTGATGACGAAGGAAGCAGTTCTGATTCCTCAGACGATGAATCGCCTAGAGCAATTTCCTATCGAACTCCCTTTTTCACGCAGGTATATGTAGAAATATTTACAACTAATCACAGAAATTATGTTTGTACCACCATGTATACATGATACTCTGATTACGAAAATACATACGCATTTTTTCTTTCTTCTGCAGGGTCTCGGTAGACTTTTCAAATGTCTCTGTAATCCAGCGTTTGATGTGGATGATGAAGAGATAGTTTACAAAAGCAAATGATTCATATGTACGTACGGGGAAACAAAAATACAGCCCTTTCAAATTCAATAGTTTGTTCGTGAGATGATATACTAAAAAAGCACTTTTCAGATATCCTCTGAACGTAGTTTTGGGAAGAATTGGTGCAAGCCGTGAATATATTTTGTTGCTTATTGTCATAGTCTCCGTCCTCAAGTTTTACACGAGTCATGACACTTGGTTAATTGTAACATTTCTGTCATATCCAAAACACTTTTTTTTTCATCTCCGTTTGTATGTTACAAAATTGGAAATTCATAACTTCTATATGAAATTCACTATGTCATGCTTCTAGCAAACTATCAATTCCAATCAGGGCACTACGATTTTCTTGACACTAAAAGTAAACAATAAAAACCGTATATACTGCTACACTAGCAAATAAGTATCATAATTTTAGATGTCGATTTTTCTTATATAAACATATTATTCTTTTATCATTCAAAAATGTTATTTATTTTTAATAAAACTCATTTTAGACATAAAGCCATCATATGAAAATTACTCATAAAAACATGGAAGGTGTTCTTACCTGACCTGAGTCAAAGTCGTCCTTCCCGTGAAATGTCAATCTTGTCAAGAATCATCACCGTCTTGCTTTCACGCTCCTCTCTGGACCGCAGGGTGGTGCACCTGCAGAAGACTCTCCGATGCTCAAGTCAGTAAGAGTGAAGGTGTCTGTTTTAAGGGTGATAAGAATGAGCAGTATATACTCCCTATTTGTTTGGCCATATTTATAAGAATCCGTCATTTAAGTGTCATTACTGGTGGAATAGTTTACCATAATGATATAGAACGTTTAGCATCGTGAATTCCCATAACGCTCTCTTCTTGCCTCGTTCAGGGCCGAAACCATGTGAGGGTACCAATACGTGACTGGACCGTGAACAGTTCGGGTGGACCTGGACGGGTTACAGGGGAAGGTACATAAGCCCCCGGGTTCACGAAGTTAACGGCAATTTGGAACTCGGTCGTACGAACTGGCAGTACCGTTTCTATGTGCTTGGAACTTGAACGAGCGGGGTTCCCGTGTTTTGAGGGCTTATGCCACATCATCATTAATGAGGGGCAGGGGAAAGCTGTGATGTAGCCCTGAGGCGACGCTTCTGCTCCCTTTCTCTGATGGTGCCACGTGTTCACCCGTCAACGTTCCTCCTGCTCGTTGATTTCTTTCGACTTACATTAATTGAAGTCCAAGCTTCGACTCTCCGTCTTCTTCAGTCGCCTCTCCATCTTCTTCAGTTGCCTCCAACCTTACTTGGCTTGCTCTCCACCAGGTCGCTCTCTCTTTTCCACATCTTCCAATTGCCCCCCTCTAGGTACGCTCATGACCTCTTCCTCTTCTTTTTCTGCTTCCTCTGGGGCTCGTAAGAATATGTTAGATAGGGAAGTCACCCCCTTCGACGAAGCGAGTTCGTCTGAACGAACCACATCCTTTGTAAAGGAGGAAAAATCCTCAGAGGACACTCCTTCAGTGTCACCACCTCAAGCTGCTGTGCCAGTGGCGCTACCGCAACCTGCCCATCGATCTAGGAAGAGAAAACATCCTCAACCCTCTACTGCAAACCCAGGGCCTTCTGGCCTTTCGAAAAAAGCTAAGAGGGCTCCTCAGCACCCTCCCATTGTAATCCCCGAGTATTCCTGGGTGCACAGCGATGTTGACAAACACATGTCTATATACAATACTAGGGACAAAGTGGGTCAATTTGTGGTTGTTCATCCTGTATGTGAGGACCCCTTTGTTGAGTATGCCGTAGTCAAACCTTGTAGGGCTCGTGAACGTATATACATGAAGCCGTCCCCAGACAATTACGATTTTACATATGTCTATGATTATCTGTTTAAGGAGTACAACGTCACTTTTCCCCTCATCGACTTCGAAGCGGGAATGCTGACCCTTATAAACATAGCCCCAAGCCAATTACACCCGAATAGCTGGGCTTTCGTAAGATGCTTCAAGTTACTCTGCGGCCATCTTGGACTCATGCCCTCCATTAGCGTCTTCACCTACTTTTATCAGATGAAGTTTGGTAAACTTGTCGGTTGGGTGTCTCTGAGCGCCAGTCATGGCAGTCCGCTCTTCACCCTATATAACTCGTCCTACAAACATTTCAAACCCCATTTCTTCAAGCTTTGCTGCTGTTCCGAGGATGCTGAAAAACGCCTCCTCTTTCGATCTAATCGCGTCCCCCGACACCCTTTGTATTGGCAGAAACCAACCCGGTTTCAGCCACTCCCCGACTACCGACTTACGGCCGAGGAGAAGGTAGCGATTGGCGCTATCCAGTAGCTTCCTAGGCCGCTTCACACTAGGGCGCTCCTCTGCCTTCCTCTTGTCGAGGATCCTGATACTTTGTTTTTAGGTACTTTTTAACTTTGCCTACCAACTTGTCTGACGTTTCTATTTTGACCCTTTTGCTTATGTTGCAGAAATCATGGGTAACACTGTTGATATGAGGAAACTTCGTGCTTGGGTGGGTGGCCGCCGTGACCTGGCAGCTGAACTTCAAGCCGGGAAGCGAAAAAGAGGTGAAGCATCCGACTAGGGTGAAGCCACCTCAATTCAAAAGGAGTCTTTTGATCATAGCCCTTGCGTAGGCGGACACACGTCTTCCCCCCCCCCCCCCCCCCCCCCCCCCCCCCCCCCCCCCCCCCCCCCCCCCCCCCCCCCCCCCCCCTCTCCCCCCCCCCCCCCGGCCGCCCCCCCCCGCCCCGGCCCCCCACGGCTCCCATCCCAGGGCG
>Ga0099825_1007218_pt1 | contig 13597 bp, 6 predicted proteins | sample SiratroredBW_FD_76838 | JGI IMG/M metagenome (GOLD analysis project Ga0099825, IMG submission 76838) | Root nodule microbial communities of legume samples collected from California, USA - Siratro red BW | ecosystem: Host-associated > Plants > Roots > Nodule | place: USA: California | collected... | reverse complement strand
ACAGCTATAATACTTTCATATTCAGCATCCCGACAACACACGGGCGCTGCCCCCCCCCACCCCTCCCCCCCATCCCCTCCCCCCCCCCCCCCCCCCCCCCCCCCCCCTCCCCCCTCCAATATATTTGCCCATCTCTTATAAGTCAAACTCTACATTCTAGCACCCTGTAAGGAATTCTCTTAAAAAGCAACTAGCCTATAACTATTATTATTTACCTTGAAACGGCGACAACGAGATCAACCAAAGGAGGATTAGAATCCACAATATTAACAGTTTCATGCTTAAACTAGGACAACTTTTCATCCAGAATAGGCAATTTAGGACAAGAAAAATGTGAATTATTGGCAGGCAAAATTTGTCACCCAAGATTCATCGATAAATGAACATTATTAATGGATTTGCAATGGCCACAAATTCATAGGTAATTTGCTTGTCGATAAATTTACCAATAGAATATGAACATTCATTGGTAATTATTGAAGGTCAAATATCAGTTAAAAGTCGTCAGTAATTATCAACAGTTGCATATCTATCGGTAATTACCGACAGTTGCATATCGGTCAGTAATTACTAACGACTGCATATCCGTCGTTAATACAAATCAAACATTATCGATGGATATATCTGTCTATATTATTGGACACCTAATATCAACAAATATATTCTTCGGTATTAAGGGACGAAGAATACCAATGGATATATCCATAATACGTGTGGTAACTTACCGACGGTCCGTCTGTAATCTATGTCAAGAATTACCAATGGATATAACTGTCAATAATGTTATAATAGGAGGTCAAATTCACGATGTTCATACAGCCCCCTCCTCTTATTGATCACCTATATTCATATCAACATCCGTAAAATTCCAGTATTCACATCTACGTCAATTAAACCACGTACACAATATATAATTGAATTAAGTCATAAATTTCTGATATATTAATTTCAAGTGTAAATATTAAATAAGTTTTTGAATCTAAATACATAGAAAACATCAATTCAATAAGTTTAAAACTCAAATGTACATTTTTTGTCCATAATTTCACTTATTAATCCTACTAGTCTACATAATCAAGAAAATTTGGTTGTTGAGGATTTTCCTCCTAAGGATTTTTCTCCTGGTCATTTTCTTGTTAATGGTGCTCTTGTGAGGGTTCTTGTTATGGTGGTGGATGTTGTTGGTGTTGACTTCATTGTTGTTGTTGACTTGATTGTTGTTGTTGTATAAAGTTCGGAAGGAAGGAATTTCATAATGTGTGATTGAGAGACTTCAAACTTAAAATTCAATTCATCATTTGTCTCGATACTTTGTGAGAGACGTTGTCTAAAGAGGTGGATGTCCCCATAATTGCATAGAAAAAATGCCCCTTAACTATCAATACTCCAAAGGAAGATCATGTATCCTAACCCAACATTGAACATTTGTTAGTTTCATTGAAGTAGAAACAAAATCCTTGGTTCAAGCAAAAATTCTAAAAATCACAGGTGACATACTTCAAGAGCCAACAACCAAAACGTGACTTGTGTCCTTAGGAGAAGGGAAGACAACTTCATAAAAATATTTTCCTAAAGGAATCACTTTCCACGATTCTAAAAAATTTTATGCAAGATCCAACTTCTTGCACACATCCAAATGAGTCAAAGGCTTATCACCTTTAGTCAGAATCAATCTACCAGGAGGATGGTTTTTACAATCTTCCAACCCAACAAGATAAACTTCTTCAACGATTCGCACAAAGACAATGTTCTCTTTGATACAAGGTGAAAAGGGATGTTGCAGACATTGTGAAGCATTTATGCAAAGGTTCATTTATGAGCCATAACACCTTGCGAAGGCTTATTGGAAGAAGAGACACCTTGCTCTTATAGACAATCCCACGGGATTTTGAAACATGAGGTATCATTCTCCATAGGATTGAATTAGCTAAAACCCAGGACATGAAAACACGGTAAAACAAGAATCAATTGAAAAACAAACGAGAAGAATCTCACTTATTACCTGTAAGAGACCATCACTAGTGGAAAAGGACTATTTATGTTAGCTCTTTTACATCATACCTCCCTAGGCACGAGGTAAAAGGTGCAAAGTGGAAACTTTGAAAATAAAAGAAAGAAATTTACATTGAACCCTATATTGTTTGACGTAACACTGTTTATATCCCTGCACAAACCTCTTCACCACTTTTTCTCTCACATAAAACACTTTTGCATCTTCTCTCATTTTCAATTTCAAGGTGACTATGGCGAGGCTGTGGAGACTTCCATGTTGATTGGCTCACTTGCTTTTTATGAATGTCTATTAAATTTTTAAAATTACAATTAAAATCTTAGGAATATAAAAAATGATAGGAACTAGTTAATTATTTTAGTCTCGAAGAGTGACTTAAATATTAGGTCACTATTTTGTTTATAATTTTAGAGATTAAGTTATAGGTAATTTATACAATATATTTTGGGAAAATTATATGAAAAATTTATATTGATAATAAAATTAAGTTGTATTCTAATATGGTTGGGTGATATTTTATGTTTATGTTATTCTAATTTCATGTATATTAAGTATTATTAACGTACACATTGAGTAAACCTTAGTTTGCATTTGAGATTTAGTGCAAATGATTAAACATTAATCATTTGTATTAAATCTTGAATTATTTGTTTGAATAGTTTGGAAAAATTATTTTTCATAATTTGTTAATACATATACATTGTACGTCTATGTTTAAACTTTAAAATGGTTCAAATCATTTTGTGTTATTCTCTAAGTGCATACTCAATATGGTGATTTGTCACTACTTTTATTTCGTGTACTTCAAAGATTAATGCAAAATTTTTCTAAAATTTTATCGGATTTATGTTGCAATATGTTGCTTTCGTTGCCTCATTAGACCAGCCTTAAAAAATTTGTTGCTGATCAAATGGTTGTGATTCCTTTTGTCATAAGGACCCTTGAGCTCAGGTTAGAAGTTATACGTCATTGGTTCGACCTACAGCTCGAGATTGGTTATTAGTCTGAAGTCGTCATGTTCTTGTTTTCGCCACTATCCTCTGAAACCATCGTGCTCTGGCCATCCGTCATCCTCAACAGGTTGTTTTTCTGTCGAGGTTGGACGAGACTCAATTACCTACTCACTACATTGAGTTCTAGCCAGTAGGTTCTGCTCGGATCAATATCTATTCTGGTCCTGGTTGAGTATTGCAACTTGCTCATGGAGAGTTTTGCAACTCGACCTGATGTTGGTTTAACATGAGCTCCAAGTCATTTTTAAATTTGACCTGCATGTCAGCTATTATGTTTTCAAGGTTCTCCTCATTTTTTATTTTTTATTTTAAAGAGAGTCTCCACATATACTTTTAGGGCTCCAACAATTAAAGGTTTCATCTTAGACTTTGATGGGAATGATAAGGTAATGTTTTTGATAAGTATCATAAGACTTGTGGTTTGGAAATAATTTTACCCAGGCTCCAAAGTGAATGTCAAAATGTTCCGACTTCAAATCTGTTTTGATAACATCGTTAGACTCAATTGCTATATTTGAGATATTATCCGCTTTAGAATTTGAAACTCCATCATAATTTTTTTTCTTAAAAAGTGTCTTAAAGAATTAAAAAAAATATATATATTCAAATTGTCAATTATATCAAAACTTAAACGATATAAAATTATTGACCCTACTAAAACAAATTTATCTTTAAAACCATTTTTTCATCTCCGTAAACAACATCAATATTTTAACCACAATTCTTCTAAAATAACATTATTAATTACAGTCAACGGTGATATTGAAAACATTGTCATTGCCATTTTAAAGTTTGAAACTTCATAATCATTTTGTCTTTAAAAAAATATTTAAAGTGTTTATATCCGAAGATAATTTGATGCAACTAATTATTTGCAGTCACTTAAATAGAGACAAATGAAAAACGCAGCCCAGTATAAGAAAATGATGACCAAACAAAAAAACAAAACACGTACACTTACACAACATGGAACAGTATAGCAGATACAGTACGTTTATGTGTATAGGCTTAATAAGGAGCCAACCAATGCGAGGAGATAGTACAGATAAAGATAAAGATAGGCAGTAACAGTAGCAGATAAGGAGAGAGAGAAAGAGAGCACACGGAAAGAAAAAGTGGATAGCAGCTTTAGGTGAAGAACTCAGGCTGAGGCCACGAGTCTCTGACTTAGAGTAAGATGCCCTCTAGTTGAAGCAACTAATGTACAACAGTATTGTTACTGACAAAGTCTTTCCATTTCTACCACTGAATTTTTAGTTATAATATTATAAGTGATATTCATCTTCAATTTAATGAACCAAGATACCTCCACCACATAAAATAAATGTTATTATTAAACATTTTCCTACGTTTTCCTTTCAAATATTAATTCTTACAATATTTAGACGATGAAGCTAAAATACCCTTTCTTATTAAATTACAGAATTAAAATTAATTTTCTATTTACATGACAAAAGAAAACATACGTAACTCAAATTTTAAAAAATAAGAGAACATGTAAACCTTAGTTTCGTTTGTAATAATATTAATTATGCTAGTTCGGGTATCTATGAGTAAAATTATATTTTAAATCCGAAACTGATGAGAAAAAATGGAATAATAATAATAATAATTATTATTATTATTGATTATTTTGTTTTATAAAAAAATATAAAACGAATCATTTATTTAGAGATTAATTTTTAGTTATTAAATAAAATGGTTGTTAATTGTGAATAAAATAATCATCAAATTAGATTTTTTGTTGCTAAATAACACAAAATAGAAGTAATGATTGAATTTATTGACCAATTAAATTAAGATAATTACTATCTAATATTAGTTATCAAGGTTTTAGTGACCTATACCGTTAGATTCTAAATTAGTCTTTGATTAGATTCTAAATTAGTCTCTGACTTAATTAAATGTCAATTTAGAATCTAATGATATAGATTACTAAAACTTTGATAACTAATGTTAGATACTAATTATCTTGACTTAATTAGTCACTAAATTGAATCATTACTTTTATTTTATAGTTATTTATCAACCAAAATTTAATTTAATGGCTAATTTAGTCACAATTAACAATAATTTTATTTAATAACTAAAAAATGATTTTTAAATATTTTTTTTCTTACCGTGAATACAAAGCTTTAGAGTCATTAAACTTGTATTTTTTTTCTAAGAAAAGTCTTCATTTTTTCTAAAAATTATTTTGGAAGGATGAAAAATAATTATTTATTTTAAATAATTATAACTTTTTTAAGAATCATTAGTTACATTTCCGTTGGCCAAGAATATTATAGAAGTGACAGTTCTATATTTAAATATTTGATACACTTGCGTATTCAAAATTAATTTCATGTGTCTCATTATAAGTGAAAGATAGAGTTATCATTTTTGTTTCAATTTATGACATTTTCCATATTATATGTATCATAAAGCTACAAAATTAGGTTGAGCACATATGTCAACCTTTGCCAACCAAAAATGCAATAATCACAAATTCTTTTAAAAGTAAATTTGAAAAAGATCTCTCACTTCATTACTTCTTTTATTAGGAATTTAAATGCGGTCAGTTTGAGTGTCACAAAAAATATACAAAATTCATAAATTTATTGTTTGAAAATTTAAAATTAAAGATAGTGGCATAAATTCTTATTTGATTTAATTCCTCACTAGTGGATGTCAAATCTTTTTCATAAATTCTGAAAATACTTAATAAAATATATAATTTATAGAAAATGTAGTAAATGAACCCCACTTTCACTTGGCTGCAAGTAAGCACACCCAAATGGCCACTTGCCTCTCCAATTTGCATGTTGTTGCTATGCAAGTTGCACCAAATGCAGTGAACTAACTACCCACTCAAACCATTTCACAGGTTCAGTTCCGCTTTCCTGGTACGAGAATAAATATGGGGGACGCATCCTGGTACTTTTTTTGCTAATTTCCTTTCCTGTCTTTTCAACCAATTAATGTCCTTTTCCATTATTATAAATTGTTTTAAATAATACTAACAAAAATATTATTAAAGTTTTTATTATTTTTTTACACATTTTATTGAAGTTTTTAACAAATGACGAGGTAACAGGAAGCTTCTAAAATAATAAACATGGTCAAAATGATATTTTTACAAGCTTCCAACTTATCCGATATTCTCAAACTTTGTAAGTTATATTAATTCACCGAGTATTCATTTTCGAATTCAAGCATACACCATTTTTCTCTAGGTTTCGACACTAATTTCCAAAACTACATTGTGTGCACAAATTCTATGGTTAAAATAATAATTGATTGAATTTTGGTCATCAATTGAATAAGGTATTTCTCATGTGTGATAATACAAGTATAATAAACTTAACCAAAAATCCAATTCAATATTCACGAACCAAATACACTAAAATTCATATATTAACTGTAAAATTAAGTTCATTAGAATTGTTAATCATTTTCCTGATTTGTTTATTAAACTTGAGATTTTGATTTCTCAAATATAAAACGTTTGCTTCAGTTTTTCTTCCCGTTATGATCTTTTTTCAATACTTTACTTTGATGATATAATCTATTAATCGTTGATTTATAAATTCTGTGTTTGCGTTTTTCTGCTTTAGTCGATTAGTTTATTGAGTTAATGGATTAAAAGGTGTATCATTGTTTTCTGTAAGATTTTCAATCGATTAATTTTTTCTTTTTGGTCCATTGAAAAAATAATACAAGTCTTTTGCTACACGGTAACTTTATCTTATTCAAAATGTTAATTGCCTTGTGACTGAGTGTCTATCAAAGTTGACATCTTTGATCAAGTCTATTTTTATTTGAATAAGATTTTATTTCCATTAAAGTAAAGATTTTTTTTTACTAGAGAAGTGCTTTCTTTAAGCCTTTAAACATTTTTATGTTTATCATGGAATTCAATTCCTCAATTGTTTTTCGTGTTCCTAAAAAAATTATCTCTTGTATGGTTGTTTACCATATATAGTGATCATGCACACAAATATCGTAAACTTCCATTAAATTCTCGACAGGTGACACATCGTGATTCGTACGTGCATGTTTCATCCATAGTAATACAAAATAATCCCAGAAAATTATCCAAAATGGAAGCAAATCCTTATAACAACATTGTTTACGACGAACTTTTCTAATACAATAAATATTTCTTAACATGTGATGATGAATAAACATAGAAGCCAAAAAGGACCAAAAACTTAAGTTGTATGAATGGTTATTATTTTTACAATAATGGCCTAACTAGTCCAAATGGATAATAATGTAATATAGGTTTAGAGAGTCCATAGCTAGGCGTGGCAACAAAAGTAACAAACGTGGAGGATTGGATCACCACCACCAAGGGATTCGAAAATCTCAACTTCACTTTGGTCCCATAATTTTGCAAGTCAACATAATCCAGCTACATCAATTCATCTTTCTGGCAGAGTGTGATAAATTTTTCTTATACGCAAATTGCTTTTAAATATATGTACACACACATTAATTTATAGAAAAACCATTTTTGTATCTTTGAGTGTTTATTGAAAAAAAAAAAAGTATATTTCATATCGTGAATAAATAAGATTTCACGTTAATTGAGAGTATTAATTGCTGGATAGATTTTAGAGATTGCAAACTCAAGGACGAGAAATGGTCTCACGTATGTTAAGCCACAAACAACGTGCTTCTTAGACAATGTAGAATGAAATTATTGAATGAAGGAAAGTGTGTCTAGTTGAAATGATCGATTCTCAATTTTAAATATTATCATAAGTGTAACTTACAGCATGTAAGAAAATTTGTATATAAATGGTGCAATTTTGCACTGATTTTATCTGAATGGATAGAGTTGGAAAGAAATTACAGAAATTGATAACTATTTTTCCTTCAAATGTTTCTAAAAGTCGTTACAACCTTGAGTAACAGAAGTCATTAGGAATAGATGATAACTTTGATTAATTTACGTTAATATCTGATTAATTTTATTTTAACCAGTGAAGTCTTCAAAAAAATTTGACAATTTTAATGTAAAAATAATATACATATTAATAATAATATTGTATGATATTTCATTTTGTATATATATTTATGTTTTTATTTTGGTCTTAATTATATTTTAAAATTTTAATATTTTAAACCTTAAAATTGTTTATAATTTATTACATATACAACAATAAAAATAGTGAAGATAAAATATTCATCGACTTAAAATAACCGCACATACTTCTACTTCATAATATAATTACGTTTACTTTTTTCTTTTTCTTTCATGCAAAAAATGCAATCAATATTACTTCTTCTATAATAATATATAATAGAGATACCTCTATTTTGTATACATATTTCATGTTCATATTTCCTTGGTTATATTTTAAACTTTTAACATTTTGAACCTTAAAATCATTATTTTATTGCATTTGCAGTAATAAAGAAAAAGAAAAATAAATAGGCGAAATAAATTACTCTCCACTTAAATAACCTCACACACACTCTTGCTTCATAATACAATTATGATTTTTTTTTTTCCTCTTTTTATGTAAATATGCAATTTATATTGTTTCTCTAATATTGTTTTTATTCAAATTATAGATCAAACATCAAATACAAAAATTATAATACATGTTCTTATTCAAATAAATATATAAATTACAATAAATGTAAATATTAAATTTCAACTCATTAAAATAAGATATTATATTAAAAAAATTGTGAAGATATAGTTGCATTGAGATTTGGGCCTTGTGTGTTATTGTTAGATTAGGAAGAAAAGGCTTTTGCTATTTACACTTCTCCTTTATGCTAATTATCGGACACAATATATTTTCCAATTTAACATAAATATCCTTAAGTTTGGGCCAATTGGTAAGGGAGAATTTGGTTCTTTCGGTTTTTTCCATAAGAAAGTAAAGTGGCCCAGGGAGATGATGAAGACAAAAGGAGGTTAAAAAACTTCCTGCACCCTGTCATTTGTGAACTGCACCACCATCAATTTCAAAAATATTAAAATACTCTTGGTATGTTATTCAAACCCATGAGGAGTATTTCCTGAACATAAGTCCCAAAAAATATTTTGTAGAAATAAATTTTGAAAAAAAAATTAGAATGTAAATTTTATATTCTGAAATATATTTTTCAGAATCTATTTCTAAAAAAAATTAAAATATAGTTTTTAGAATTCTGAAAAATATTTTTTAGAACCTGTTTTTAGAAAATATATTCTGAAATATATATTTACATTCTAGAAACTATTTTCCAAAAATTTTCAAAAAGCATCTTCCAGAAGTTATTTAATTATAAAGACAGAAAATATTTTAGTTATTTCTCGTCCCTGATGGAATGCAAATAAAAAAATGATTGGGTGCATGCAATAAGCAATTGCCTTAGATAAATTCAAAATTATCTAATTTTATATAATGAACTTACTCTCGTATAATTCTAAATTCAATTGTTTTTAAAATTCTTTATCTAAAGAAGATAATTTATCATAAAATATTTCAAATTCTTTATAAAAATGAATTACAATTTTATATCTAAACACATGTTTTTCTTTTATGTTTAGGAACTTTTTTTAAGTTGGAACATAGTTAAGCATTATTTCCTCCGCATCACTTTTCAAAATTTAGATATAACTTCAAAATATTAGATAAAACGAAATGTTTAACCGGAATACGGATTTTGTTCATATACTTAGGAGAAAACGAACCTAAAAAGTAAAAGGTTTTGTTTTAAAAAAATAAGATAAAGATATGAAGAAGTTAATTAATTCTCAAAAAAATCTAATTTAAAATATAAAGTATGGTAATAAAATGGCATACTGCTTAATTTTCCATAACAACCATTAAGGTAAGTTTAAGTGGCATTTATGAAATATTTTTTCATGCACATAATCTATCACTTAAATGATTCTTCAACATTTTAATCACTTGTATCAAATTCATATATATATATATATATATATATATATATATATATGAAATCATGTGTTTTAACTTTATTATATACATTATAAAATAAAAATACAACTTACTTTGATAAAAAATCTTAAATAAGTTTTAGAAACACAATGAATTTCGTTCTAACCTTAGGCTAATTCATAACTGGTCAAGTTATTAACCCAAATTTTATTTATTTGTTTTACTATTGCTTGAGCCAATATTATATGGGTTGAAATAAAGGAGAGGTTAACTTTTTAAATTGCTTACTAATCTTTTTTTTAGTCTTATTTCTTTTGGACTAGGCTTAAAAGTGGATTTTGTTGGAAATTCCACTTCATGGTTTCTTTTTTTTACCTCTATTGTGATCAAACTAAAATACCCTTTGTGAAATATATAAAACTAACATAATTTTATATAATCCTCCGTACACCCATTTTTCTCTTTTTTTATTTTGTCGCTGCCACCCAATCCACTCTCACTGTTGTTGCCGCTCCACTCTTGAATCGCCGCCTAAGTCAACTTGTGTTTTGCATTCTTGGTTCTTTGAATGCTTTGATCTAGGGATTTTCCATATTGTAGAATTCATTAAGTTATTATGGATTTTGTAACATGTAAGTTTTTAAAATATAATAATAAATTTTTTAAATTATGTAATTTAGAATACGTTTTTAAATTTGAAAATATATTTTAAATTAATTTAGAATATATTTTTCAATTTAAAAGTACATCTTGAATTAAACAATCTACAACATAATTCATTTGGCAAAAATATATTTCAAATTATCTGATTTAAAATATATTTTTAAATCTCAAAATGCAATGTATTTTTCATAAATAAATTACATTCCCAATTGTTTAGGGTTTAGGGTTTAAGGTTTAGGATTTAGGGTTTAGGGTTTAGGATTTAGAAATTCATTCTAAATTGTAAAATCAAAAATGTAATTTATACTATAAAAAAATTTGGAATATGATTTATGATTTCTATGGAATAATATATAGTTTATTTTAACTTGGACAAATATGACTAAGAGACTATGTCTCGTAAGTCGATGATAGACAAAGATCTAGAGCATCAACTTGTAAGAGGATTTTTGTTAAGTCATTATTTTGACAGTGTTGATGTAATGGATGTTCCTATAGAAGAATATGTTTGCCAAGAAGGATTTCCATAGGAAATTTAGTGGATATATCCCTTTTAAGTAGCTATTCTAATCACATTACTAGGAGTTTGTGGGACGATGAGGTAAAAAACAAAATTTATTTAATTATCATGTTGATTATATGTTAATAAGAGATATTTTGTGTACTAACAAATTTAATTTTATTTTGTAGCATTTAGGGAGTTGAAATTGACCTTTAATAGGTTAATGGAGATTCATGAATGATGTACATCAACAAAGCAGATGAACAAGTAGAAGAGGAAAGCAACTCATGAAAATAAAATTAGTGTTAGAGAGAAAATGAGAAGAATATAGAAGATATAAGAAAGATGTCTTATTTCAACAAGGGTTGTAACATGTGATTATAAAGAATCACAGGAAGACAATGGGCTTAAAACAACATAAAAGACAAAAACCTAAAGTCCTAAAAATAAACTTTATTATCCCCCTCAAGCTAGGAATATATATCTTTCATTCCCAACTTGGAATACATGTTACTAAAATTGTATGGAGGAAGTGCTTTGGTAAAGATATTTACAACTTGAAGAGAAGAAGTTATAGGAAGCAACTTGAGAACGAGCTCGTAGATTCTCATCCTTCAGCAAGAGCTCAAACACCTAAGACCAATCAATGAATTTTCAGAGATTGAACTGATATCAGGAAGACTACATATCAGAAAAGGGTGTGGTTTTGGGATGATAAGATATTTATACCTAAAAACTCAGAATTGAAAAAACAAATATTACAAGAGTTTCATGATTCAGTACTAGGTGGGCATGGGGGATATAAAAAGACATTAGCAAGTGTGACAGCCCAATTCTTCTGGAAGAATATGGCTAGCACTGTGAAAGAATATGTGAAGGCTTGTCCAATCTGCCAACAAGCAAAGTATAACACCCTTCCCCCCGCTGGCCTTTTACAACCTGTACCAATATCGGATCACATATGGCAAGATATTGCTATGGATTTCATTACAGGGCTACCTATGTCTCATGGCTATTCTGTTATATTGGTAGTTATTGACCGCCTATCAAAATTCGCTCACTTTATTCCTTTAACAGTAGATTTTTCAGCACGTAAAGTAGTTTATGCTTTTATCAAAACGGTGGTGAGTGTTCATGAAATCCCTAAGATAATTGTGTCAGACCGAGATAAGGTCTTCACCAACAAATTTTGGGAGTAAATATGTGTTCGTCAAGGAATCACTCTAGCACGGAGCTTGGCTTACCATCCCCAGTCAGATGGACAAACAAAGGTACTCAATCGATGCTTAGAAATGTGTTTGAGATGTTACACTCAAGAAAATCCCAAGGATTGGTACAAGCTGTTACCATGGGCAACATATTGTTATAACACTTCCTTTCACTCCGTTATCAGAATGTCACTGTATAAGATTGTGTTCGGTAGAGATCTGCCACCGTTAATTCGTTATGAAGCTCAGTTAGGGGATATTCCTTCCATTCAGGAACAACTACAACTATGGGACAATCCTTGAAAGCCAATATCAGGAAGGCACAACTGGGAATGAAAGTTCAAGCAAATAATAATAGAAGAGACGTGGGATATAACATCGGAAATTTTGTTTATGTTAAATTACAGTCGTACCACCAACATTATCTGAGATTAACCAAAAACCAAAAACTCTTTATGCACTATTTTGGACCTTTCTCAATTGTGGCACGAATTGTACAAGTTACCTACAAGTTACAGTTTATGAAGCTCCGACACGGCAGTTTATCGCCGCTTCCCCGCGTTCGACACGCCGCGGACACAGACACGCGACAGAAGTGCGTACGACACCGCGTCGGACACAGCGTGTTGAGCCAGACGCGGCCTAATAATCTGACATGTGAAAAGGACACGTTGGTTGAGCGGAGAAGTGGAAGAGCACCGGGATGGAGAAGCGGAAAGACAGGTGGAAGAAAAGAAAGAAGAAGTTAAACAGTCTAAAAGAAAAAGCAAAAACAAGGAAGAAGCTGGAAAAATTTATAAAGAAGGGAAAAACCCTCTGTGAAGAAGAAAGCAAAACGTTATGTGAAAAAGATAAAAGAAAAAAAAAAGAAAGCACTGTTACACGCATGAAAAAGCTAAAGTATTTTAATTTGTAATTATTTATTTATAATTAATAATATTATATTATAATATTAAAATTATATTATAATATAATATATGTTTATATTTTTTTTATAATCATTCTTAATATAATAATTTATATTAAATTATATTAATAATTATATTAAAAAATATATTACTAATTATATTAAAATATATTAATAATTATATTTTATAATTTTATGATATACTTTTTAAAATTATTATTATTTATTTAAATTTAAAATTTGAATAATATTTTTTTTAATTTACATTTTTTCAACTTAATATTTAAATATAACTTTTTATATAATAATATAAATAAATTATATTTTAATATATATATATATATATATATATATATATATATATATATATATATATATATATATATATATATAATTTTAAATT
>Ga0099825_1007216_pt1 | contig 13599 bp, 4 predicted proteins | sample SiratroredBW_FD_76838 | JGI IMG/M metagenome (GOLD analysis project Ga0099825, IMG submission 76838) | Root nodule microbial communities of legume samples collected from California, USA - Siratro red BW | ecosystem: Host-associated > Plants > Roots > Nodule | place: USA: California | collected... | reverse complement strand
CTTCTTGCCATTCGCCCTTCTTACTGGCTTCATGAACTGTCTTGGGAATAAGAAAAGCTCTTGCAATGTCTGTCACTCCTTCTCTGGTTATCTTCATAGGATACCTGGAATTTCGAGAAACATATTTTGGAGAATAATGATCAGGTGGCACCCCTCTGTTTCTTCTTGGCGGAAGTGTGAAAGGCTCTGGTTCTAGTGCTAACCTATCACTGTTAGTGACTTCATTCATAATAGAAGACAACTCAGTAGGAAGTGTGAAAGGCTCTGGTTCTGGTGTTAACCTGTCATTATTAGTGACTTCATTCGTAATAGGAGACAACTCAGTAAAGTAAAAATCACTTACCTCTTGTTGGACATTCTCAGAAGGATCCTCATTAGTTGCGTTGGTCCCTCCTACGTTGACAGAGACATGCTCGTTGGCTCCATCTACTTGCTCTTTTGAAACAGTTTCTTAGCAACTAAGGTTACTTAACCAACTTGGTGGTTCACTAGTTTTCTCCCCCTGAACATCAAGCTAGCTACTAAAAAAATATTCTGATTCTAAAAGGTTGGACAAAGATACGATAACTGGGAACAAGAAAGAACAAAGAATATGATAACATGGAAGAAAGTTTTTTTATTGAATGTGTATCTCTTTGTTTACAATAGCTCACTTACTATAATTCTAGGAAACTAAATATGAAAATTATTCAAAATAAATACATTTGATATTCTCTGATATTCTACTAATACTCCCTTGATTATCTTTGATATTCTACTGATTTGTTTCTTTGATACTCCCTTGAGTATCTCTCTGATATTCTTACCGATATTTTTTGATATTCTCTTGATTATCTATGATATTCTACTGATTTGATTTGTTTCCATAATAATAATATTCTAACAATATCACAACCATAACATACTCTCATTCATATACATTTCATCTTCATGCGGTTACTAATATTATCATCCATTCATTATTTATCACATTTAATAACATTCAACCCAATATATTGATCAATATTAATTTGATGAAAGATAAACAGATATTACCATTATGTTTTTCAAAATTTAGAAAATACTCTCTTGATCAGCCAATACTTTCCTCGTCTAGAGAATTAAGCATATTATGCAATTCGCCCAACTACCATTGTGCTCGTTCAGCCAAAGGCGTTAGCCTGTCTAGTGAAATCCTTGTTCTTAGTAGTTAAAGTATTCGTCCAACAAGTATACCATTAAGAGTTTTCAACAAAACAACTACTTTAGCGAGAACTTACTCACCTAGCGACCAAAACTCTTGGATTTTTAATTAATTAAATTTTTCCACCGATCAAACCACTAAGGCTTTTTTATTCAAATAGCTCGCCCAACGAATTTGACTTGTCTAGTTACAAATTAATTCTAGGTTTCAATTAATCAAATTTTCCCCAGTGAGAATTTTACTCGTTCAACGACTCTATATAATTCATAAATCTTGACTTAGATAAGTTCATTGTTGAGACTTAGACGATGTGACCTCATTAGATGGTCTAACAATATACCTTGCATGTGTTCAAATTTTAATGATAACTAATCTTATAAGTATTTTATATGCTTTAATATACACATGATTATACTAAATTTTGTTGAATGAAGATGCAGTGACATGATCTTAATAAACTAAATTGTTTACCCAATTTTCAAGTGATAGACGACTTATCACTATGCATTACAATTTATATTTATCTGGCCAATTATGCCTAATTTTATTTGCTCATTCGTTATTGTTAATTTAAACAAGTCGTAATCAAACATATATTTTCTAGAATCAATCAAAGAAATTAAGTGATCTTCAAAACGACTAGAATATCCATTTAAGAAAATTTGAATTCATATATATTGTGCTTCTAGAGATACAATGTTTGTGAAATTATCTATGTTTGGAGTATTGTTTGAAGAAAAAGCTTTTAAGGAAAGATTAAGACCTTCCATATTGAGAGTCTATCTTAAAATTGTTTTTGTAGAAGATTAAGACCTTCCTGATGAAGAACAAAAAGAGGACATATACAAAAAGAATATACAAGTTATACATGAGAGAAAAAGTTAAAAATAGTCTTATAGTTTTATCAACTTTTTGAGGGTTTATCTTGGGGTTGTGAGCAAACCGTTGTAATTTTTTCATACCTATGTGTGCTTTTCTTGTACTCTCTTTCAAAGTGTTCTTTTTGTTTTTAGGATTTCTCAATCTTTTGGAAGATTGAGAATGACAACTTGGAGGTTGGTGTACTCGTTGTAACCTGAAAAGTTTTGTGTACTCTTTGTAATCAAGGTGTTGTCTTGATTAGTAGAATCTCTTGAGCAATTGACTTAAGAGGACTGGACGTAGCCTGGGTTTGGTGAACCATGATGAATTTTTGTGTGTTCTTTTCACTATAATCTTTTTAGCTATTTTTTGTTGCTTGTTTGCTTTATCTTGAGATAGTCTATTTTTATTTATTGCGAGAAAGTCAAGACTTCATTCAATTTTACTTTTTGGAGCTAATTGTCCCTACATTCATTATTATCTTACAATTGATCCTATTTTTATTCTTATTTTTTGAGTTTGAGTGTTATACTATATCAATTTGAATCATTTGAATAATAAAAATTTTATGATTAACTAAACAAGTGGAGTTGTTAGTTTTATATGTTGGGGTTTTAGAAGATTATCTTCTTGAATTGGAATATTGTTGATGTTGGAGTTTATTTTCCTTCAAAACAAGCTACTTCCAAGATAATAAAAGTCATATATGGATAGGAAATATTTAACATATGAAACATAGAGTTTGCATAGAATTAAATCTCCTCATTTCTTTTAAATCATAAAAGCTTAGACAAATTCAAGGATTCCAAAATTCACAAAAAGTATAAAAACATGTATTGAATGAGAATATAAGAACAATAATATATAAAAAGAAAACTAAAGATGAAAAGATATTGTCAAATGAATAAGAAGAATGAAATGGATACAACAAGACATGAACTAAAAATTGCAATCCAAAATAAGAACAAGAACAAATCAAGAACAAGATTAAAATCTAAATAAATAGGACAGTTAGGAGATGAAAGAAATAATGTGCCACTTGAGGCCTTTCTCCTCGAAGATAAGCACAATAATGTTGAATCATCACTTGACTCCAAGAAACCAAGATAAAAATCTAAATAAACTTGATCACTTTAACAAGAACAAATTCTCATAAAACTCAAAGTGTCTTGTACAATAAAGGAGTGACAATACATAACCATTAAAAGCCACACTTTGGTTAATAATTTCAATATAAAAAGGAAGGAAATTAAAATTAAAATTTCAAATCCTAAATCTAGATCAATAGACAAGAATAAGTTATGTTTCCTTACTTGAGTCATACTTGTTATGCTAGTGGCACACTTGTCATGGCTAATTTTCTTTCTTGACTTTTACTTGCATTGGTTGAAATTTGATTAGGCTCCAAGTAGGCTTGGGTGACTTCAAATTCCTCCTTACTTTCTTATTTTTCAGTGTCCACACTCTAGCCTTATTGGGTTATAATAGACCTAAATACAAAAATCACCATTTATGTTTACTTTACAAGTGAAAAAAATACAATGAAACTAAATTCTAACCTAAAATTAAAATCAAAGTAAATAATATTCTAAAAAAATACACATCTTTATTTATTTTAAGCTAATAAAAATCATTATCATTCATGAACTCGTAACACTCCATAAAATATAAAGCTTCTACTATCATAGTTAGAATACCACATGTACATATAACTTACAATAATTCATATCTATTGTATTTCAAAATATGCATATATTTCAAAGTACTTGAAATTTAAAACTTAATTACAACTAAATTTAACTAAACAAATCTATAATTACTAAAGTTGCTGAAGTATAACATCCTCTATAGGTTCATTTGCAAATCCATCTGCTCCTATATAACACACGATCATCACAGATAGATAACAAATACACAAACATAAACAAGAAAGAGTAAGCTAACAATTTCAAAAACACTCCTAGATAATTCAAATTAATCACCATATCTCAAATAACATATAAAAAGACATCAAATCATCTATCACTCAATTTCATCAACAAATCCTAAAATATGACGCTGACCCACATAAACAAACTTGACTCTACTTTTGAAAAACTCGTGCATTGAATAGACTCCGACATATGCATCTTTCATACAACTCCAGGCTCTGAATCCGCACAGCCCTCATACCAATGAATCATCAACCTTGTATGACAAGGTTAGTCCCCTGAGACTTTTCTGACCAACTATGTTTCAAGCTGTAGTCACTCAATTTAGATCACCTTCAACTCTCAACACCTAGTAATGATCATCTATTTTATTCCTATTATTAATAGAATCAAGATATCAATTGTTATTAATCAAATCTTTAGACAATGCACATCTTAATTAACCTAGACACGAGTATTTTATTTCCTGAAAATATTATACCTAGATCCCGATCACCTCAAACATATCATATCAAACCACAATAGTCAATATATCTAACTTTACTCTTAATTTATTCATCATGAACTCATTCAATCACAATTCCACATATTACAACTCAATTCATTCATCATTTCTAACCTTACTTACAAAGCATTCATTGTAAACTCATGTATCACTCGTCAATCTCAATTTCCAACGTTTTCAATTCAATAATTCACATACTCATGTTTCATTAATGTTCAACGTCAACTACAATCCATCAATCAATTATTCACATAAAACATTTCACATTCTAATAGGTAGTAAAAGAACTTAAGAAAATGATTTAAACAAGTCAAATTAAGAAAAAACTTTGAATAGGGGTCGCGCCCAGCTCACGCATCTGCTAACCGGAGAGCGCCTCTCTTAAAATGAGCTCGACGCAGACACTTGTGCCTAGTGCAAACAAACCTGAGAGCTCTTAGGGCTTGTTGCGCCTGACGCACCTCAACCCGCACCTCACATGGCCAGACTCGAGAGCGCCAACTCTCGAAATGCATCTGATGCACCTCAACCCGCACCTTGCATGGCCAGACCCGAGAGCGCCATCTCTCGAAATGCACCCAACGCATATTATAAAACAACACATCTCATTCAATTTCCAATTTTAGTATTTTCCAAAACTCCACATTTCCTTGCTTACTTACTTAAGTCAAGTGTATAATTCCTACCCAATCCACAAAATTGAGTTCAAATTTCAAAATGACACTATTAGATACCAACAATGCTTTCAACATAACCAAGTCACTCATTACTGAATCATAAGGCTCAAAATTGCACATAAACATAAAATTTATGCAACAACGCTAGTTTAGCTCCTCTTACTTGCCTTAAGAGAAAAAACACCAAATAAAATAACTTCACAACCCGAAATCCACAAAGACGGATTGAACTAAACCAAAAATTGTGAACCGCCAAGTTGGCTCTACATATACTAAAAATTTGGATAGGGCTTTTAATCTCTAATTTGAATCAAGAAAGAAACAAAATTTTCTTAGAAAAAGAGAAAAGAAAACAGAGAAGAAATTTGGGACTTTAAGAGAGAAAGAAAGAGAGATAGAAATTTTGTTTTTTTTTTTTTTCTTTTTTTGAAAGAAGAAAAACTATAAACCCTTACAAACTCAATTCAAGTGGAGCTAATTTAAAACTGTGAAGATTTTTGGAGTTTTATGTACAAATTTTTTTAAGCACTCTAGAGATGGATTGGTATTTATGTGAAAATAGAATAATGAATTTGTTAATTTATAATATTATATAATAATAAATAATATTTTAAAATAAAAAAATTAAATATTATATAAATTTTTATAATATAAATACTGTATAATATTATTAATAATAATATAAATATAGTTGTAATTTAATAAAAACAAATATAAATATTTAAAATAAAAATAAATTATATAACAATATTTTTTTATTATGAAATAACAATTATATTTAAATTTATTATTAAAATTATTTACAAATTTTAATTTTATATTTTAAAATATTAATATTTTCAATCAATAAATTAATATATTTTATAATAAATTAAATTTATTTTAAAGATACTAATTTAATATTTTCATAATTTTTTTTAAATATTAGTAATTATATTAAATAAATTAATTACATTTATTTTCAATTTTAAAAATAAATTTGTTTTTTTTATAATTTTATATATTAAAATATTATTACATCTATCACATCATTCACAAACTTTCACAAACTTTTCACTCAAATCTTACCATCTTTCTCTTAATCCAAACAACTAAACTTTTCACACACTTTCATCTCAAATCATCTCAAATCCACTCCCAGAAATTCACTCTCCAATTCAAACACACTCTTATAGTCCCGTTGCTTGCTTTTTCGCACCGCTTGTATTATGCATTCTCTTCTCTTCTCTTCTCTTCTTTGTGGCTCTCAGCGCCGCCTGCATTCTGCATTCTCTTCTCTGTAGCTCTCAGTGCCGCTTGCATTCTGCATTCTCTTCTCTATGGCTCTCAGCGCCGCCTGCATTATGCATCCTCTTATTTGTGGCTCTCTTCTCTCTCATAGTTCTTTCTTTTTTTTTATTGCTGCTTTCCCTATTATCTATTTGGGGCGTGTTTGGATTGAGAGTGAATTTAACGGACTGGATTTGAGATGATTTGAGATGAAAGTGTGTGAAAAGTTTGGTTGTTTGGATTAAGAGAAAGATGGTAAAATTTGAGTGGAAAGTCCGTCAAAATTTGTGAATGATGTGATAGATGTAATAATATTTTAATATATAAAATTATAAAAATACAAATTTATTTTTAAAATTAAAAATAAATATAATTAATTTATTTAATATAATTTCTAATATTAAAAAAATATGAAAATATTAAATTAGTAAATATCTTTAAAATAAATTTAATTTATTATAAAATATACTAATTTATTGATTGAAAATATTAATATTTTAAAATATAAAATTAAAATTTTTAAATAATTTTAATAATAAATTTAAATATAATTATTATTTCATAATAAAAAATATTGTTATATAATTTGTTTTTATTTTAAATATTTATATTTGTTTTTATTAAATTACAACTATATTTATATTATTATTAATAATATTATATAGTATTTATATTATAAAAATTTATATAATATTTAATTTTTTATTTTAAAATATTATTTGTTATTATATAATATATATATATATATATATATATATATTTATATATTTATATATATAATCGATTACTTTCGTAACGTAATCGATTATAGATATATAATAGTTTACGTTTTACATAACGTAATTGATTATATATTATTATAATTATTTATAAAAAAATATTTTTATAAATTATTTTAAAATTTTTAATTTATAACAAATTTTAATTATTTATTATTTTAAAATAAAAAGTGTTTTATTATTTCATAAATTTATTATCAATGTTTTTATTTTTTTATTTTTGTTAATATTTTCTTTTATTATTTTATAATTTTATTAAATTTATTATTATTTTAATAATAATATTTAATATTAATAAATATTATTATTATATTATATAATATAATTATTTAAAAAATAAAAAGTCATTTTTCTATCTCTTTGCAAATCTCTTCTGTAATGGGGAGCAACAACAGTACAAAAATTTAGCACTTTTTTCAGTTTTAATTATTACTTTATTCTTGAATTTATAACTTTTCTTACAAACAGTAAATCACCGTATTTTCATTGGTAGATGCAAACATATCTTTATAGTGATGACGATATTCACTAAAGTCATAATTTGAAGTTTATGTGATAAAGATATTGAAACACGTCTCTCTTTTTTTTCTTTGAAACTCATTCTTTAAAAAATGAGTGATCTCTCAAGTGATGAAGATTTAATAATTTGTAGTGATTTTTAGAAAAGGTTAAGGGTTAATGCAAGAAATCATATCACTTAAATTATGATATAATACTTGTGTGACGAGAGTTAATATTAACTCTCACTAAGAGTTGAGAATTCAAATACTGGTTTGAAATAGAAAACTTAAACTAATTTTCTCTCCTTTAAAATTGTCATTGGTCAAGAGTATAATGATAAAGTTATGAAAGTGGTATGAGTACAATAACCTATTAAGTAAAAGAAATTCTTTAATTCTAGGGATAGTTTAAATCACCTAAATGAATATATCCAAGTGGTGAGAAGTTGAAAGAGATTCTAGTGGTGTATAGATTTTTTTAACAAAGAAGTGTCTTAATGTGACAGAATTGAGGTTGGCATACCAAAAATGTTTAAAGTGGACCAAATATTAGTATATGATGAAATATGCTTAATACAAGTCTTATAAAAGATATGTCAAGATGTATTGATTACCTTAATGTCATGGAACTAGGCTTGTGTGTTAAATGGTTTATAATAAATCCAAATGTAACTTGATTAAATGAATTATATTTTCTTTAAAAATATTTAGTTACGTGAATTCTATGGAGTTAAAATGGAAGTTGTCCTCCATAACATATGTATGTATATATTTCTATATAATTTAGTATAAACATAAATAATATTGTAGGTCAGAACAAATGTCTCCAATTAGTGTTGAAATTTTAGGTCTTCTTTCATAGATTTTTGAAATACTAATTTTTTTTAAAGTTCAAATGTTTTTAATATGTATGTATTCTTATAAATACCAATAACATAATTATTTGAAAATAAAATAAAATTTGAATTGGAAACTGAAAATCACCTGAAAAAATGAACATTAGTTAAATTAAAACTGGTGTGATTTACAAAATTTAGTTTTGATAACTATTTTCTGTATGAATAAAGTCTAGTATAATTAATGTAGAGGGGAGAGTTTACCATGAGATGAGATAAAGATTCAATTGTAATATCTATTTTAATAAATTTCTGAGTATTCTGAGTATGAATGTAGATTAAAGTTGATTAATTTTTTCATTAAATAATTTCTTTTTTTAGCTTTTTTATTACTTTTTCTTTTACACCTTCTAATTGTTCTTATAAATTTTTCATTATTATCTATTACTCGTTTGCATTGACAAATGATTAAGTAAAATTTTTGAAATATATATTAATTAGTATTAAAAGATTCCAAGCATCGAAATAAGATATAATTGATTTCTATTAGCAAATAGCTCATTGTCTTGCTTTGCTTTTTTTTTCTTTTTTTTTTCTCTCGTCTTTTTTCACCTTTGATTTAGTGACTTTCTTCCATATACAGAAAAAAGTTTTTTCTGGTGAGGAAAGGAGAAAAGCACATGCACAAAGTTAGAAACAAAAGCATTGCTTTAACATATTGTATCCAATTACAGAAAGCACTAAAGAAGTCTGAAACGTTGCTGGTCACGGAGAACATTTAACAACAGCCAAAACACAGATAAATCCTTGCATATAGACAATAACGTAAATCATATACTTAATTCAATAACATTGATCAAAGGATCCATCCCTGCATGAAGTTAGTCTCACAAGCCATGCTCTTTGGAACATTAGATGCCTCAGCCTGAACATATTGATGGTACCTGTTCAAAGTAAGAGGCTAAATTAGAATTTCTGATCATTCAATGCCAATGATTTATGCTTGTTATGAAAACAAAAAACAATTCTAATATATTAGTATTCACTTGTATACACTTGCTCATATTTCAAATATAGTTTTGGATTTATAAACGTTTGTTTAGGGGTTTGAAGTGAGTTAATTAGCTGTTAAGACAAATAACAAGTACACAAAAACCATAACACCTGAGACCAAATTATGTTTATGTATTCAATTTTGGTGGGATACATAAAAGGAAAATTTCATTACCCTATCTGCAAAAAGGGTTCAGTCTGGTAATCCAAAGGGTTGGTTTGAGCAGGCTGAAAGGGAAAGGCACTGTTTCCAGCAGCTGAAGTAGAGCTCCACAAACTTTCCATAGCTTTAAGATTAAATCCCTCTGATTCAAGCTGAAAAGGGATTCAGTTGATAAAGAAATTAGAATATGCTATCTTTGAGACAAAATATGACAAGACATGTATGCTATACTAGAATGTTGCATGTGTTTGGTTCCAAAATATAAACAAAACCTTCAGTCTAAGCTGCTTGTTCATATCTCCAAGATGGCGCTCCTGCAAGATGGGTGAGAATTTTTGAGAAAAATTTCGAGCTTAATTTTTCAAATGTCTTGCAAGTTCATACTTGGATAACAATGGACTTGTTAGAAAACCAATTTGACCATAAATAGCAAAATTGAAATTTTGCTAAGACCAACAAAAGTTTGTAATTGCTCACCCTTCTGCGAAGCTCTTCCATTTGTTCAATCATGATTTGTGTCTGCAATTGAAATAAAATTTAAGTAATGTCATCCAAAATCAGTATTTCTTTCTACCGAATTAGCTAGTGATTGTAGAACAGATTGAAACCAGCACTTAATTATGAATGAAATACATAAAAATAAAACCGGTTTTGAGATTTCTTCAAAGCTTGAAATGAAAAGTTTGCTTAGAAACTTGGTCATTCTCAAGATTGCTTCCCTTCAATTAATGCTAATGTATCTAGAGTCTCAATTTTCAGTTTTGGCACATCTAAATCAAATAGTGTATATATTTTACTGATTACTGTCATTAACTAGTTCAATAAAAACATGAGATGGTTGAAAATTTATGTTCCAATGAATCTATAAGAATCCTTAAGGGGGAAAAGGGAGAAAAATAAGCTTTGAAGGAAGCATATATATAGTTTTACTTTCACAAATTTACTTTTTTTTTTCCATGGGATGTTTTGAAATTATTAAATCATGCTAGAAGTACAAATTAGGGCTTTGCATGCAAGAAAACAAGACTTGCTAACTTTACATAATCTTTTGGAAATTAAACTCCCCTTCTTTCCCTTACCTTTTATATTATCTATGTGGTATATATCACAAAGAGAATGGTGCATAGTCTAGTTAAAGTAGTGCAAAGATTGTTGTCAGTTATAGGCACAGGCACATGGTTTACAACCTAATTAAGGTAACGTACCAACAAGAAATCCAGAGAGCAATAAAGAGAAAATTCTATATATGTCCGCACCTTCCTTTGTCTAGCTTGTGCTAATGCCCCTTCAAGCTGTTTCTCAAGATTCTGCAACTCCTTTATGTTCAATGGTCCAAGATCTTCTCCAAGCAAATGCCTAAAATGAAAATGCCTTGGAAAGTTAGTTTTTACAAAAGGTGGTTATCATTTTCTAAACCCTGTTACCATATTAACTCCTATATATTTGTTTGTGATTAACATTTACTTACAGGCCACTGTTGAAAACATGATTATATATATATATATAGAAGTAAAATAAATTTTTAATTCCCTTTACTATTCTTGAAGTTCAATTTTAATCTTTCTATATAAAATTGTCCAGTTTAGTCATTAAGAGTGAAACACCTTTTTATGATTAAGAGAACATTTTATTAAGAGACAAAAAAAATTATATTAGATAGCATTTTATAGGGGGAAAAATTTATTTAACTAACATTATTTGAAGGATTAAAAGTTATATTTAAAATAATTAAAAACGGGACAATATTTTTAGAGAAATTAAAACTAAAATTTAATATTTCATAAACATCCAAAATATATTTTATCACCATACTTTAGAAGTGGTATATATAGTGAGCATTACCTCTGGGTCCTTTGAAGAGACTCGTACTTTGCCTTTAGCTTTGACACCTCCTGGTACCAGCTCTGTTGCCAAAACAAAAGTTCATAAATAGTGATTAACAAGATCTAATTATATGCATACACAGATGCATCATATCATTAAGAAAATAATAACTTGAAACTATACTATATTGTTGCAGACTTTTGCATTCTTTCAAAGAAAAATAACTTATTAATTATGGATGGAATTGTGACTGGTTTCAAAAACATGCAAGAGAAAAAAAGTACTGTTAACCTTATTACTCTTGTTTTAAAGGACAAGAGACCCTCCGTGAAAAGAAAAAGAATAAACTTCATCTCTGTTGTTAATCAAGACCCAGAGACCCAATGAACACGTAACTGACAAAATTCTCATGTAAGAATTTTAATAGTTTGGACAGTAGCATGAGTACAGACAAAGATTTTTTTTTCTTTTAATTGAACTGTTTAATATATACCTTAGAAGTCAAAAGTGCTATCAGGTGGAAAATGGGGCAGAAAGAGTTGATGAACACATACCTGAGTTTCACATTCAACGTGTTCATCTTGAGGAGTAAACGAGCAACGTTGGTATCGCTCAATAGTTTTGGTAATGCTGCGAATTAAAGAAAACTGATTGGTCAATTTACACCAACTTTTGTTTCATGGAATAATGCAAACGTTGGCACTTGATGTTGTATTTAGGAAATTTAAATAATATCCTCTAAAAAAAGAAAATATGGACCATGGTGAACATTTCAAAGTTTTCCGAATCGTTGAAATTTATATATAAACAAAACTCATGAAATTTTAATTAATATTTTGATTATGTCTGCAATTCCAACTGGTGAACTCAATTAATATATATTCGAAGTCATAAAGACTTCAATTTTTTATCTGTTTAGGTTTAAATTTGAACAATTGCAATAGGTGGAATGATTAGAAGCTAATTTGGAGGATGAACGTGGATTAGAAGTTCAAATTCTAAAAATTAAGCCATATATAGGGTTTGCAGCGGATATAATGCAGTATTTAGCATAATATATAATATTATGACACACAAAAAAGTTTTTTTGGCTAAATTGATGTTAGAAAACCGTATTGTTATGTTTTTTTCGGAACTCATTATGATAACTAATTTTGATTATAACTTACCAATAGAGCACAACTTATTTTTTTTTTCCTTTACTTTGGTTTTTTTACGCAAAATTATTTAAAAATCTTATTCTTATATATTCACCTCTATAATATAGAAACAAAAAACATATTTAAAAGTTACTGTTGGATGATTGTTGTACTCAAAGCAGACAAATTACCTAAGTATATGTTACAGTCCGCAGACATGTTCTTCATCAAACCAAAAAATCCATACAAAACCAATAACCACGAATAAATTATTTTTCTCAAATATTTTACGAATTAGATAAGTTGCCTTTTACACCAATCATCTTTCACCCATTTGGTTTTTGTGAACACAAAACGTTGTGATTGCAACAACTGAAGATGCCCCAATTCTTATATTTTGAAGAAGTAAAAACAAATGGAGAAATTATGACAAGTGTTTCAAATCTAGTACGACCATACCTTTTCCACAAATCATGAATAATTTCATATATATCTTATTCCATGACAAATAAAGCTAACATCACGAAATGATCTACAAAATTTGAAAGTGGCTCTCCTAGATTCAAAAAGAGTTTCTCTTTGCAAACAAAAATGAAATTAAAAGAATACTTAGATGTATCATTACGCTATTTTCAACTCAAGAAAAAGGTAGGAAATAATTCCATCATCATTTATAGGGATTTTCATATCCAAAGAACACCCAAATAATTGTTTTCAGAAAAAAGTAAATACTGAAATAAGTGAGAAGATAACATACAATTCGAAAAACGATAAAAAAAAAAAAAAAAAAAAAAAAAAATTAAATTTTTAAGTATTTAAAATTATAACAATATAAAACAAAAAATTTAAATTAATATATTTAATTTTTTATATAATTTT
>Ga0099825_1007211_pt1 | contig 13604 bp, 10 predicted proteins | sample SiratroredBW_FD_76838 | JGI IMG/M metagenome (GOLD analysis project Ga0099825, IMG submission 76838) | Root nodule microbial communities of legume samples collected from California, USA - Siratro red BW | ecosystem: Host-associated > Plants > Roots > Nodule | place: USA: California | collected... | reverse complement strand
TAGACCAAGCTTCAAATCTTCATGAATCTTCATGCTTTCCACATAAGATCATAGGTCTTGAACTTCTTCACACATGGTTGGCTTCATCAAATTACTGCAGCAGTCCACTGGTGCTAACAGAAGCTGACAGCCTAAAGTCACAGCAATTTCAGAAACCAGGGACTTGACAACACTTACAACTGCAGCGCTATTTGGGAAACTAAGGGAACATGAATTGGAAATGATCAGGCTGAAAGAAATGGAAACAGTAGAGAAGAAGACAAAAAGCCTAGCCCTTAAAACCAGAACTGCTATTAAGGGATCTAGTGATGAAATTTTAGGAGATTGTAGTGAATCTGAAAGCCTCAATTTGTTGACAAGAAAGTTTCAGAAATTCATAAAGATGAAGGGCATATTGAAGAATCAGTAAGGTAAAAGAGGTAAAAGTAAATCTGAATTTGGTTCTAATAAATTTATGTGCTTTGGCTGTGGAAAATAGGGACACATAAAAACAGATTGTCCAAGCATAGGAATTAAACAGAAAGCACCAGAAAAGAAGAACAATAAATCTGGAAATACTACACGTGCTTATATAGCTTGGGAGGACAATGCTACATCATCCAATAGTTCATCACAAGAAGAGATTGAAGCCAATCCATGCTTGATGGTTGGAAAAAGTTCTGAGGTAAGTAGTATGGAATCCAATGCATCTTTTAACAACACTAACTACAGTACACTTCTTCATGCATTTCAAGAAACTCGTGAAGAAGCTAACAAATTAGCTCTTTCAAACAATAGACTAAAGATATGAACAAGTGGCTGGAAACTAGAGTTAAGCAGTTGGAGGATGAGTTACTTCAGGCAAAAACTAATTTTGAAACTTTAGAAAAGCAGTACAATTCTGCAAACTCTAGTAGATTTAATTCTAGCAAACTAGTTGATTGTGAAAACTGTGCAGTTTTACAAAATAAAGTGAATTATTTGATTTCTAATGCATCTAAACTTTCTATGGGAATAACTAACCTGAATGTACTTTTGGAATCTCAAAATTTTATTTTTGAAAAAGCTGGTATTGGTTATCAAACTAGTCCCAAAGGGAAACAGAAATTGTTTAACAATTTTTTTAAGGGTTCTGGATCACAGTCTTCACAATCCATCACTTGCTTCTATTGTATGAGAAAGGGCCATTCAGTTAGAAACTGTAGAATAAGAAAAAAAATGTGCCTAAAGGACTAGTTAGGTGGGTGCCGCCCAAAAGCACATCTAACACTGTTGGACTCAATATTAATAGGGTACCAAATCCTTAAGTTCAATCTGTGTTGTAGGATCAGTTAGCATCCAGTAAATTGATGTGGTATCTGGGCAGTGGATGCTCAAAACATATGACAGGAGAGGCTTCACAGTTGATTAACTTGAAATGGAAACCAGCAGGGTTCGTTACCTATGGAGACAAGGAAGGATCCTTGGTGTTGGTGATATAGGAAGTAAGAATAAGGTGATCATTAAGGATGTTTTATTGGTAGAAGGTCTGAAACACAGTCTACTGAGTATCAGCCAATTATGTGATCGTGGATACAAGATCACATTTGAACCAGACCAATGTCTCATAGTAGACTCAGAATCTACTGAAACAGTTCTTGTAGGTAAAAGAGTAAGTAATGTTTACATGCTTAATGTCTCAAGCATCATTCCTAGTATGAACTGTTTACTATCCCGAAATGATGAATCTTGGTTGTAGCATAGGAGACTTGCACACATTCATATGCATGATCTAAATAGGATTGCATCTAAGGATCCTGTAATTGGTCTTCCTAAGCTTAAGTTTGAGAGGAACAAACTGTGTGAAGCATGCCAAAAGGGTAAGCAAACTAAAAGCTCTTTTAAACCAATTAATGTTGTTTCAACAACTAGACCACTTGAGTTGCTTCACATGGATTTATTTGGTCCCTCAAGAACCAAAAGCCTAGGTGGTAATTACTATGGTCTAATAATTATTGATGATTATTCCCACTTTACATGGACATTATTCATTGCCACAAAAGATAATGTTTATCTTGCTTTTAAGAAATTTGCCAAAGTGATCCAAAATGAAAAAGGGTGTAGGATTTCTACAATTAAATCAGATCATAGGGGCGAATTTCAAAATGAGAGATTTGATAAATTCTGTGAAAAGCATGGAATCAAGCATAACTTTTCTGCACCTAGAACTCCATAGCAGAATGGAGTAGTGGAGAGGAAGAATAGATCATTCGAGAAGCTGGCCAGGACGCTGCTGAATGCAACAGATTTGCTTAAATACTTCTGAACTGATGTAGTAAGTACAACATGCTATGTCTTGAATAGAGTAGTCATTTGGCCAATCGTAAAGAAGACCCCCTATGAGCTATTTAAAGGTAGAAAGCTTAACATCTCCCATTTGAAAGTTTTTGGATATAAATGTTTTATTTTAAACAATGGGAAAGATAACTTCGGAAAATTTGATTCAAAAACGGATGAGGGTATATTTCTTGGTTATTCACTACATAGTCATGCTTATAGAGTGAATAATAGGAGAACCATGGTTGTAGAAGAATCCATGCATGTTGCATTTGATGAAACTGACCACAAAGTGCAGAAAAGTATTAAGATTACTGCAGATGATGATGAACCAGTGAATCAGAAGATTGTTACAGATCAACTAGTTAAATCAGAAAAAGACAATTAATCGAATGAAGTTCAATCGATTGAACCACAAGATCAACCGATTGAATCTGGCATTGGAACAACAACAACGAGTACTAGAATGCCTAGAGAATGGAGGGTTCCTAAGAATCTATCACTGGATAATGTCATTGGTTAAGTACAGAAGGGAGTAACTACTAGAAGATCCATGAACCATTTTTGTGAACATATGGCCTTTGTATCACAAGTTGAACCCAAGTCAGTGATTGAAGCTCTAGAAGATAGCAACTGGATCAACGCAATGCATGAGGAACTAACCAATTTGCTAGAAATGAGGTATGGACACTTGTTCCTAGATAAAAGGGGATGAATGTGATTGGAACCAAGTGGGTTTTCAAGAACAAGATAGATGAACAAGGTGTCATTGTGAGGAACAAGGCGCGACTTGTGGCAAAAGGATATAACCAGGAAGAAGGCATCGATTTTGGTAAAACTTATGCACCAATAGCTAGATTGGAAGCAGTTAGATTGCTACTAGCATGTGCTTGCATGAAGGGATTTAGATTACATCAAATGGATGTCAAAAGTGCTTTCTTGAATGGATACATTGATGAAGAGGTCTATGCGAGCCAACCTCTTGGATTTGAAGATCACAACAATCCAGATCATGTTTTCAAGCTCAAGAAGGCCTTGTATGGTTAAAGCAAGCACCTCGACAATGGTATGAGAGGTTGAGTAATTTCTTGCTTTCTCAAGGCTATGAGAGAGGAAAACAGATAAGACCTTGTTTATTAAGAATTCATGCAATGATATAATACTTGTTCAAGTTTATGTTGATGACATTATTTTTGGTTCAACTAATGAATGTTTACGTGAGCAGTTTGTAGCTACTATGTAAGGAGAATTTTAGATGTCTATGATGGAGGAGCTCAATTTCTTCCTAGGCTTGCAGGTTAAACAAGTTAAACAAGGCATATTTCTTAGTCAAGCCAAGTATTGCAGGGAATTATTGAAGAAATTTAATATGGAAAACTGCAAGGAAGCTTCCACTCCTATAGCCACTGGATGTTGTTTAGATGTTGATGAAACTGGAGTTGATGTAGATCAGACTAAGTTCAGACAATTAATTGGATCACTTTTGTATCTGGCTGTAAGTAGACCAGACATCATGTTTAGTGTGTGTTTATGTTTCAGATTTCAAGCTAAACCAAAGGAATCACACTACATGACAGCCAAAATAATTTTGAAGTATCTCAAGGAAACTACTGAAGTTGGTCTATGGTATCCAAGTGAGGTATCTTTAAATCTTGTTGGATATTTTGTTTATGACTTTGCAGGTTGTAAAGTAGATAGGAAGAGCACTAGTGGAACTTGTCACTTGCTGGGATCCAGTTTAATATCTTGGAACAGTAAGAAGCAATCTTGCGTAGCATTGTCTACAGCTGAAGCAGAATACATAGCTGCTGGAAGCTGTTGTGCTCAAACCCTTTGGATAAAACATCAGCTAAGTGATTTTGGACTTAATCTTTCTAAAATACCTTTACTTTGTGATAATACAAGTGCAATTAACTTGACTAAAAATTCAGTTCAACATTCTAGAACCAAACATATTGAAATTCGTCACCACTTTATAAGGGATCACATAATTAATGGTGATTGCGAAATTCAATTTGTTGATTCTGAAAATCAACTTGCAGACTTATTCACAAAGCCCCTGAACAAAGAAAGATTCAATTTTCTCAAAAATGAATTGGGGATTATTGATTTTAATAATGTGAATTAATTCTAGTGATTTAATGACTGGAATGTAATTCAATTAATTGACTGAATTCCACTTTAGTTGATTAAATTTTATGACCAACTTGTGCATGCTTTTGTTATGTGCGAGGCACCTCATTGGGAAGGTAAGAATTCAGCTCTAGCATGGTCAGTCAAAGAATCAATTCAGAACTTGAATGAGACTAATGCATAAGAGCAAGCATGTGAGGAGAGAGGAAATCCTCGGTGCCACGTGTCACTGGCCTGTTGGCAGTCAACTGGTCAAAAAGCAGTGCAGAAAATAGTGCAGAGAATCTTTGAAGCTAAGTACATCTGTCCAGCTGCTGTATAAACTATTCCCAACAAACTACAGATTTACTTTTTGTGTGTTGTCCATCAGTTTGTTATGTTTTATGGTTTCCAGTTTTGTCTTCTTGTGTGTATGAATTGTGTTTAAATAATTGGTATGCATCCATGCATTCACTTGTGCACACAACTATCACTACATTGTGCAAACACTAGCGTGTCTTGGTTCATAGAGCATACTTCCTTTCTTTCATCTTAATCCACTATGGCATTATCGTCTGCACCTAGGAAGAGGACTAAGAAAACCCTTATGAAGAACGCTGAACCAGCAAATTCAGATGATGAGAATGAGGCTGGATTCCTTGTGCGCTGGTTTAATGGAAATAAAGAAAGCATAGAGGAATACCAGAAAGAGTACAACAGAAAAGCCTTCGTGAATCCTAAATTTCTGAGAATGGAATTTCTGAGAAATGAAAATCTCAACCAAGTTGCTTTTCAAGTTCCAGAAGTTAGAGAAATTTGTGAAGCTTACTGGATACATTTATCCAGATCTGGTAAAGGTCTTCCTGACCAATATATGGATTGATGAGGGCATAATCTACTCACAAGTCAAAGGAGTAGACATAGTAATTATTGATGAAGTATGGCTAACTGTAGCAGGTCTAAGAGATGCAAGAACCATTGCGAGCAGAGCCAACGTTGCTGATCTTGGTGGATTCAACAAAGTGCAGTTCTTCAGATCATGTATAAGGAACCCAAACAATCCAGCTAGGAGCTTCTCTGTTGGAGGACTTTCAGTCATTTCAAGGATTCTTGCCTATATAGTCAGATGGCTACTCACTCCAAGGGGATTCAACCATGCTGTTCTTACTGAAGATGATCTCATTCTGATGTATTGTTTGATCAATAAGATTAAGGTAAACTGGGTTAGTGTCATCAAGGAGCAACTGTCTCGCATTAGGAAGAAGTTGGAATTTCGAATTCCTTATGCTATTATGCTTTCGGGTTTCATTGAGTACTGTGACATTGATGTGGAGAATGAGCTTGTTGAAGAGGTTAAGGCTCATAGCAAGATCACTATTGCAACGCTATCCAAGATTGGACTGAAGAGGGTGAATGACAACCAATGGATCTGCAAGGCAAGCGCTGAAGAACATGGGGACTGGAGAACAATCTTACTTCAGATTTGAGCAACTCATGATCAACCATTTGGGCAGCATTGAGTCCAGTCAACGTAGCCATCATGAATGTTATGAAACACACTTTCAACATCTTGACGAACAAGTGGAAGATATCCAAGGGAAGCTTGGTCAGATGTTCTATGGGCCAGATGACTAGTGGTCACACTGCATTTTCTGTGTGTCCCCTCCATTTAATAAACTCAATGGGGGAGAAATAATTGTGTGTGTTTCGTTTGTGTTTCGTTGTCTGCCCTATGTGTTTTGTAGTTTGTTGTGTTTCATGCTTTGCATCTGTTTCAGTTTGGTTTGCTTAAGTCTGCTTAAGTTTAGTACTAAGCTTGGTTTGATTAATATCTGCTGGGTTTATGCCAGCACCTGCAGCTCGGTTATATTTCTAGTTAGTTGATGTTTTCTTAATCATGTTCTATATCCTTTGATGTACTTGGCAACCTGTTATGTAATGATGATTGACCACTATGGGTCAATTTATATTGATGTAATGTTTGCCTTATGTTATTCAATCTCTTTATATGCTTTTAAGGGACATCAAAGTATGGGGGAGTAAAACATCTTGATCTGAACTAACTGAGTTTGAGTACAGGAAGAAATTTAATTAACTGTGTTTTAGTTCAATTAGTTGATTTGTATTTTTGCTCTGAACCTATTAGATCTTATGATACTAATAAATTGTTTGAGTGCAAAGACAAGTATTTCAGGTTCAGACTAATAAACTCAACACACATCAGACTGCCTTTATCAAATTGGGGGAGATTGTTAGCACAAATGCTAACCATGTGATTTGATGAAGTCAATAAAGACCATAGCTTGCTGAATTTCTGATGGAATTAATCTGGACTATGTTAGCTCAATACTAAGCACGTGAGTTGATGAAGACTGCTTCATGAAGAATCTGTTGGAACCAACTTGGACCAGAATTGTTCAAGTGAATGACTTTGGGTCAACATGAAGATGTTGGGTGTTTCGGTCCTAGGTTTTTAAGTTGGGTTGGGTTTGTGTGTTGATGTTGGCTTGGTTCTTAATCATTAGTTACATGGTTTATCATTCTTGAAGTGCTAAGAGATTCACAAATATTAAAACTATTTTTATTAAATTTGTTTAAGAAAAATAGACCAAACTGTTTTTTGTTGAAAATATTTTTAATCAATTGAATACTTGAAACAATCGATTGAATTATGATAGTTATTTCTGTTACAAGTGGAATCTTTGACTAAGTCTTCTAACGGTCAATTCAATCGATTGAATGGTTTATTCAATTAATTAAAATAGTGATAGCTAAGCTGTTTTAAAACTAATTTGGCTATATAAAGGAATTGGCACATTCATTTTTAACAACTTTTAAGATTTCTGAAAAACTCATTGCTGAGAATTCCTTGAGAGAAAAAGCGTCCCTTTTGTGCGATCATCTTTGACAAAGTTTTTCAAACAAGAAACCTCAAAGAACGTGAATCTTAAAGCATCCTCGAGTGAGGTTCTTGCGACTTTGGTTCTGGACCAAAGCTAAGTCTTCTACACCTGATCTTTAGTCATTGTAATTTGTTCTGTGTAGAAGTACTGAGTGATCAATTGTTGATCTTACATTTTCTTGTAATTTGTTTGTTGTTTTCAATTATTGGGTTTGTAATTGAGTTGGTGCAGTGGGTTTCTGCACTGGTTTCACATCTGTTGAAGGGTTCAATAGAGTGTGAGTGCTGCGGGGAGCAGTGTTTACTTGCAGGTTGCAAGTGGTGTTTGTGCAGTAGGTTTCTGCACTGATTTCACACTAGTTGAGGGGTTCAGTGAGGTGTGAGTGTTGCGGGGAGCAGTGTGTACTGGCGGGAGCAGTGATAACTTGCTGGGAGCAAGGGTCGTAAACTAATCTTGTGATATTGTTTAGTGGAAATCTTTGTTAGTTTGCAAAGGACTGGAGGTAGCCCTTGAGGAAGGGTGAACCAGGATAAATCTTTGTGTTCTTGATTTCTTTTTCTCTCTTCTTAATCATTTTATTACTTGCTTGCATTTATCTAATAAACTGATCACTGTATCTTGATATTCACTGAGAATTTATGGGTGTATGTTTGTGCTTTGAATCTGTTTACGCTTATCTGAATCTGTTTACGCATATCTGAATCAACTGTGCTTCTGGGTTATTTTATTGTTCATTCTTTAAAACTACTGGACTGTGTTTAATCATCTTGATTCTGGATTAATTTCTAACAACTTCCGATGTGCATAATTGATTGTTTACTGGACAGTCCAGAATTACACGAGTTGATTGATTGAATCAAGAATTTTCATTCTCTACTTCAAGAACATTTTATATTTGCGAAAAGATTTTGAAATTTCAATTCACCCCCCTTTTGAACTCGGTCTAAACCTTATTTTACATAAGTTAGTCCATAAGAATAGATGGAATAGTATCAATAACTAGGTCAATATATATGATATTGAGCCAAATACCATTAAGAATATGAAGAAATACTCTTTCAAATGTCATGTAGACGAAAGAATCAATAGAACAAATAATTTATAAGATTAGACGATAGATTACTACAGAAGTGAAGCGTGAAGGAATAATCAATCAAAGAGTATTAGACGATAAATATTAAAACAAACAAAACAAATTAACCAATAAAGAACTAGAAATAGAATCGTCTAAGTTGGATAGACAAACAAAATAATATCTAATGGTAGATATAGGATAAAAAATGGAATAATACACAAGTTGTAAATAAATAATAAAATTCATCTAAGTCAACAATTCATTGTCCATCTCGAATATTTACATCTTACCATCAACTTTCTTGTGTCATCTAATATTAATACATAGACGCATTAGGATGAATAACAAGATTTGTTTGAATAAGTAATCTATTACATGATTACTTTTCATTCTCTTGACATTATCTAATGAAAATAAAAGTATAACATAATGGAAATTCTAAATTATAGAGAGATTAAATCTAGTAAATGAAATTTACAAGATTTGTCTGTACTCTATGTGAATGGAGGGGATGTTATTGCTTTGCTTCCCACTTCGTCTGGTGATCAAAGCTGTATCCGGTCCTAGGTAGGTTGTTTCCCAACGACCTAGTTCCTGTCAAAGGATTAAACACACAAAGAGAAAAGGGGGGGGGGGTGTCGTGAAATAATTGAATTTAATAAAATAAAAACCAACAACCAAATTAGATTTTCTTAACCCAATTAAATTACCCTCTTGATTAGATTGCAGTCAATTCATCACAGTATACAGAAATTCATGTTCAACTTATTGAACCTTAACTCCAACCCAAATTAATTAACTAAGCGAGAATTAATACAAGTTTTCCTTATGCAAATTAAGCATTCACATACATCATTCATTCCATCCCAACAACTCGTGACTCACTCCATTAAGCATGAACAGAGACACAAAATTCATATTAACTGAAACATTAAGCATGAACCAGTAAAAACATTAAGCACATAAATAAAATTATGAAGAGTTAAGAGATAAAGAGAGAAAAAAATAACGCAACAACAATCTCAAAACTTCATTGCAATCTGAATCAAAAGGATAACCTTATAAATTAGCCTTCTATTAAATTCAAATAAAGCAAACAGAGATTAAACACAAAACAGAATTAAAATAGGAATGTAATTGAATTGAAATAGGATACGAAATTGAATAATTAAAATAGAAAATGAAATTGAATTGAAATAAAAGCAAAACGTAATTGCAGAGAAAAGAAAATAAATACAGAACCAGCTTTTCCAGAGAGAGAAAACGAATTGAATCCCAAAAGCAGAGAATAAAGAACTGTATGCTTCTCTATTCGCCTCCTCTGTGTAACAAGTGGCTAGACCTAAATAAGTGCTCAACACTAAACCTAATGGGCCCAAATTTGTTCCATTCTAGTTCAACGAATAAAAACTAAAAATAAAAACTAATAATGTGGTAGCTCCTCTTCAATTCCAGAATTAATTTCCAAGCCCAATAAAATTCTAAGGCTTCCCTGAAAATAATAATAAAATTAGCTCAGAAAATCCGAATTAAATAAAATTACGAATTTCTAGCAAATTAAGCCCAAACAGTAAAATTGAGAAAATAATAGGCAGTTAAGCACAAATCACTAATCAAAATAGCTACAGAAAGACAAGTACATAAGGAAAAATAATGACTCATCATCTGGGAATGAACAATTTGGGACCTTGAACTAGGACCTACATTTGCCATAGTGATACAACCCAGCGTTTTCCCGAAGAGATTCTAGGAGTCCCATTTTGGCATCCCTCCTTCCATTATTAAGCACTTATGGAGGTTAAGTTGGATTATCATCCGTTAATGGATAATCCTCCTACGCCCTCATAAGCTTAAGTTAAATGATCGTCCATTAGAGGTTTCTTACTGTTACTTTTATGTATTCACCATGGTTCATGTACTCAACAAAGAAAAATAGGGAAAAGTAGGATATACATACTGTCAACACTGGATTTTGTCCTGACGAAGATAAAATTTTTTATTCATTTTCTTTTAATTCAAAGCTAAATTAATTAAGATTAAAATTAAAAATATGAATAAAATAAAAATTAATTAATTGATAATTAGAATATTAAAAAAATAATAATAAAATGTAATTGAAAGAAAAAAGGTGGCAGGCAACGTTTTGAACCAGGCGTGGAATGATTTTCATACTGGCATGGGCAAAGTTTTTTTTAAGCATGGGAAAGATTTGAAAAAGTGATGATTACGTTGCAACAAAATCGTAACAAAATGGTAAGCATGAGATGTGTGAGCGGAAGGAGAAGGGAATCGTCAATTTCTTTTATAAAAGGGAAATATACTTTCATAGGGAGGGGGCTGATTTTTGAAGAAAATTGAAAAGCAAGAAGGAAGAAGATACGTCAATTGAAAAAAGGTATAGCATATAGGAGCATGAGGCTTCGTGAATCAATGGCAGAAAATTACAAAAGAAAAAAAGCACAGTCCAGATTGCAGGAAGAGAAATACACAGTTCATCCACAAGAAATAGAGAGAAGAATTTCTGACGGACAAATTTGCTAAGGATTCACACTTGAAGTATGTACAATTGAATTTCTGACTCTCTTGTTCCAGTTTCTATTTACTATGGCTCTGTTCTTGGTTGCTCTCTGTAATTATGAATAGTTGTTTGTCTGCTCTGTTCTTGGTTGCCCTCTGTAATTATGAATAGTTGCTTGTGTGCTCTATTCTTGGTTGCTCTCTGTAATTATGAATCGAAAAGGATTAATCCCAATTCATGGTTCCAAAACACATTTAATCAATTATAAAGTTAGAGTTTAGATTAGAACCAATTTGGGGAAGTTGTTGCTCCAAGCACACTCTGTGGTTTCTCCTCCAGTAACCGTAAGAACCTTGTATGCCAATTTGAAATTCCCCAACCAAGAATCAATGTCAGAAACGTCATCAACAATATATAGATGTCCTCCAGTAACCGTAAGAACCTTGTATGCCAATTTGAAATTCCCCAACCAAGAATCAATGTCACAAACTTCATTAACAATCTATAGAAATTACAAGATCCAGATTAGAATGAGAAGAGGAAAGTAATTAAAATAGAAATTATAAAAAAATAAAGTAGAAGAAAAGAAGGAGGAAGAGGCGAGTGTCGCGCCACCGCGCCTTCGCCAAACCTCAAAGCCACGCCAACCTCTGCCGCATGCTGTCAAGCATCATCTCCGACGAGATGCCACTGCACCTCCATTAAACCTCAAAGGCAGCTTCCACCATAGCCTCTGTCGATCTCTTTTCATTGAGCCTCAACCTCTTTCTCATCTCCGTACGAACCACCAACGCTGGCTTCGCCTCGCCAGTGTCGTCCTTCGTCGTACCCGCTCCCATGGACGCCAGCAAGTGCCTCCCTGCGGCGCCTTCACACCCATGTTTTAGGGTTTTTGATGAATGAACCCTAAAGGGTTCTTAAGGAGAGAAACTTGCTGGACCTCACAGATTTCTATTTTGCACCCCACATGTTTAGGCTCGCACCCCAATCTTTCTTGATCCCTAAAACACCCCTGACCATAGGTGGGTTTTAAATAGTTTGACTTACTTCTTGCACCCCATCAATTAGTGATTTGCACCTACATATGCCTGAATTCCGAAACTGCCCCTAATTTCGTTTAAAATCTTTCACTAAAAAAAAAGCTTATTTCTAATACTTACATAAAAAACGGAATGTTTTAATAAATTTTAAATTCCAAATAACCGTTCGCGTCATGCGGGATTCTTTTTTTTAAAAAAAATATATAATAATAACAATTCTTGATTTGAATTCCTAAATGGCCGTTCGCGTCGTGGGATTTAATTCGATAAGTTTTAATTTGTTTGGATTATCAAAAGGCCGAACGCGTCTACGATATCCATATTAAAATCAATTTCTAAAAATATAAAAAAAATACAAAATTTCAAAAAATAAAAAATATCAAGTTTCTTTTTAAAAAAAATAACTCATCTATCTTTTAGAACTACATATTCCCTGATTCTTCACCCCTTATGGATGTTGATACGTAGGAGCAATGTCGATCCTTGTCGGATCCTTTAATTTAAAAATATTATTTTTGTTCTTATTTGTATTTTATCTTTGGGAAAAGTAAACATTTAATAAACCACATTTGATTTTGCTCATTTTATTAAAGGTACTGTCTTAGGACAGGTGCTGTGGGGTGCTAATACCTTCCCCAAGCGTAACCGACTCCCGAGCTCATCTCTGGTTCGCAGATCATTTCCTTTTCTTTTTTTCTTGGTTTTTCCATAGTTTTCCGCAATAAACTATGGTGGCGACTCCATCTCTTTCTTTTCACCATTTTTCTTATATTTTCGGATCATCATCATCCGTCGTCGACGTGGTCACGACAGATGGCGACTCCACTGCGGACATATTTGAGAGTCAGGCCATTTAATTAAGTGATTAAATTTAAATGTGGTTTTTCATATTTTTTTCCCTTATTTTTTTTGTTTATTGTATTCTTGTAGGATTGTGGATTTTGCTCTGTTATTATGTTATGGTTTGGATTCTCACTGATTGATTGTATGAGATATTGAACCCTAGAGTAGAAGACATGCTTATAACTGCTATATCTGTGATATCTGCCTGGGACTTTTCTTGTTGTTTTGCAGGTGGGGGTTGGGTATAGGTTTTACTCATTTCACACACACACTCTGCATGCATATTTCCTGAGTGGGATCCTAAAACCCCGAATCTGAAAAAAGCATAGAATTAGAGGGATTTAGTGATACTGGAATGGATGTACTTCCTACTCTGATTTTCATGAGAATCCCAGCCAGAGTCTGTTCTCTTATTGTCTGTTCATAAACTAGTTGTTTAACGACAGCTTTGGGTAAGATGATAATGAGGGCCATAGCTCTGGTGGCCTTTATACCTTTAGGGATTAGGGAACTTACCTTGTGAGGATGCATGTAAAGGTCTTAGAACCCTAGGTGTTATGCTACCGATTTGTTTAGAGCACTAAGGGAGAAAAATCATGGACTGCAACCACTCACCGGCATGACAAGACAGAATGTTTGCTATGGAGAATGTGAAAAGTGTGGAATTGAGCTGTGTTTAATGCATATCATTCATGTTGTTTTCATGCATCATTATTTTGTTCTAAACAAAATTTTTGAAAATTGTACACCAGATCATGGAAGTTCATCCTGGATTAGGGGTTGAGAGAGGATCAGAAGCTTCTGATTTGAAAAAGAAG
>Ga0099825_1007210_pt1 | contig 13607 bp, 6 predicted proteins | sample SiratroredBW_FD_76838 | JGI IMG/M metagenome (GOLD analysis project Ga0099825, IMG submission 76838) | Root nodule microbial communities of legume samples collected from California, USA - Siratro red BW | ecosystem: Host-associated > Plants > Roots > Nodule | place: USA: California | collected... | reverse complement strand
TGCACACAAGATAGAATACAAAGAGAAATACTAATACTCAATTTGCAAGTTTATGTAACTAAGATATATCAAAAACAATATCAACCAAGAATGTCAAGTCCAATGCAACTATATCAAACACAGTAGTTCAACAAACTCAATATAAAGATGATCAATATCAAAGATTCACAATCACTTCAATAGTATCACACCAGCACAACAAAGACAGTTTTACAAATCAGTATTGAAATACTTATTTTGGATTTCAAAAATTAAGAAGAATTAACACTGCTACTATCAAGATCAGATTGGACAACCACTAAGATTGAAAAAAAATATTGAAATTCAATTACTACAATAATAGCAGTTCTACAAATTATTCAGAATTCAATTGGAACAAATCAGTTGTGATTTGGAATCAAAAACAAAGACACAATCTCTACAGAAGAATCACAAAACAGTTTACAATTTGAAGTTTTAGTATAATATCACAAAACAGATTTCTTTTCAGTTTCAGAGATGTTATAGACCCTTGTGAAGGCAAAGTTATACCCAATTCAAATCACAAAAACCAGATCCAATGAGCCTTATAACAATTTAAACCAATTACTCTTCAGATTATCAAGAGTCAATTCTATTACCAATTTATTTCAATGAGCAACGTAAGAATAGTTTAGAATTGAAAGAGTAAGGTCAAAAACAATAGAACACAGTCAGTTATAATGGTTCACCCTTCCTCGAGGGCTACATCTAATCTCCTTTGCCCCTCAAGCAAAGAAAGTTCCACTATATAAATTAATTGTTCAATTTACAATCAATCACACAATTCCTACTCCCTGTAAGAATCAAGAAACCCACTGAATTGATCAATTACTCCCTGCAGTCCTCCAATCAATTCAGCAAACACACAAGGCTAAATCCTATAGCCTAAAACAGTACAAACATTCAAGTGTTTTACAGAATTACAAACAATCAACGCATATCTTGATACAAAAGGGGTCAAGAATGGTTAGAGAAAGACTCCCTGATTGGTGTGCAGAAGAGGCCTTTGCACAGTCTTGAAGAATTTCAATGGCACAGTGAATTGGTCAAGAGTGATTCTTCAAGAAAAAGCCCCAATTGATTTTGATCAAGAAATTCTCAATTACCCAAAGTGTTTTTCACAGTGATCTTAAGAATTGATTCTAAATTTATGTAATTCAGACTCTGGTGCACATTAGAAACCTTGCAGTTTTTATAAAAGAAAAAACCCCCAATTTTGTTTTTCGCAAATCAGTTATTTCAGTTCTGCCAGACACGAATAAATCTATTTCATGAAAAGTGGAATCAATTTATTTTTGTCCAGTGCAGTGTATTTCAAACCAGTTTACACCAAACTTTAGCTAGCTCAATTTGATTAGTTTTTAATCACTCTTAGACCATTGTGCTGGTGGACTTCTCATCAATTATGCATAGATTCTTTGCCAATCAAGCTCTCACTCACTCACACAAGACCAAATCCCAAATCTCCTCCAATTGCTTGCTTGCTTTGTCTTGCTTGTTTTATCTTGTTTGGCTTCATCAAATCTTTATTCTTGTGAGAGTACTAACAGGTTGCTAAATAACTACAAAATAAAAGTCATGATTGAATTTTTTAACCAATTAAGTCAACATGATTGGTATCTAACATTAGCTACCAAGGTTTTAGTGACTTATATCATTAGATTCTAAATTGATCTCTAATTAAGTTAGATACCAATTTAGAATCTAATGATATAAGTCACTAAAACCTTGGTAGCTAATGTTAGATACCAATCATCTTGACTTAATTGATCATTAAATTTAATCATTATTTTTATTTTGTAGTAATTTAGCAACCAAAATATAATTTGGTGACTATTTTGGTCACAATAAGCAACCATTTCATTTGGTAGCTAAAAATTTGTCTCTAAATAGCTTTTTTCTTGTAGTATTTTGTTAATTGTATGCATTAGATGGTCTAGGATCTGGCAAGTACAGTGTAGACATTTAAAATCTGTTTTTTTTTCAATAGTTTTAATCTTTTTGAAATTATAATTGACATTATTATGAATTTTGAAAATTTAAGATTTTGATTATGTTGTTTGGATTCACTAAATATTGATAAATTAAGATAATGTTAAAAATCAATGCATAGAAATTGTTTGTATAGTATTTCCTTGGTGAGTTTTTGAGTCTAATTGATGGATGGATCATTCTATGTCATACCTCTTTATTTAAGTGTGAGTTTGTTCATAATGACTTATGCATCATGATTTGATTCTCTATTTTTATGACATAAGTAACATGTATTGTTTAAAAAGATTGAGGACATTTTTTTCTTCCCTTTATATTTTTTTTCTTATATCTCAATCTTATACTAACCAAAAATATGTCTTTGTATCTCAATCTTATACTAGCCAAAAATATGTCTTTGTAGAGTATAAATAAGCATTGGAAATCTTTTGGCAAAACACATTTGAAAAAGTAATAAAATATGTGATTATGTTCCACAATACAACAAAGACCAAATACATATAAAATAAGTTCAAGAATTAGAATATGTCATATTAGAAAAACCAAAAGCTTAGAAAACAAAATATGATTGATTCAAAATAACTGAGTCTACTACAAAAGTAAATCCCAAGCATCTGATCAAGTTATGTTAACATTAGACTGTCTCTCGAATATTCATAATTGCATATATGTTTCTACATAATAATTAAATACTATGAGGTGTTTTTGTCATCATAAAAAAGAAAAAGATTGTTGAATCATTAGACCGTCTTAGTGGTTTCATGTATTACACGATTTCGTTCATTATATGTTTCTGATGTTATGTTTTGATGGTAACAAATAAAGTTTATATTTTAATTATTTGTTTTAATAATGTTGGCAAAATTAAAAAATAAATAATGAGTTGATTTTTGATAAGAATAGAATTTGATTTTTTATAAAGATAAAATTTTATTTTTATAAAGATAAAATTCAATATTTGATAAACATAAAATTTGATTGTAGATAAAGATTGAATTTGATTTTAGTAGATATAAAATTTGTTTAAAGATAGAATTTGTTTTTGATGAAAACAACATTTGATTTTTAATAGATACAAAATTTGACTTTGAATAAAGATAAAAATTAATTTTTTTATAGAGATAAAATGTAATATTTGATTAAGGTAGAAGTTAATTTTTATTCAAACTATAATACTAAATGAAAAAAAAAAACTTTACTTATTTCATGTGAATCAGATTTAACTGTTTCATAATTTTCAGTGAAGGATATTGCGATTTCGGATAAAATTGTTTCAGTATTTACGTTTCCATATCAATTGACAAAAATAAAAGGCTGAATTTTATTTTATTTAGTTTTAATTAATTTGAAACAAAATAAAAAATAGAAAACGGTGAAAATATTTTTTATTATTCATGTTCCGGTAAGTTGTCTTATGTTTTTATTATTTTATTCAAAAAGGTCACGTCGAAAATAACAATAAAAAGATTTAAAATAGCATTTTATCAAAACTTTGTTATTTACAAACTGAATTTTCAGGGCAGTGTACAGTTAAGAAACATTGAAGGTAAGGTTGTTATCTTCGCCGGCTACTGCACATTTTCCTTAAATGCGTGATTCAATAAACAACGTGGAGCCAAGATTGAAGATATATTTCATCCAAGAATTGACGGACGGAATTGGATAGCAATGCGATTATACAACATTGTTTTTAAAACGAAAAATAAAACGAGAGATTGAAGATGGTTAATGTTAAAAGAAAAATACTAATAAGTTTTATTTTATTTTGTTTGTTGATAGATTTAAAAAGATAACATTTTCAAGTACCAGAAGTTCCAAGTGTTATTTCTAACATCTATAAATAAAATTTGAAGAAGTACAAGGAGAGGTACCAAAACAAATTAAACACTTAAAAATAAAACAAGAGCTTTGGAAAGTGAGTATTAGAGTAGAAAAATATTTTTGGGTTGAGAGTTTAAAATTTTCATCTTGTAAAGTTAAATCGAGTAAGTCTTCATTGTTCTCTTTCTAAGAATGTTTATTGTTTGAAAGTCATTGTCTCCGAAGAAAATTAAGAGGGTGTAATCTTGAAAGGTGATAATACTTATTCTAATTAGTTAATTAGTGAATGTAACTAAAGTTTGAGTGAACTAAAATAATTTTGTATGTCTTTGATTTAATTTTATTGTTCTCTTGTGTGTCTCAGAATTAATCTTTTTATTATCATTATTTATTATCTGTTGTAAATCGAGTTTGTAGGCTCTATTCAATCTCTTTCTAGAACCAACTTCATCTTCGAAGGTAGATTATGTTAAGGAAATCAATATATTTATGCATCCAACATCGTCCTTTGATCTTGAAAAAGAGTCCAATCCAGTGGACAAAATGTCTATAAGGTAAGTATTCCTATCTTATGTGACAATAATGCGTATAAGGTAAAGAACCAACTAGAAGACTATAATGTCTATAAGGTAAGTATTCCTACCTTATGTGACAATAATGCAACCATTAGTCCATATAAGAATTCCATTATGCATTCTAGGGCTAAGCATACTAAGATTAAACATCACTTCATCAAAGATCATATCCAAAAAGAGACATGTGGATTTATAGTTTGTATCCACAAGTGATCAACATGATGATATTTTTACAAAACTTCTTATTGTAGAAAATTTTATTTGTTTAAGAATGTCATTAGGTATGAATTTTGTTGAAGAATGATTAATCAATTATGTAAAGCACTAAACACATGCATTATACATTCAATATTATGCATTAAGACATTTCATTATGCATTAAAATGTTTTTAAGAACGTTTAAAGAAAAGTGGTTATGGAGTTGTATTTTAACCCAATGTCTCTTTTTATCCTAATAACAAAAAAAGTTACCATTTTCACCTCTCTCTGTATACACATTATTATCCTTTAACCACACACTTTCTGTTACACTTGAGAAATCTTACCTTTTTGTTACAACAAATTTTCTACTTCCAAGTTTGTTCAAAGTTTAGCATAAAATCTCATGGCAACCAAGACTTTCCACACCCACTTTGTCAAGGGTATCATTCTTGTGATGTCCCTATACGGATTGAGCATCACATATGTAAAAACAAGCCAAATACACAAGAAGAGACGATAGTTTTATCTATTAGATGATATTTTAGTCAAAAGCTTTTCTAATACTTAGTTCATAAAAACTTTCCGTCCTTTGGTAATATAAAGCGATAATATGCAACAAACAAGAGATAAAAGAAAAGAAAGATTTACACTTTGAGTTCTATATTGGTTCATATGAAAACATAGACTTCGTTCAGTACTTGATCAACTAATAAAGTTCCACTATATTGATTATCCCTGCAAGTTACAACACAAGTACTTTTTGGACTTTAGTCACTCTTGGCTAAAAGCAATCCAAATATTATTAATAACTTGAGTATTTTTTTTGAAACGCAATCAATCTTGGCTAAGCAACCTAAAATATTATTTGGAATGCAACCACTCTTAGCTAAAGGTTTTGAACATTTTGAAAGTATTTACCCTTTCTGAAAATATTTTCAAAAATTGATCATATTTGGAAGCTATATGTCTTAGCCTAAGTTCATGGAAATAATTATTTTTCTTCATATTCAAGGTGAACATCATACTTAACAAAAGAAACTCAACTAAGTTAAAAATCACGCAAAAAACTTAAGAAGACGAAAACACATCTTCTATATCGATTTCATTGTGAGGAGGAATAAAAATCCCCCAAGAAGTTTTCAAGTGAAAGTTTACGGGGCCACTTGTTTAAGACCACTAGTCTTCAATTGTCATCATTGAGCTCAGTCAAGTGTGATAGCTAATAGGATCTTTCATTCAATAAAATAAAAACTCAGATTTTTTGTTGTTGTAAAAATAATGTCTACCAACCAACTACACTAAACTTTAAAGAATCCAACGTTGCAATTTTAGTAGAAGGATGTGAAGGAAGCCCAATAGTGAGGTACCCGACTAATGATTAGCGAAAGCCACCCAATTGAATCTCTTGGTTGAGTACTATATAAACGAAGAAACATTTGAGGAGTAGTTGTGAGATTAAGGGGCATACACGATATCATAAAAGCATGCAAGGATGTTCAAGTATTCAAATGCAATTGCATTGTGGCGAAGTGTTTAATACACACAAAACACCTATAACAAACTTGTCCAATGGAAAGTGAATGTGGACATCAGATATTAAACAAGCATAAAAGTAGAAGAACTCATTGGGTGAGTCTTCTTGATCATGGCACTCATTGCATGACATCTCCAAATGATCATCTGACACTCGTCTCTCTAGCATCCACTCTATGAGAATGAAAATAAAACCAATGACCACCTATACTTCGGAAAGGACTTTCTAATGCTTGGATCCATCCACTAAGCCAATTCTTAAGGGTATATCTTCTTCGAAACATTCCACAACATCTCCATCCAATTGAGAACCAAACCCCACTTTGAGAATATTATCCCTCACATGGTCTTCTCAACCAGAAGATAAATTCCTCGCATTAGAAGTTTTCCTTATCACTATGTTGCCAGCCTTGACTGATTCACTCGTATCTAGCTACAAACCTATAAACTCCTTGAAAGATGTATCCGAAGTCTAAGACATTCTCACCTAACTCAATGAAGAGAATACTTCTCACCTTTAGGAAGTAATCACACAAAAAGGAAAAGCAAATGTGGTCCCCTAACGAGTACCCCACCCCTCCTTATAAGAAAAGATGAAATGTCCATACCAAGTGACGCTATCCATTGAATTGTTTGATCGATCCCATCCAACAATCATAACCACCTACCTCTTCACATTCGCATACGGTATGACAATGATAACCACCTACCTCTTCACATTCGCATACGGTATGACAATGATCAGAGCTCGTATCCCTAGATTGTCAAACTATTCCAGATGTGTCTTGAACTTCCTTTTCAAGCAAGACTATTTGTCACCTCTTGGGCTCCTCTAGCTTGGGGGCAAGTATACCTTATATACCAATAACACCATGACCAAAGAAAGTAAATTTTCTTTCCTAAGCAAGACTCTCTTCATCACCTTTTGGGCTCCTCAAGTTTAGGGGGCAACATATCATATATATATATAGAGAACACCTCAACTAAAGAAAGGAATTTTTATTTCCAAAATAAGACTCTTTGTCACTTTTCAGACTCTTTAAGCCTAGAGGGCAAATATACCTTATATACCGAAAACACCTTGACTAAAGAAAAGAGTTTTTCTTTGTCAAGAAAAACTCTTTGTTACCTCTCAAGCTCGAACTCGAGCTTGGAAGCCAGTGTACAAAATACACAAAAAAATAACGTCAATTTTTAATTTAATCAACATCATTTGTTAAAATGAATAAATTAGACCAAATAAAGGTATTGTCTCATCCTTAAAACCTAAGAGACAAATATTGGATCAATTCAAAGTCCCACACTAATAAGAATCCAGTAGAAATAATATAAATAAGTGGTCATACCAAGATATACATAATGAATTAATTATGCATTTATAAGGTGACTTAGAGTGTCAATGCAAGCATTCCTCCAATGTTAATTCTCAACCAAAAAATGTGTTTAAAACATTGAGTCGGAGCAAAAGAATATTAAAAAACAAAAGATTTAGAATGTATATGTCTTGTGCGCATATCTTCTCGGTTTTATGTGAGAACAACTATATATATAATTAATAGAAGAGATATCTTTCTTTCGTTTTTTCCAATAAGAAGTATATTATGTAGTTGTTACAAAAATCTTGAAATCAAGTATTACCCTTAAACCTCAAATTTCTTACAAACAATAGTTATTTTTTAAATAAGACAAAGTTGATTCTATTATCTAAAACTCTTTCACTTTTAAGTATTTTAGTTTTTTCTTTAATATTTAAAGAGTCTTATTACTTAATAACACGTCTGCCATGATTCCTAAGACAGTACAAAATACTATCAGTATAAATTATTTATGACAATCTTCAAGTTTGACATTCAGAGAAAAAAAGCAAAATACTTATTGGAATCTTTTTTTCTAGTCATTCCTTTTTATTAATAAAACTTGGATTCAAAACTTTGGATAAACAATTTTTTGAGTGGCTCTATACTTTATGGTTGTGTAACATCCAGCAATAACAGCCTTACAGAAAAATAACACCCTTATTATACGCTTGAACCCAACAACTTCATGTATTTGAGCTATATATCATTCCGTATTTAGCAGAACATAATTGTTTCAAAGCCACCAGAAGCAAAAGTACTTCTAATATTAAGTCCTAAAAAGGTAAATCATCGGTGGATTATTATGAATAGGGTTTTCCTTCATTTTCAAGTAACGTTTAGTCATATCTTAAGACTGAAACCAAGATTCCAAGGTAAGTTTACAGCTTTTACATTTTTATGTAAAAATTACTTTTGTTTTTACCTTTTGTACTTCTAAACACGTACTTAACACCTATATCCAATCACTAATAAGGTCAAAATATATTCTTCAAAGAAGAAAGATAAAAACATGTATTTTCACAAACAAGAACTACTAAAGTACATAAAAAAGAAACCCAGTGGAAAAATAGTGGGGGAAACCAAAACAAAAAAAAAAAGGAAAAGGTGCCCATTTCTCTACCAATGATTCCCTTTGACCCCCCAAAAAATATCCATGATTCCTTCTTGTTAGTAAAACTTCCAAAGTGAAGCTTTATGCCATTGGACTATAGCCCTTGCACGATATTCTTTTCCATTTTATTTGATAATCATTTGGAGGCACAAGCAAGATCACTAGAAACCAGCAACATATAAGACCCAAATAATTGTGAGAAAGTCCAAAAGCTTGGGTTGGGTATGGTACACCGCGTGCCATGCCATTTTCATGCACAAGCAGCTGCTCATGTCTGCTCCCTTTTCTGTCCCTAACGGATGCTCACAAACAAAGCTCCCTCAAACAAAACCAGTACTATACTCATTGCCTCACCAATCATGCAGACATCACACACCCCATTTCAAATTTGTTGTACCTTTCTAATTTCATCATCATCATCATTGTGATCCTTCCACCCAATTAGGGCCCTTCACTTGGCTGTATATATAGCCCAAAAGGGTGTACGTAGCAGCATCGATCATTATGCTCTCTGCATGACTGCCTCTGCCCCCATCAGTCTGCTGAATGGTGAAAATTCACAAGGATGTGTGTTTTCTTATTGGGATATGAGTGCATCAGTGTGGGAAGCATATTCCATCAAACGTTTCATCACCAAATCACCCTTTAATTGGCCACAAGGTTACGTCTTTGTTTACTTCTTCTTTTCAACAAGAATAAGGATATTTTTGGATCTACATTAGGAAACCAATTCTTTTTGAGGTGTAACTCTCATGGAAATGATATTCATCTCTCTCAACAAAAAATTTCTTCCTACACATAATAATTAAGGGTCCAGTTTCTTTCTGAGTATTTAAGTAACTGAATTTTCTACCAACACAGTAATATACTTTGTTAGTATCTTGCTTAAAATGTGTCTTTTTTTCCCAATTTACACTTATTATATCTTTTATATAATATATAAGAAAATAATATGAATTGCATAATCATTTAAGTCTTTCTCCGTTATTTTAGAGATTTAATGTTATAATCTTCTGGTGACCAAAGTTCAATTCACATCGTAATTTATTGCACTTTCTTATGGACCCAAATATTCTTTCACTCATAAACAACGGTTAATGTTTCAAGATTAAGAGGTTCATGTGTAATAAGATTGATTTCTCACAACAAGAGATCCGTTTATATACACAAATCTGATAATTGAACTTCAGATCACCCTTTTGAAAAATAAGATTATCTGTGAATTATGTTACGTTTAGAATCATTTGTAAATGTGTATATGAAAAAGACCCAGAAGCTAGTTATTCTAGTGTTCATCCAAACATATGCAACAAGTTATGGAATAGACAATATAACATGTATTCCTTCTTCCAAGCATTGAATATTGTGATTTGATTGCCATGTTGAGCACCACATTTTTTTCTCTAAGGTAAGATTTTCTGCAAGTTTGTACTTTTGTGATATGGGGTGGCACCATCTGCATTACTAGCACTGCAATTATTTTGCTGTGGCAATCTTGAGAAGAGGACAATTGGCCCCGGGGGAGGTAAAGTTTGAAGTTTGAATGGCTTAAAAATAGGGTGCAAACATGGTTTGGCATGAATGGGTCCCAGGAAGAGTAGCTGTACCAAAGTTCCACGAGACGAAGAAAAAGGTAACAAAGCTAACAGGAAGAGCATTAAATTTGTCCCTTCCACAGGTAGGACGGGTGTAGCTTAGCCATGGGACTCACTCTCCAACTCTAACCCTAGAATCAGACCCCCACGTGAAAATTATCTCAAATCTCCTCTTCTCTCACTTCTCTTCTCTGCCACATATATATACTAATACCTTCTTCAACTCTCCATCAAATTTCACAAAATCTAGACATGTTCCCTAATCATCATGGGATTCTAGCTTCATTATTTTTTTTTTATAACTTCTTTTGATCCTAACTTATTCATTTTAGAAAATCTGATTCACTATATTCAATGAAATCGCTTTTAATAGTAGTGTTTTGTTATTTACAATACTAATGAAATATTCTTTGACATACATTGAACTATCAAAGTAATGTATATTACCCAAACAAAAATTTTAAGAAAAATGCTAAGCATACCTACATTCTTGAAATTATAATTTTTTTTCATGACTCAATTAATGAGCTTAATTATAGTTAACATAATTTTACGTAACTGCACATTTATCACTTAGTTATCATTTTTTTTCGCATTTGACCATAAATATTTTTATTTTCTATAAATTTCATCCATTTGTTAAACTTCTAACACTATAATAACGTGATACAACAAAATATAAGAACAATATTTTGTTACCAATTTTTTGTAATAATTGATCTTCTTTTATTTTTTTTCTTACTTTTCTTTTATGAAACATTATCGTTTTATTATAAATTAACTAACTGATTAAATTTGTTAAAAATTGAAAACGTTAACAGTAAAGAATGTTAAATAAAAAAAAAAGCTTGGATAATAAAATTAATTTGGTCCCATAAAAAAACGAAACCTTCATATGGATAGAGGTGAATTTTCTCCTCCATGATAATTGATAGAGAACTGCATTCACTTCTATTTCTTTTCATTTCCACTGTTTCTTAGAAAGTGAAGGTGCAGTTTTATTACGATGACATTAAACAGCTCCACATGATATTCACTGTATTAAGATTGAAAACCCCCATGATCTCAATTCTTATGGGGGAATGTGAATCCTGTTCATTATTAAACAACATCCAATGTCGGTTTGTCATTACTCATTATATAGCTGTTGGAAGACATGGAAAGACGATGAAACCAAAGTTATAGCAGTCTTCTACCGTTGTCCCTCCTTAATATATGCAGACAAGATTAATTTATCCGTCTAGTTCAGTAATAAATTGCGGATATAGAAATATAATTTGAGTTTAACAATAATAACTGTGACTACAAAACAATTTTATATTTTCATTTAATCACATATAATCCTTGACTTTTATGGTAGATATTGTAAAGTCAATACACTCAACATACTTTTCCGTACAGCCTATTAGCTTTGTCAGAATTTATAAGTGTGATTTTACGATTATAAGTTATGTATCTACAAGTTAAAAGTACCTACAATCATATATTTTTTGTGTTAAATTTAGTAGTAATTGACTCACGGTGCATTGGTAAAAATATCTCGCATATTTTTCTTTTCTTGTAAAATCGAGGATTGGTGTCGTATTATTGGAAAAATATAAACAAGTAACATGGAATGAATAAACAATTTAAAAAATAAATAAAAAGTAAACTCATAAACCCGAATTACATACGTTTAGGATTATGTTATATTTTAGTTATATATTTAATCATAAAAAATCAAACATCTTAAATATAAGATAAAACATTTGTGAATATTTATTGACTACGGCTGTATCATTAAGATATTGCGATGTTATATTAAAATATAACTAAAAATTAACTTAACCTACAACATTACCTTGTGACGTAAATTTTGTTTCATTTCTTGTCAATTTATAAACTTTATTTTAACTTATTGTATAATAAATAATCTTTAAAAGGAGAATTGAATAAATTCTCGAGATTTTTTTTTTTTACAATAAAGACAATTTATATCAAATAGAATCTAGAGAAGAAACACAACACAAATTTAATATTGGTTTAGCCTCAACTTATGCTTATTTTTTTCATTAAGATTTCTTGAAATGTTATTAATCAACGACTTTGCAACGGGTACATAAATTGTTCTTAGTTACCCTTCTAAATCTTCTCTTATTCATTGTTGTGACTTTTGGCTACAAACATATAAAAGGTGTTAAAAAAAGTTTACTTTGTAGAGAAGATATATAATTTAGGCTTCCTTGTAGGTGAATTACTTATTAACATTTTTTTTTGCATTTAATGTTAAGTGCATCAGTTCATCATGTGACCACTAATAATTATATGGTTCTTTTTCAAATGACTTATACAATACACAACAATTACAATTATAATAAAATTAGACTAAAAAATAATTTCATAATAATTTGAATAATCGTGTAAGAAAATAAATTATGCAAAAAAACAAAACATTTTTATAAATTTTATGTCAAATCTAAGATGAAAACATAAGTTTAAGGATCAATGATATGAATATTGTTAGGATAAACTTCACCATACCTCACTTTCATGCACAAAATAATTACCTTCTTTTTCTAACAAATGTCAATGTCAACCCACAAGAATACTGAAACTTTAATGTCTTAGGTGAATGAGCCTAAGACTCGTATTTATGATACCACTTGTTATGGTTGTTTGGAGAATCCGAGGGGGCATAACCGGGGATATCTCACAAGAAAGAGAAATGGGCCAAACATACATAAGGGAATGACACCACCTTTAACCCAAAACCTTAAGGCAGTAGGTTTATGGGTCTTCTTTTTTATATATTGCTTAACTTTCTCATTTTTATTCAATGTGAGACTTAGACTCACTTCGATTCCTAACAATCTCCCCCTCAAGTGAGAGTCCACATCATATGAGCCGGTCACCATCAGGTCGGTGCGAACCTTCGGCTCTGATACCACTTATTGGGAGAATCCGAGGGGGTATAATCGGGGAGATCTCACAAGAAAGAGAAATGGGCCAAACATACATAAGAGAATGACACCACCTTTAACCCAAAACCTTAAGGCAGTAGGTTTATGGGTCTTCTTTCTTATATATTGCTTAACTTTTTCATTTTTATTCAATGTGAGACTTAGACTCTTGATCAAATATATAGAAAAGACTTGCTTTGGTTACAAGGCTTTAAGGAAACAAATGAATCATGTTGTATGTTTAGATACAAGCTTTCATTAAGTATTTCAATTCAGATCTTGATACTAACAATATTTCTCAATACTTTTATAATCAAAATTTCAGCCTATGAATCAACAAAATAAATATTAAGCACAAAATATAAATACTAACATTGAAAGGGAAAGGCGCACACACACACACACACACACACACACACACACACACACACATATATATATATATATATATATATATATAT
>Ga0099825_1007205_pt1 | contig 13612 bp, 6 predicted proteins | sample SiratroredBW_FD_76838 | JGI IMG/M metagenome (GOLD analysis project Ga0099825, IMG submission 76838) | Root nodule microbial communities of legume samples collected from California, USA - Siratro red BW | ecosystem: Host-associated > Plants > Roots > Nodule | place: USA: California | collected... | reverse complement strand
ATAAAATATTTTTTGTTTTTTTTGTTTTAATAATTTTTTTTATTTTATTTTTTTTTTTTGTTTTTAATTTTTCTTTTAAAATATCTTAAATTTTTTTTTTTTTTTTTTTTCTGGTGAAATTTGAATCACCACAACTTTATTTGCGTTGGATGCATCGTGCACGCCAATCACAAAAAATTGATGTTGACAAAGCTAATTAATTAGCTTACACACTCTGTTAATATGCTACGTATGCGTTACGTTGACAACGAACAGATTTTATTACGTGATAAAAATCCATATACGCCTGATTATATCAAACTTAAATTGTTTAGATGTGAAAAACAAAAGTGGAGGGAAATTAAGAAATAATTCTCTTATTTTATTTGGAAGCAGTATTAAAGAGAAGGAAGAGATTTTTATGATAATAATAAAAATAATTATAATTAAAGAGCATGCTTGGTGAGACATGAAAATTGAAAAAGAAAAGTTTCTCCGAGTAATTCTCCTTTAATTATATATTTACATCCAAATTAGAAATCAAATTTATATAAGTAATAAACCCGTGCCTAATACTCGGGTTGAGGGATTGCGTTATCCATTATTATCTATTAATAAATTAATTCTTAATTTTTAAGATGATGGATAATGTGTATGTTACCTTGTCAGGAATTATTATCGATTTTTTTACTTCATTAATATATTTTTATTTTTTATTTTCTTCAATAAAATTGTTTATCTTTTATTTTTTTCAATAACATTTTTTTTTAATTTCTGAAATAACACTCTTTTATTTTATGTAATAATTTTTTTTTCTGCAATAACATTTTTTTAATTCTTGAAATAACATCTTTTTGTTTTATGTAATAACACTTTTTTTTTCTGTAATAGTTATTAAAATTGTAATTATTAGTTAATTAAAATTAATATAAAAAATAATTAATTTTTTTTAAATAATACAAAGAAAATAAAATGAAATTTTTATAGGTCTTTTAACCAATTAATTATAATAGAAAAATGATAAATTATTTTATTTTATATTTTATAATAAATTTAAATTTGGCATAATAAATTATATTAAAATAAATTATAATTTTGTGATTATATTTTTATATTAAAATTGATATTGGAAGAAAAAATTATAATAAATTATAAAATTGTTATTTGAATTAAAATTTGTATTTTTAGTTTGTTAAAAATATCTAAATAATTAAAATTTGATTTTTGATAAAGATAGAATTTGATTTTTTGATAGAGATAAAACAAAATAATACAAATTTTAATTCAAATAAAAATTTTATAATTTATTATAATTTTTTCTTCTAATATCAATTTTAATACAAAAATACAACCAGTAAATTATTATAATAAAATATAATCACAAAATCATAAAAAAATAAATAAAAAAGAAAAATAAAACAAAAATGATAATCATAATTAATGTACTCATTGTTTAAAAAAATAAAAAATAAAATAGTGTTATTTCATCGTAGGAAAAATAAAAATAAAAAAAGAAGTTTTATTTGAAGAATTAAAGAATAAAAAGATTGATTGAAAAAAAATAAAAAATAAAGAGTTATTAATGAAGTAAACAAGTCAATAAAAGAATGTTATTTTAACATAAAAAAAACAAAAAAACAAAAAAAAAGAAAACAAAATAATTTATTACAGGAATTAAAAAATAAAGAATGTTATTGAAAAAAATAAAAAAATAAAAAATATTATTAAAAGAATAGAAAATAAAGACTATTATTAAAGAAAATAAAAAATAAAAAGATGTTAGGGATAAAAAAGTTCATTATTTATATTGATTGTGACCGAAAAGATTTACCATTTTAAATCAAAGTTAAGATTAATAATTCCTATTCGTTGGCAAAGAAAGACAGAAATTCATAATATATATAAAGTAACATTAGTTTAACTAATAAATATAAATATTAAAATAAATAAATTACATCAACTAGATCAATATTAATTTTATTTCTTTTTAATATTTAATCAATATTAGTTTGATATTAATATAAATATTTTTATTCATTAAAAGAAAATTATAAAAATAATTACTGTCGTTATAATCTTGACTAAATCGATTCTAATAGTGTTATATTAAGCAGATTCTATTAACATCTAGTTAACCAACATTATTTTGACACTAACACAAATATCTATTTATTAAAAAATTTATTACTTTTTACGTTTTTAACTTTTTTTTAAAATAACCTTTTGCATCACATTAAAATAACTCTATAAGCATCTAATATTAACCAAACTCTATTACTATTCATTATGTTGATACTAATATGATACTAACATAAATATTTATTTAATAAAAAAATAAAAAAAATTTAATGACTTATAATTTTTTTAGAAAATAATCTTTTATATCGTATTAAAATTAACTTAACTGACTTTAATCACAGTCGAATTTGATCAACACTAATATTTGAAAATTAATTTAATGTTTTCTCGTAGTAAAGAAAAAAAATGATAATGATAAATTTGAAAGCAAACAAGATAGTGGATTCAAATAAAAATTTGTTGATTAGTTTATACACTCAATTACTATATAAAATAAATTGTAAATAATATTCAGTTTATTAATATAACATAAATTTTTTCTCCTTTTTTCAATATTTGTTTTATTCTCATATTTTTCTTTTTAATAAGTGGTATTTAGAGCGAAATAATGAAATCTACATTGTTATTAGAGTTGTTAATTTGATCATACATCAAATGAATGAGTTAAAAAAACTACTACAACAAAAGCCTTCACATATGTGTTGTTTGCTTTTAGGCATTGATTTTATGACAAGAATTCATTATGGTCATTGAACTACTTGATGACATGTTTTTCGTTTGTGTTAGGTATCCAAGTATGAGTCTAAGTCCCACATTAAGTAGAAATGAGAAAGTTGAGCAACATATAAGAAAGAAGACCTACAAATCTAATGCCTTAAGGTTTTGGATTGAAGGTGGTGGCATTTCCTTGTGTGGGTCTGACTCGATTCTCATTCTTGTTGGATCTTCCCGGTGAGCAAGTGGTATTAGAGCCGATGGTCTGTGATCGTGACCGGCTCAGATGAGTACAATATGTCCCTATATCAAAAATCTACCTGACGGAGGTTTCAGAACTCTTACTTGAGGGGGAGATTGTTATGTATCCAAGTGTGAGAAAATTGAGCGACATATAAGAACGAAGACCCACAAACTTAATGCCTTAAGGTTTTGGGTTGAATGTCAGACCCACAAACTTAATGCCTTAAGATTTTGGGTTGAAGGTGATGTCATTCCCTTATATGGGTTTGGCTCTTGTCTCATTTTTGTTTGTTTCCTTGGTGTTTCTCCTATTTATTAATAATATAGAAGATGGTTAAATTTTGTATGTCATCTTGTGACATATTTTGAGTAGTTTCCAAGTCGTGATTACAGTAACATTCTTCTATAATGAGATTAATCTTATGACAAGAAGTCATTGTATCTCTTGATTTGAGTCATGTCTTCTTCCTTTTTCTTGAACTTTTTCACACATTTTTTATTTCCTTAATCTTAACATTAGTGAGATCATTAACAATTATTTATCTTTCTTGTTGGAGGACTAAAGAGAAAACACAATTGATATTGAAAAGATGTTCCACTAAGAGAATAAATTTTTGATAATAGCTTAAATATCTCCAAGATTCTTCAAAAAGCACATAATATGTTCAAAATCTCTATATTTAACTATAATCTTCACAAGTTCGCATTACATTATGCATTATGTGTCATTTTGAACTTGTCTTCATGATTCCAAATTTTCCATAAAATTTTTAAGTATAGAAACTAGTAACATTTCATTCTCTCATTTTGGTGGTATGTATTTCTTATAATAGATTTGAAATCCTATTAAAATAGTTACTCCTCAAAAATATTCATCTTTAAGTCTTTCCAAAGATCTTTTTGTGCAATTTGTGAGTTTAATGTGCTGGTGGTCCGAGAAATAATCATCATGGTGCATTTTTTACAAGCATCTAACCAGAATCACCATGGTGAGGAATAACAATACTTTCTAGATTAATTTCAGTTTATTTTTTTCATACTAGATCATGTTTCATATTTTTACTTCATGAATAGTAACTAGTTCCATTTAATATATGAGGAACAAAGATCTTATTAAAATTCTTACCAAAATGAAGATAGGAAAAATTAAAAGAATTTTAAGATTAATCCATAATCCTCATTATTTTAGTAAAAACTAATTGCATAAGTAAAAAAAAATTAAGAACTTATAAAATACTTAAAAAAAGAAATTGGAACAAGAATCATAAAAAACTAAAAAATTGAGATGACTCAACTTAAGCAAAACAAAATTAACACTCTCTAATACCATATATTATTACTTCATATTACATGCTTACATTTCCTTGTGTACTAAGAAAAGAAAGAGAGAGAAAAAAAAAAAGTTACATATGAAAAACAAAAGATGCGTTGTAATTATCTTGAATAAAAATTATATATACAACATTCAACGTAGAAAAAGCCCCTCAAACAGAAAACTTCCTAAAAACAAAACGCGTTAAGAGATAAAATCTAACTATATGGGCGAGTTTCGTGGCACCTATTTAAAAAAAAAACGAAATAAAATAAACAAATTTATGTTTTTATGTATTATCTAATTTGTTTATTTTAAAAATATGCATTTTTCTATTATTTTAAGTAAATTCTAACTGGTTATTAATATGTTATTATTTGAAAAATTAATTAACTCATAAACATTTATTTTGAATTTTAATAAATCGGTCCGATACAAACAATAATACATTAAATTAAAAAAAAATTCATTCAATATATTATTGGTTTTAATTTGATCAAAATTTATATAATCGGATTCGAATCCAAGCAAATTATGGAGGCAATTTAAATTTATATTTTAAATTGTGACTACGACAAATTTAAAGTATTGAAAATTAAACAAGTGGCGTTCAATGGGTTAAATATAATATTTAAATTATTATAAAATTATAATATGAATTCTTTTCTTATTTATCTAAAATCCAAAATGGTAGGTAGGGATTCTGGGATTTGTTGGTACAAAAATACCGATCATACATTCTGACATAATCTTTAAGCACTTCAATCTACCTACCAAGTTCCCAACTACTTTCAGAGAATAAAAAAATGTTATTAAATATTTTAATATCAATTATGAATATTGTATTACATTTTCTATATTATAGAGAACGGGGTTTCAGTAACACATGTTTACTAATTTTAATAACGTTGAAACTGACACTGCTAAGCTAACTTCCATTTTATGAACATGTTGCACAGCCAAGTTATTTCGCGTTTCAGAAGATGAAGTCACACAGAAAATATTAAATAATTACATAATATAGGCTTATTTCCTTTTTCTAATAATGGTATTTATCCGAATCATTTAATTTAATACAAGATTTTATGTCATTTACTTCATCAATCAACTCGAAGTTAAATGATAGTGTACTTTCATAAGAATTTCGTCAATACACACAATTGTTGATCATAGGTTAAATGTTCAATTTGTATGTATTTTATAACTGAAAGCAAACCCAATTTTGTGGAACAGAAATATCTAATACATTGAAACAAACTATTAAAAATTCGAACTCTTTTTTAGGTTTTTATAATTATAAATATTTTTAATTTAGTTATCCATAATAATTTTTTAATCATTACTTTTCATCCGGGTAAGCAAGAATGACAAATCAATCTATCATACCATAATTGGCCAAAAAATATAAATTGTTCTTAATCTGTATTTGATCTTGGTTTCATTGTACTACCAAAGATCACCAAGGATAAGAAATATTGTTACACAAAACAGACTTTTTTGTGATTGGCTACAACTTGAAATAGTAGAAATTTATTTAATGTCCACAAGAACAATTTCTTGGGCACCCAAAGAAACTCAATTCCTTAGCAACCTAATTTATTAATTTCATACCTCACAGGTGCTCATAAACCAAATATGATTATAAATTACAAATTTTGGTATATGATATAGCATGTGAAGTCAATGGCTCTTCTGTATATAATACTTAATTTAACTAATAACTTGTAAAATATAATAAGATAGGAGTGCACGGGGATCAATTAGAAAACAAAGTAAACTAAAACATAAATTTTTGCAACGTTTTTCGCAACATTATTTTAAAAAACTTCAAAAGTTAAAATTAATTTATACATAAATTAAAAAATATATATACTAAAGTATATATAAACTAATTTTAATTTACAAAAAAATCTTTATATTCTTTTCCAAACGTCTATGATCTAATCAAACCTTTGACTTTGGATTTGTATCAGGAATTTTTTTCTGATCTAATGTGATGCCACTTATGCTATGGTAAATTTTAGTCTCTCTATTCCGTATTTCGTATCCTGTATTCGTATATCTTATCAAAAGTTTCTTTTGTTAGGTTGTGCAAGAAGCTTAGGTTTTTGAACTTTTCAGAGTCAAAGAACAATTAATTTCTTTTGCACGTGATCCATGAATGCAAGTGCTATCTCTGAATTATGTAAATGACTTTTTTTTTGTCGGACAAAATTTAGATACGTTTTCTTATTATTTGTTCAATTATAATTGAAGTTTATCCGAATTATGTACACTGACTTTTGCTACTAAACCTTATTATTTTATAGAAGAGTGAGGCAAAAGTATAATCTTAATTATAGAATAATAGCATAAAAACACCTTAAAATGCATCTAAGTAGTGTTCTTAGAATACGATCTATTAAAAATATTTCTTATGCGAACACTCCTCTAAGTTAAAACAAAAACTAAGCCATAAAGAAAGCTAAAATAGGAAATCGTTGAAGTTTAAAGGAATATGATCAATATGAAAGGGTACATTAGGGACATGTGAAAAGAAAAGTGGGATTTTGACTAAGAAAAAAAGATCAGAGATGGATTTCTTCTACCTTTGTCTAGTGGTTCACGATATCATAAAATACTTTTCTCTACATTAGAAAAGTACATAGCTTTAAGTGGTTTACTATATATGTTTTGTTTTAATTACTTCACTAATGTTTCCAAATTAGAAAAAAAAAACATTAATTATTTAATGTAATACCAATAAGCAACAGGGTGTATGTCTTTTTCAATTACTATTTTATACGATTGTTTAAAAAAATAATAAATCTATATATAGTTTACTTGCGACTAATATCTTAAGAAGAATAAAAAAAATGAAGCAAACCACACTAGGTAGTTTTTTATTATTTCTGTTAATCAAAACAAAGAAGTTCGAGTGGTAGGTGAAGAAATTATAATATTAAAAAATTCCACAACCATTTGTGAATGTAATTTGATTAGATAAATGAAGATTTAATTAGCTAATAGGTTTAGTCATTAATTCCAAAATTTAAGTAACATAATTATTATCCAACATAGAAGCTCTATTTTTCTACTTTCCTCGTATCGATAAAAGGGTAATTTTTTAATTCTTAAAGATCTCTCTTTTCTGAATTGAGTTTCTTGACACATGCACCCTCTTGGTGAGGCTTAATTCTTGGAGAAAGAGTATATTGTGTCTAACAAATCAAAACATTGATAACAACAATGCTTAATGCTTAGAACAAGAAACAATACTTGAGTTTCACACATTCTCTTGAGCCACGAGAATTGTGATCCGATAAATTTGCAAAGACTTGGTAACTATCTGTGTTAAGCAGACATATTTGCGCGTGCATTCTGATAAGATGGACCCTTTGTCTTATTGGAAGTGCACACAATTTATGCATCGCCGTGAACCCAAAGAAGGTGACAGTTCAACCATACCTGTATATGCCTTTTCCAAAGGCACCAAATTTCAAATCCATTTTCCTCTCACTGCTTTTCAACTATTGTGACATGTAAAAAGGGAACACAAACATTTTTAAAATCAAAAGTAAGCATGCAACGCGTACCAGATATTGTACATACAAAACAAGCATAGAATCCTAAAAACCGTGTCAAACAATTGGTGCAAGGTGTACATGCTTTGGCATGTCAATATGTTCAACATTCACAATTTTCTTCTATCAGAGTGTAACTGGAATGTAAACTTTTAGCTTACAAGTTAATTTTTGTGGGTTTAATCCATAATTTTTGTTCCTTTTTCTTTCTTGTCAAAATTTAACGTTTTAAGTAGTGGTATCAGTAACAGTGTAAAGTCCAAATTCAACTATATATGGAAGAATATTCAAAGCAACCAATTCATTCTCTGCACGTGGAGCCTTTGCGGCAAGCCATAATGAACCCTACACAAATTTTCAAATAAAATCCCACGAAATACATAAGAATTTGGCTAAAGTCAAATCACCTTGCAGCTTTTAAGGACCCACTTGGAAAGAGCTTCACCGTCTCCACCAGAAACTTGCTCTATATAAATATGCAGCATCTCATAGTTTAGACTCAACACTAGAGCAACAACTTCACACACTGCAACATTTCTTGGCTCTTAGAGAAGGTAGTTAAGTGCTCAAAAGAATTTGGAAAAACTAAGATGCAGATGAAGAAGAGTCTTTGGATTGTGATGGTTATCACATGGTTTGTGGTGTCATCATCACAATTCTGCTTTGTGCATGGAAGAGTCCTTCGATCAGAGGCGTTAAAGACACCGGTAGGTGACGGTTGTGAGGACTTCAAAGGAGAAGGTTCGTCTCTTGGAGTGGCAACATTTGCTGTTGCTTCTAACAACTCCATAGCTCGTCAATTTGCACGAAGCTTGGCATATAAACTAGCTTCTGGACCTAGCAAAAAGGGTCCTGGTCATTAGCCTTCGTTGCTTTCCACAGTGGCTTTATTATTTAACCTTAATTTCTTTCAATTTTCTTCCATTTTTTTGTTTTCATTTTTTTCTTTCTCTCTTGATCTTTGACTCGTAGATGTTGAGCCTCTCTCTCTCTTTTTCTATCTTTTGTTTTTTGTTTTCTCTTCCTTCACATACATTAAGCAGAAGCTGATTGTAAAAATAATCTGTTACACATTTCTGAATACATTGAGAAATTATATATACGCATATTATATATCTTTATTTTTCAACAGCACGATTCATGAGGGTGTATGTTAACAAGAAAAACCAACTGAAAAGATGCTTAAAGACACATAACCTATAAATATTTGATTTCTATGATCTGCATAAACTTTGACGCAAAGCAAAACCAAACACGCTCAAAATCATCTTCTATATCACTTTTATATTTCTCTCCACGGATATAAATTTTGTACTATTAATTGTACTGTTGAAATCTTATACATATCTCAAGGCTATGCAAATTGCATAATATATATATTATAACAAGCGATTGCGTTGATTATGATGTTCAACTCAACTCATAATAGGTGGTGCAGCCGTAAGCTTGTAAATATAATATGCAAACAACTATATGAACACAACAAAACATGTTTAGCACTTGTATATAAAAATGATTCTTTTATTGGGAAAGATTGAAAACTGAAATAGATGTAATAAATATTTTTTGTATACTTTTTCCTAATAAATAATACGTGTACTGAGAGTTAAAAATCATTAAGTCTATTTTATCATATATATATATATATATATATATATATATATATATATATATATATATATATATATTTATATGCATATTAAACTGTAAATTTTTTATTTCTCTCTTCGCAGCCTTTTAAAACTGATATTAACAAGGTTATTAAAATGAGTCACATGCATATATTGAGGGATCAAAATGGATTATTACTCAATTTTAAAATAAGTTTTTGGGAAAACTATGATGGTTAATTTGCTGCTGCTCACACCAAAGTTCTAATTCGCATTTTTTTTATCCTCAAAACGGTGATAGTATTAAAATAAATAAAGTGTAGAAAAGAAATGGAAAGAAAGTGAAACAGATCTAGAGTTGAGGAATAAGTAGCCAAATTCTTTTTGGTTGGTATGTTCACTAAGCAATGTAAAACATGGTTAAAGGTATTAGAATCTAAGTCAAAGATAAGATCAGAAAGCCGGGTATGAAGGATGACATTCCCCTGCAGCCATGCTTGGAAATGTTGACCTCGCATAACAACTTTCTTGTAGCAGGAAATGAAAGTCTATATAATATTTTCTACACTGTTCAAAAGCAATATTTAATTTGTTTAAAAGAACAATTAATAGTATTTTGTTCATAAGTGAGGCTTATTAGTTAAATGTCCAGGAGTAGTTTTAAAACCAAACCGAATTTGCTTAGTACGTCACTAGTTAAACTGGAAAATGGTCAAGTCATGGATAACTTGGAAAATTGGTGAAGAATAAATCATTCAAGAAACTGACAAAATCAGATATGAATGGGTAATGTTCATGTAGTTAATTTAATTACTTTTTAAAATATTAAAAAAGGAATTTAAGTCTTGTAAAGTAAAGATAGTTGAGATATAAAAGTACAGGTCTACTTGTAAGATGAGAATTAATTATTATTAAATTGATCTTCTCATATCTAGAAAAATGTTTTTTTTTTTAATATTTATTAAATTAAGTAAAGGATCACGTATAAGATGTAGATTTTAAACTTTTCCCAACTTATTTTATGTACATATATGATAAATCAAGTCATTTTACGTAAGTAACTTTTATAATTTGACATATTTATGCTAATTATTAGATTGAACCCAACTTTTTGTGACCCCACCCAGTAAAAAAATACTCAAATATCTTTCGAGAGTTTGTTTCAGGTATAATTTTGCTTTTTCAGGAATCAAATTCCTGTAATGCTATTGTCATAGTTATATTTGGCTGGTAATTTTAAGAAAAATTATAATTTATTTAAGTTTTATTAATAAAAGTGAAAAAAAATGTAAAAAATAAGGTACAATGAAGATGAGTAATTATCTTAAACTATTTTAATTGCTGTAAGAATATTATATACTCTAAACCCTAAAGTTTAAAAATATTAGTGTTATTTAACAATGTTTTTGAAACATGAATTTATATTTTTATTGGTAGGATCCTATGCACCTCATGTGAAGAAGTACGTATTGGCTATGGACACAACACATATGATGAAGTAGATCGAAGTTGACAATCTTAAACATCCAAAAAACGATAGAGACTCAAATGTTTTCTTCCTGTTTTGTACATAAACTACAACATTTATTTCCTATAGTTCCTTAAGTGTCAAATGACGTGTTTTGATTCCCATTTTAATGGAAATTTTCACTTTGCACCACACAAAATGATCAACAACAATATCATTCTTTTTACCACAAAAAAAATTGCTAAAACGTAACCTGTTTCTCAAACATAAACTAAGTGTCTTTACAAAAATCAATTTTCAACTCCTCTACTAAGATAAAGTCAATTGTATAAAAAAAATGGCATAAAAGTTAAGGTCAATTGTATCGAAAAAAATGACATAAAAGTTTATTAACTTACTAGATTAATATCTCTTAATCCTTGTGGTTATGTTAATCTTATACTCAAGTCCCACTTTGCACAATTTCTAATGGAAAATTTCCATTTTTGTGACAACTTTTTATTTCTTTTCCAAGCACGTATTCTCTCGCTCGTACATTTATTATCTTGCACCCAATTAGTTGAAAACATGTTATGCAACTTTTCAGGAAAGCTTCTTCATAACATTATTGTACAAATACCAATGCTAGTTGATTTGATTGTCCATGCCTTTTTTTTTATCTTGTGAAGTTTTTCTACTCAATTGTCAAAGTTACCCACGTGTAAATGTTAAGATACGTGATTTCACTCGTAGCTATAGTTTTCAATCCTACCAAACTGGTCCTCGTGTTTCAAACAAGTGGTACTATCAGATTCAAACATATGAAGTTTGACAGGTTAGTTTACTGAACATATAACGTAAAGAAGCACAGTTTTGAATGGTACGAAGGTTACCGACAGCTTGAATCAAGTGTATTGATTCTAAGTTTAATCAAACAAGGAATGGTATGAATATTTACATCGTAATCATGGCATTAATTAATAATCAACTTAGGAAATGAATGAGCATATTGAGGGTCAAAGAGTGGCTGTGGGAGCATGTGAACGAGTTAGTAACATTAGGGTAGGAAAATGTTCAAAGTCCAATCAAATATATTGGAATAGGCGCCACGCAAACATGCTCACACCACAGTCCAAATTCTTGGTTGCTCTTGTCAAAAGTGGTCCATAGAATTAGGAAGAACACGTATCTCTGCTATCTCAACATTCACTTTGCTTGTAAACATGTACTTATGCAGACAAGAAAATAAGGTTTTTCTTTTTTCATTTAAGGTATAAGCTTTATCTTCCGGGAACATTTGTCAAATTTCGTTTTCTATTCTCCGTTTTTTCCCACCTTGGACCAAAGTTTAAGAAGTAAAAAAGACTACGTATTATAATTTTTCTTTAGCTACAGAAATTTAGTCTGTGCTAAGAGTTTAATTGTCCGTTGAATTACAAGCAAAAGATATTCTTCATGACTTCAATTTTGGCCTAAAATAAGTTAGACCACGTCTAATTACAGTTGGTTGTTGAAGATCGTCCTATGAAAATAGTCATGTCAAAGTTAAAAGTACAGACTCTAATTTCGAACAACACTTTGTTTGAAAATATATTGATTCAATGGCATACACAGAGTAGACACATTAAACTATTTAAAATTTCACTTGACACAGATTTTATGTTTTTTTTTACTACGTTAAATAAGGGTATAAGGATTAAAATAATGAACCTTGAATTAATGTCATTATTGACTGATGCATTCTATAAAACATTATAGAAATTCAAATGGCTCCCCAAAATATGAGAAATCTTGATAGAATTTACAGCCACTAATCATTTCATAGAAGAACATTCATACCTGACATTATTTGATTAATTGTGTGAATATTTTATAATATTTCTCTATTTTTAAAATTAAATTATTAATATATATTATTAAAACAAATTTGTCAAGTGAGTGTTTTGTTGGTAAAGGGTGTCAAAATGTGAACTTTTTTCATTGAAACTGTGAGAGACTTTATAATTGATTGTAACTATACGTAGGCCCACTAGTTGATTACAACTGAATTGGACCAAGTTGACAAAACGTTTTAAATGGGCCATTAAACGCCAGCCTGGTCCAGCTTAGATATTAGTACAATGACAGATGGGTCTGATCCAATCTTCATCAATTTTGCTTACTCCTCAACCGATCCATGCCTCAAGTTTATTTTACTTGCACAGAATTTATATTATGGGAGTATTTTTTTTTAAATTATATGTAAATCAGTTCAAAAGAAAATCATTTTTTAAAAAAAGAGGCTAAAATGACTACGAACGTTAACTTTTATTTCATTTTCATCTGTATGAGTGAGTTGTCTCAAAATAAACTCGTTTAACCAGAACTTTTTTAACTTTGGAAGTGATATAATCTTCTATCTAATTCATTTGCCCAATCATCGTAAAAGTAATATTTTCCTGTATTTGACACAGCTTACAAGAAAATATTAATTTGCAATTCATATCAGTAATTAATCGAGAAACAAAAATTAAATTGAAAACAAAACCAGGGATATATATATATATATATATATATATATATATATATATATATATATATATATATAAAATGTATATAGTTATTTTATCAGTATATTTTTTTATATTTGACATTAATATGACATTTTTTATATAATTTTATATTT
>Ga0099825_1007203_pt1 | contig 13615 bp, 10 predicted proteins | sample SiratroredBW_FD_76838 | JGI IMG/M metagenome (GOLD analysis project Ga0099825, IMG submission 76838) | Root nodule microbial communities of legume samples collected from California, USA - Siratro red BW | ecosystem: Host-associated > Plants > Roots > Nodule | place: USA: California | collected... | reverse complement strand
TTGTAAAATTAATTTATTTTTTAATTTTTAACCTAATTTTTAATTAAATTTTCCAAAATGAAAAAAAACCTGGAATTTTTTTTGAAAAGGAACAAAAAAAAAAAAAAAAAAAAAGAACATGCAGGTTCCTCTTAAGGTGAGAAATTAGACATGATGCTGGTTATAAATATATTGAATGAGTATAAGTTTATATATACTATAAATTTCATAGAAATGATGTGATATAAACAGATTATTAATACATAATGTGGATTATATCTAATGAACAGGAATGAACAGTTAAGCATGAATTCACCTGCATATTGATTTTCTTTCATCCCAAATCAGCTTTTTCTCCTTTTCTACATAGGTAGAAGATAACTATGCACGATAACCTTCGTAATATATAGGTAGGAAATACCTAATGAAGGGACCGTAAGATTATAAAGGTCTAACAGAGGAAGCAAAAAGAGAAAAGAATGCAAAAGCATTCTAAAGATGGAGTTTTGGAGAGGGAAGATGAAGACAATTTTGGCTACTGAACATGATGAAAGGTTCCAGAATGAGGAGAGAAAAACGTATGAAACAAAAACTCTATCAAAGCTGAATATGCCACCACAGAACAATATAGCGGTTCTTATATAACATCAAGCTCATTCAATTTAGCCAATCGTATGGTATATATATACATATATATAAATATAAATGTATATATATATATATATATATATATATATATATATATATTTATATATGTACCTATACATGCCTATATGGGTTAGCTAACCTTCTATAGGTGTAATAAATGCAGAGATGTATTCTGTATTCTTAGGAATATCACCTAAGTAATTAATTACAATGATGGCTAACTGATTTGGTACCATTTCAAAAATTATTTACATGAAGTCTATCTTTTTTATCTATAGATTTGTTAAGGAATTGTTTTATTAAATACTTCTATTCGAAAACAATGACAATTAATCCTAAGGAATTGTAAAAAAGAGAGAGTAAATCAAAGTCTCATATTTACTCTAAGAAATTCTCTTAAAAAAGTAACATTGAAGACCACATTAGACGTCATCTGATTCTCCTAGTAAAAACAATTGCATGCAAGACCTTTAGGGTAAATTGATTCAGTGCATCAAATTTGAGACAGTGGAGGTTTGTGCGAGGATGACAGTGAAAGTTTTGTACTGTTCTACTGAAACTGTCACACCTTTGTGTCGTTAGTTGAAGGCACGGAGCCAATGAACTACAATGCTGAATAAGATCCTAGGTAGCATTTTTTGTAAATAAATGAGTTTAACTTTCCTCAGTAACATTGTACACATTTTTACATTGTTAATCCATAAAAAATTATTTAATGCCATGCATGATTAGTGCAAAGATTTTCATATCATCAAAATGATTAGTGGTTCACTGTACTATTATAAGAAGATTGCAGATATGAAATCATTTATTTTTTCTTGAATGGTAGCAGTATTAAGAAGAGAATACACCGAAACCTATCCCTTTGAGAGAGAGAAACCAGCCAAAACCCGATCTTGTGGACCTGGCTTCCTGTTTTGGTATTTCAAATTAATGTCAGGGACCATGTTGTGTGTCTCTATGATCTATGCTCTGAAGGGTTTGGTTTTTCTCACTTGTGACTTCTGAGCAGAACAGAGAGGATAATAGTTTCCATGACACAGTTGTAGACATGCACAACAATTGGTAATGCTTATCTCAGTCATAGCCTCTGCATGGCTGAACACAATTCAGGGAAGCCAAGTGTACTCACGCAGTCACGGTTAACTCTGTTGCTTTCTCCTTATCTTCATCTTCCATGGAACAACTCATCACAAGCATTATATCATAAAGGTGTTAACATGTTATTCACAGTACAAAACTTTTTTTTTTCTTTCTGAAAATTACTTTTTTTAAAATAGAAGCTAGTCTTAAGATTACATCATAAATGTCTAAATTAGTATTCAATTGAGTAGTATTACAATAGAGTTCACAGGCACTATTGATTTAGAGCTTGCAGTAAAGGAACAAATAATTTAAATATCACTTTCAGAGCTTGGTTCAGACTAACCAGAAACGAAAATCTTGAAATCTGCATTACTGTATACTGTGCATTACTGTATACTGTCATATGCTAAAAAAGGCCAAGACAAAAGACGAAGGACTCTGCCAAATGATACCCCACATGTGAGAAATGCACGTTATGTCCAAGTAACATTTTTTTAAACTTGAACAGAATATTTGACACTAGTAAATCATTGGCATTCATTTCTAACTTGCATTTCTTAACCAGCCTTTGCCATGCAACTTCTTGTGTGGATAACAAATACAGATTTGGATTAGCTAAATTAAATGTTCTAGACCATTCATTTAATCGTGTTATAAACCAACTGCGGCTACATGTGCTCCTGTATCATTTGCCACCATTAACATTGATAACTCCGTACCATATATGGCAGCGTCGCAGTAAAAGTAGTTAAGGCTATTAAAACCTGAACCAATACAAAAAAAATCATAAAAATTGATGAAACCAATTTCTGTTGGATGTTTTGATCTATTTTTTCCTCAAATATGCGGTTTAATTCAGATTAAAAATCAAGGACAATCTTGTATATAAAATTTATAGTTTTATAGTTAATTATCAAATCATTATAGCAAAAAATTCCAAAGTTAGCTATGAATATGAAAAAGTTGAAATTATAAATAAGACAATAATTAAAAAAATGTTCTTTATGATGTACTTAATGGATATAAAATATATAACAATTTTAACATAAATCTCTTGAAACTGCACCAGAACGTGTAATTATGCTGCAGAAATCTTTGAAGCTTGGACATTCCATTCAGAAATCGTATCTGTACTTGTTTTAAGGATCACCAATTCATCATTCTTCCAGTGTTCCTGGTGAAATAGAACTTGTTGGCAATCTCATTTAAATCTTTTCTGTGGAGATAAATCAGAATGTCTGTTCTGGAAGTGCAGTATCCCTCCCACCGCAGGTTAATGCTGGATTTCAAAGTACAAAGAATTGGAGAGATATACCAGAACAGCCGCAACTCATAAGCAGCCTCTTCAGTTTTCGAGAGTGACATCTATTTGGAGATAGATTCACAAAGGATTCCTTTCCAGAAATTCATCCTATGAATCACGTACTAAACGAGCTGCAAAGGAACCATCTAGTGAATGTTTAACTGGGTTGGAGAAAAAGAAACCACTGCTTGTCACAAAATCAGGAGGAACATATTTGTCTACAGGATCAATGCGGAAATCCTGAAATTCAAATAATAGTATATTAGCACTTGAAAAATTAGAGGAGAAACCAGAGTACTGATCTCGAAAGAGAATCATATACATGTTGTCCCTGTTTAATCCATTCTGCTATCTGTCAAAAACTCAAAATAGAATCAGACAATCATGCCCTATAAAGTTTACAAGGACCTAATCAAAGACATGCAGAACATTTAATTTCCATAAACTTCCAGTAACCTCAAATGCTATTCAACAATATCCCTGAAATGTAAATAGCATCTAAGTTCTCTAAAGAAGCCCGTCACCAAGCTTAAAAGGGGGATTTTCCCTTTAAAACATCTGGCATATAGCAATTCAGAAAGGGCAAGAGTATTTAAAAAAAAATAGAATATTTGAATAGGATTAGTGAAGAGTGATCAGTCTTACCGGATGTCTTACAAGAAATGCAGCTACCCTGTCATCGTTCTCTTCAGGATCTATGGAGCATGTACTGTAAACTAATACTCCACCAGGTTTTACCAATCTAGAAAAAAATGCATTAGGGGGAAACAATGTGTCATTAGTTTCATCTACTACTACAGAAATTATTTCAAAATTAGTATACTCAAGTTTTCATATCAGCATACAACAACAAGCCTTGATCGATTACACAATTAGCAACCAGCATGTGAGGCTTTTTGTCACTTCATTCAATGAATTCACTAGACAAAAATTAATGCACACAAACAGAGAGGGAACATCAAAGAGAATCTCCGGCTTACTTGGATGCTGCATCCAAGAGCTCATCTTGTAATTTCTTCAGTTCATCCATATCCTCTAGCTTCCTGTTCCAGCGCAAGTCTGCTCTCTTCAAAAGCCGAGGAATAAAAACAGATTAATAAACAAGAAAAGAGGAATATACTAAATAATTTGTAATAACAATGACAATGATGAAACATATTTTAGCACAATCACCTTGGATAGAACACCAAGTCCGGAACATGGAGCGTCCAACAAAACTTTGTCACTCTTAAGTTGTAAATTATCCTGGGAAATCCAAAAGAAAACTAAGAAGAAATAACTAAATAGCAATTTCAGAGTTAAAATTCATAGGGACAAGATAACATACAGTCAATGTACGAAGATCGGCATGAATGGCGGTAATGACACCATCCACTTGGTGCAACTTTGCTGTCTCTTTAAGAATTCTCAACCTACCACTATTTACATCAACTGCAAATACCTTACCTGAAATCACAAGCTTTCCTTTTATTCTGCTGAATGGAAAACTAAAGAAGCAGGAAACTAGTATATATCAACAAATTAGTAGGTTAAAACATCGTAGAGAAAAATACAGTCTCATAGCCAGAGAAAAATACAGTCGAGAAGAGATGTATTAGTGTCTGAAGAAATTGAAATCCAATATAATTTAATAAAATATATTAGACGAATTAGTACCTTGGCCACTTAAATGAGAGGCCATGTAGAGGGTCTTTCCACCAGGAGCAGCACAACCATCAACGATAGTTTCACCAGGTTGAGGATCCACAACAGAAACTACTAGACCTGCAATCAAGGATGTGACACTCAGTACGATAATATAACCATGTAAAGTAAAAATTTCTTTTAATTCAAATAGGAAAATGAAGACGATTGAAATCTATACATTGATTAGCATATTGGATAAAATATAGTGCATGCAAAATGCAAGGCCTTTGGTCATATATTCCATCAATCACAGAAGAATCTTACAAAGAAAACTAATACATGATAAAGATGACAGGTTGACCTGCACTTTCATCCTGAACTGCACATAAACCCTTTTTGAGCAGACCAGCTTGAATGACAATCTGAAATTCGAGCCTACAAATAGTCAACTTAAAAGAGAAAGCCATGCTTACTTCATAAAGATAATAACAGTAAAACAAATATAACTTCAATGCCTGTCATGTGAAAAATATAAAAGAAATGAAAGTAAAAGATAACCCACAGCAAGCAAGTAGTCAGCTAAAGCACAATTACACACTATTGAACCTATTAGCTATTATTACATTAGGTAGAAAATATGTATATAGTTCAGTCCCAATGGTTTTTCTCCTCTAATCAGTGTTCATTATACTTGTTTGGAAATTCATACCTGCAACCCAGTCTTGATACGAACAAATTCGTCTAAATGCAATGAAGGCTTGTGTGGGACCTGATAATTAATGAGAAACTTAAATCTGTCAGGAAGAGATAAGCGATACAGAGGGCAAAAGGTAATATACAATTGTAACATGAACTTCTGCTCAAACCTGTAGAGAAAGAAAGGAATTCATTCAAAAACAAATTGCAGGATTTTATAATACAAAAACATTAAAACAATAAAAATAAAATAAAAAGCAGACAGTGCGATAGGCAGAAGAAAATGCCAGATTCAATCATGGAAGTGGTAGCACCTTCAATGCATTAAGCTGTTTCACAAGGTCATCTCTTGAAAAGCCACTTGCACGGTTTGCTCTGAAATTATCATAAATATATAGCTTGAGTTCTTTATTGTTTGTGTTACATGCTAATCTTGGTAGAGCACAAAAAAATGGAAGAAATATTCACTAGCCTTAAGCTGAAACTTGGCTCACTGTTGTTCCATATCATCAATTTAATGGCTTCTTCCTGGCCGAGATACTTTGTCCATCTCCTTACCATCCACTGCAAAGGAAGCAATAAGAAAAATTTTCAATTAAATTTTACTTACCTTATTTTGGTAATAGCAAGTTTAGTAAATTGCAAATTTCCTTCTGTTAACCTTTACATTGTTAGTTTGATTGAAAAAAATATCAAATTATTCATTATACAGAGGTGCTCTGCCTGCCCTTGTAGGATCCCAAACATGCCATTGGAACCTTGGGTAGTAATATTGGAGTAATATATCCCTACTATAGCTTTGATTTATAGAAAAAGGAAACTAAATTGTTATGAGCCAAAAAAAAGGTAAACAAAATTGTTCATTGTTAAGAGTTAGCAGAGAGAAAGGAAAATTAGTGCTTAGATAAGTTAGAGGGTTTAACTAGATATAGATAGGAAATAGGAGGATGTAAGGGAGAGGGTGTCATTTTATGTTTTATCAATTGTAAACAAAGCATTAGCTTTGTGTAAAAGGGTAAACATAGAAGGATTTATCTCCTTTATTCTGTTCAATTAGTTCAATCAATAAATTTTTCTGCTCTTTTCCTCATTTCCATTTTGGGTTTGTAACATTAATCATCACAACTAACCAATTTTATAACATTCATACTTTAATGGTATTGAGGTTATTGCTCCGCACAAAATAAAAAATTTTATGCTTATCGGCCTCTGATGCAGTGATTCCTGATTCTAATTTTTTCCTGAATTAGAATAATGAATAGTGGTATAGAAAGAGTGAAAGAAGTAAGTCACTCACAACTGGATGTGAGTGCAGAGTTGCCAAAGCACGTGCTTGAGCACGGTCATCGCCCTCCACTTTGGGCAAAGGAAGAGTATTGTTCTCCTGCAAACCATACATCAATGGATTTGATAAAATTCTTCATGATTTCCCACTCTTACAGTTAAGACATTCAATCTACAAGAAGTAAAACCTTAAGCACAACTAGCTTTCGGAGGATTCCATTGACCATGTTGCCAGCCCCAGGTCTGAGAGCAACTTTAGCAAGCTCCACGTTCTGCATTTCATACAGCAGGTTCATACTACAATGAAGAGAAGGTTGGACTATAGCATATACATTATATTGAACCAAAGCCTCAAAATTAACCAATCAAAATTACAGCAACATGACATCAGAATTAATTTTCAAAAAATTATTTTTCAGAAAAAGAAAAAGAAAAATGTAGGTTGAATTTCAAAACATCTACTAAACAAGAAATACATATGGGCCAAAGAAAATACCTCATCTACAACAGCATAAGGTGGCATGTTCAATTTGACAACCTCATAGAAGCCAATTCGTAGAATCTGAGCCAATTAAAGTACTAAGATCATTAATAATACCCAAAGAACATACGAACTCAGTCTGATGAATGTTTAACTACACCATGTACTTTATTTCAAAAGATTGACCTAGAAATCTTTAAAGTGCAGTGTTGCACGAAATTAAAAAGAAAAATGTAATTTTGCTCTTTTCTTCACCCTCTGTTTGTGCTGTATATGACTTATTTAATTAGTCAGTGACTCAAACAAACATGATCGTAAGAAATATATACAGCTCAAATTCACCTGTAAGAGAAGAGGTTCCATGCTAGATATATCTTTATCACGACATAGTGAATTGATCAGATGATCAAGATATCTTCTCCAACGAATTGTGCCTCCAACAATGTCTGTGACCTATGTAATTTGTAGTACGGACCAAGAAAAGAATCAATAATTTGTTGATGAAGTGGCATGAAAACGGGAGTTTAGTTTAAAAGTCAAAATACTTCAAAGTTTCAGGCTAATTAGGAGTGATAACACTCTGGATTTTACAAAGTCTGATCAAATAGGAGAAAGTGGGGGAAGTAAGCAACGTCTCAGTAGAACTGTAAATCACGCAGTGTACTCATACAGTGTGCTTAATCCCAGATGAAGAGAAGCGAGCATTCAATCATTCCCATATATCACTTTCATAAAGGACAAGAAAAACTCATTTGCACATTGAATTATTGATATGAAACTAGAAAAGTTGTTGCTTATTGACCAAAGCATCAATCTTGAAGTAATTAGATATTAAAGAGAACATTTAAATATAAGAAAAAGAAAGAACATTTTGCACTGTAAGTTGTGAAGCAAAGCAGAGAAAGGGTTCAAAGTGATAACTAAGTAAGTTACTAACCAATCTAAGATCATCATGATTCAATTCCCGAGTGCGAAAACCAAGCGTTCTCTGAACATATCCCATCTCGTTTTCACCAGAACCTTTCCCTTTCTCGTTGAGAAGGTCGGCAAAAGCACCACCGAACTCAATTCGCATCAATCTCACCGCTGCAACTACAACATCGACAAAACCAAACCAACAAATAAAAAAACTCCACTTTCTTTCAAAGCACACACGAGGATGAGGGAAAAGGGGATGTACCAGCTCTATGAGGAGAAACCTCTAAATTCAGCTTCTGGGGTTTGAGCAAACGTTTGCCACTGCCTGAAAGTTTCATCCTTTTGCAATAGTGAAAGAAGCTTTGAAAGAAGTAGGAGCAATGTAGCAGGAAATGAAATAACATGGTTTGTTTGTTGTTACCTTTGGCAGTGGTGGGAATGGATATGTTGGTCCTGCGGCTTCTACGGGGAGACTTCAATGGCTTGGAAGAAGAAGAAGAAGAAGAAGAAGATGAAGCTTTGCGGGGTTTTGCGGGGACAGGTAAAGCCATGTACAAAACCTGCGCCATGCTTAGATTCTTTCGACCTTCGATTCCTAACGTCGTACCCGGTTCTTTGGCTTTGCACTTTGGATAATAAAGGTTTTTTATTTCAAGAATAAACCTTCAAAATTCCAAAAAAAAAATAAAAAAAATATAAGCCATTGATATGAAACAGTTCTTTAAAATATAAAAATTATTATTATTATTATTATTATTACTAATATTTTAATTGGTTATTTGAAGCTGGACCGTTTTTTTCAACAAGCTTTTCTCTAATCTCTATACCGTACATCGGCTTCCGTTTAATGCGTTACATCTATAAACCATATAATTCTCCCTTTTAATCAAAAAAACAACATCTTCCATTCTAGATTTTCTCCTCTTTTTCCTCGTTCCTCTGTTTTCTCCGGAAAATCGTTCATCATCGTATTCATGTCGGTATGTGTTATTTTCCTTTCAATTGTTCCTCTGATTATGATTGTCTGAATTTTAGGATGACTACAGTTTGAATCAGAATTTCTATATTAATTTTCTTATAAAGATGAGAATAAAAGTTAAATCCATTATGTGTTATGCTATTTAGGACGCAGGTCGACCATTACCAAAGTTTGGTGAATGGGATGTCAACGATCCTTCTTCTGCTGAAAGCTACACGGTCATTTTCAACAAAGCAAGAGATGACAAAAAGAATTGTGGCAAATGTGATTCACCAGCAAACAGAAATCCTCGTACCAGACCTAATCTAGATCCTGCCAGAACACAAAACGTAAGATTTTCTTCTTCAATGTTTAAACAGTGTATAAAATTACCTTTTACCAAAGAGAAAAACTGGAAAACAAAATAAACTTACTAAAATAATTAAGTTTATTATGGAAGGTTCAATTTTTCTCAAAGAATCTATCTGCTTCGTAAAAGCATTTCATAATTTTTCCTTCAAACAAGTTTTGCACACCCCCACATGTTTGTTAGTGTGTTGTGTTCATGTATTTATATGTGATATATATATAGCTTTGGAATTTGAAATTAGAAAATATATTCATTCAGTATTTAAACCAACAAGGATAGTTTGTTTGATATTCATAGGCCTTCTGTATCTATATTTATGTTCTCATGAATAACTGAATGGATTTTCAGAAAAAATGGTTTTGTTGCATACAAAGTCCTCAAGCAGAGTCATAGCCATGATTGCTCCTGTGTAAAAGATTGAATAGAAACCTTGTATGGAACTAATGGTGGTGTCATCCACAAACTATATGTTGTTGTTGTAATTGATTTTATATGCTGTAAAAGTGAGTTTGCAACAAGGAAGAGTATAGAAAAAGTATTTTTTTTCCATGGAAATATATATTTATTTCAATATTTAGTTTCCTGCTAATGGCCAATGACTGCAACCTTTTGCCTTGTGCCGTGCGTTGTAGATATTTGCATTGCTGGATGTGTTGTTTATAATATATACGTAGAAAATATGTTGAATTATTTTAAAAATTAAATAATTTCTCATCTTAATCCCTTTCAATATAATGAAGATGCCTATATTTATTGAGAGAGTTTTTTTACTTAAACTTATTTTTTATGGCGTGAAATTAAATTATAATTTTTTATGTGCCACAAGGATTTAAATACAGTGATAAACTGTATATACATGCATTAAAGTTTTATTTCACATATAAATTACACTATGACATAGTTAACACTACTCATAAACAGCGCTCACAAATTTTTAAAGAAAAAAAAGCCAGCAAGAAATCAAATAAGCAAAAGAGTTACCTAATTATATACCAATAATTATATATATTTTTTAAATAATAATTCAGGTTTCAGTCTCAACTTTTATATTCAGTCCTTTTATGTTGTTTCGTATATACTGTATGGATAATATAAATATGTATTAGGAGTTTTTTTCACAAGTATAACCTCCACCATAAATTAGAATGAAGATTTAGATTAATGATAATATTGTCATGTATTGGGAATATTATTTCTTTCAGTTTATTTTTTTTTAATGGAAAGACAAACATATACAGGTAAAATAATACGAGCAAATGTCTTTGTTAATGAGAGGATAAAAGCAAAGACTGCATTAATTTATTCAGTTGAAGAGTTTGAAAAAGATACATGTAGTGAAAGTCAATGTAGTAGACTTAATAGAGACACAGATTGACATTTTACCCTTATCCTTCCTAATAAAAATGGCTTGATATATAGGAATATTGATGAGAACTAAAACTCCACACAAAAGAACTTGTAATGCCATTTTCTCACCAGCAAAGACACCTTTGACCAAATCCTTTAAAGTTAGAAGCACACAAAACAAATTGAGTAATGCAATTGTTGCTAGAATAGTGAAATAAGGAGAAGAGGTTCCAAACTCCATGATCTCTTTCTCGTAACGTTTAGCAGCATCATCTTCTATGACTTTTGATGTAAGTGAAAATGGTGAATTTGTATGTCCAAAGATTCCTAGGATGCCGTCTATTAAGGAAAATAGAAAGGAACTTGTTTTCACGTACAACCACATTCTCATTGCATTCCACCAACCTTGGATTGATCCTCCCATACTCAAACCCTCAATCAAACTATAAGCAATTTCCCCAACAATTACATATGCGAAAGGTATAAGCCATAAGCTAGAAATCTGTTGAAACAATACATTAAGCAAAAAATGTTAACAACACTAAAGAATCATAGAAAAGTATAACATGTTTATGATTTAGGGATTTAGTTCACTCAAAATATTTTTCTTTTCAATTTCTCATTCATATAATCATTAAAATAACAAATAGAAAAATGTATATTAGAGGAATATAAGTCCAAAGTATCAAAATAATTTTAAAGAAATAGACCACTCAACTTAAGATTCCTTTATTTATTTAGATTTTAGGATAAGAACAAAGTTTAAATTAATGTAAAAAAATGATGAAATAATAATTTGAAAAAATAGTTCATAAATTAAAATAAAAAACTAGCCTATTAAAACCCAACTAAATGAAAACCCCACTAATTATCAACTTAAGTGGCAAAGATCAAGTTTAACAATGAGTCAAATAAAACAATGAAAGGAAACAACTTTCTATGATTCAACTTGTACCTATTACAATAAATTTTGAGTAATTTATAATGTGAATTTTTGTTTGATAAGAAAACGTTGTAAAGTTGTGATTGTGTTTGTGAGAAAATGTGATATTACCTTTGGAAAGAGGGAAATGCCCTTAAGGAGATAAAGTGAAGGGATGATGGAGTAATATAATACTGACAAGGAAGTGATAGCAAAGTAGTTATAGTGCCAATATCCCAATAGTAAACCTATGTTGATCTTTTTATCACCGTAACATTTAGGTCTGAACTTAGAAAGCAAAAGTTGCATGTGACCTTCACCCCATCTCTTCTGTTGAACCAGTGTGCCAAGTAAATTTGTTGGAGCAATACCAGAAAAAGCTCTTATAGATGGGTTGTAGTATACTGATTTTCATCCTTGTGACTGTATCCACAATCCTGTTATCACGTCCTCTATAAGACATCCATATATTGAACCAATCTACAACAAAATAAATTATTACTTTAAATATTCACTATGATTATGATAGTGACAGTCAAAGTGTAAAAAAATTAGAAAATCGCCTTTTTTTCCCATAAAGTATTTTTCTCGTAAATGCAATTTGCTAAAGCCTTTGATTCTTCTTCTAGTTCATGCAAGTTTACCTCAATTACCTCATTCTCATTCTCATCATTCCAACCATTTTTGTATTCAGTCTTCCTACATAGAGAATCTCTTCTAAGAAAGCAACAAGTTCCAATAAAAAAGGGACCACCAAAACTATCTGCACCATGGAGTTCTACCTTCAAAACGATCAAGATCATGTGAGATTATTTTTATAAAAAATTATCAGTATTCATCATAATAGCAATGTTATCTAGGTAAGAAAATTATTACAAATATAGTTTCACTAAAATTGTGTATATTTAAAAAAAGACATATTATCTTAGAAATATAAATCAAATGAAAATAACGACAGACAGAGAGAGAAATTAACCTTACCTCCATCGTGTCTGATATAGCATTCGCGTATAAATCATTCTTTCCAATGTTATCAAAATGTTGTGGAAATTGTACATAAGCAATTTCTTGACCTTCTTCTTCATTCATGAAAAAACACATAGCATCTCTCACTAATTGTGAATGGGTTGAATACATATCACAATCTAAAATTAGAATGATTTTTTATTACTAATCGTTGAAGACACTTTTAACTACAATTAAATCAAAGAAAATGTAATGTTATATTCAATATTGAATAATGAAAAAGAAAAACATATTTTGACATAAAAAACATTCATTTGGCATCTCATTATAATAACATATATTAGTATTTTAAATTAAAAAATTAAAAAAATATTATTAAAATATTAATTTGTTGAGTTATTAAATTGATGTAGTTACTTTTTTAATCTCAGATCACATTTTAAAGTAATATATTTCGTGAAGGAAAAATATATTTTGATAACCACATTTTCTCTTACTTCCATTTAATAACTCTATATATTAATAAAATATTTAATTTAATTATTTAATTAAAATATAATTTAATTTATTAAATAAAATATTAATAAAAGTGATTGTAGGATGGTAGTATAAACTTTGATCAACATCTCAGGTCCTTTCGTGAAAAGTTACTAACAACGCAACACGTGTGATTAAATTTAATTAAAAAATTAAGTTCAGTTTAAGTTTAAAAAAATTATTTATCGTAATTTAACTCAACTAAAATTTGAAAACTTTGTTTCTATATACGAGAAAAAAAAAAATCCAGACACATTAGTACAGAGTTTAAGATCTTTTCCATTTAAAATCTAAACACACCTAAAATCTTGGATAAGGGTTATCGAATAATTTGCAATATTCCTGAGTGGTGAAATTATGTATACTACTAGTGAATTTATAGCTCCGGCTTTGAAGTGGGTGTGATACTGAGGTCTCTTCTCACGAGCCATATATACTAAGGTTGGCAAAATACACCCTTCTACATCCTTTGAACCATGCGAGTCGTTTTTATG
>Ga0099825_1007199_pt1 | contig 13619 bp, 6 predicted proteins | sample SiratroredBW_FD_76838 | JGI IMG/M metagenome (GOLD analysis project Ga0099825, IMG submission 76838) | Root nodule microbial communities of legume samples collected from California, USA - Siratro red BW | ecosystem: Host-associated > Plants > Roots > Nodule | place: USA: California | collected... | reverse complement strand
TCCCTAATAATTAAAAAAAAAAACAATTTTTTATTTTTAATTTTTTAAATAAAAAAAAATTCACAAATTGTTTTTTTTAAAAAAAAAAAAAAAAAAAAAAAAAAAACAGTTGTATGAAGCAAAGAAGCGAAAACAGCAAATAATCTTTTTTACGCCTACTAGTACCTCACTATGTCCTTCAGACGTCATAGTTTCTTATGTGATTGAAAGTGTTACGAATGTAAAGTGAATTGACATGCCCTTTTTTCATCTGTGGCTTTTTTCACTTTATGCTAGGTAAAAATGCTTATGCCTTGTCAGTATTGAGGCGGGTTGAGATGAAAATTGATGGTCGAGATATCTCTGAAAGCAGGTAGGTAGGGTATTTTCACAATCACAAAATCTTCTACTGAATTTTTTATTAATTTTGGGCCTTCTTTGGATTTCAGAGAAATTGATATTGCAGAGCAAGTAGATTATCTACTAAAGCAAGCCACTAGTGTAGATAATCTATGCAACATGTACGAAGGTTGGACACCATGGATCTGAGGCTTCCAGAGGTTCCTCAGACTGGAGCATCTTAACTCCTATTCCCAATTTCATGCAAGAATTGTCCTCAAGCCTTGTTGAGTTGACCATGGGGAGGAATAGGTTCTTGGGCCAGCTATTTTTTCCTGGTGATGCAGGAAGCCACCAGAACAAAGTTTTTGCAGGTCCCATTAATCTGGCCATTTGTTGAAGTATTTTATTGATCACAATCACTGATCTATCCAGGGCCAAACTGTTTAGTTTCTGCCGTCCCTTTGATTTCAGCTTTTGTCCAGGCAGAGTTACTATTTTTCACCTTACATGCGGGCCTTCATCTACCATCCTAAAGTGAAGTCCCAGGTCACAGCTTGTCTCGTGGGAGATGAAAAAGGATTACCATGCCTTCCCTCCTGGTTGAAACAGTGTAGTGTAACTTTTAGCTCCTGCTACTTGCATTGCCATACTGATCGGGGAGCATGTTTTGGTTCCTCAGCTCTCGAAGGCTGAAAGAATGTCATATGATGACAACCGGGGAGTGGAATATCTAATGCTTTGTTTCTGGCAGGAGCATCATACTATTGCGAAACTGACGTCCGGGATGAATTACACGTATCCGTGTAATCAGTTATATGTTGATAGGTCAAGGAATCAATTGCGCAAAGCTGGTCTATTAATCATGTAATTGCAGCGTGTTTGGTTTCTCATTGGCTATACGCACATCGGTTCGAAGCAACAAAAACCAGCTTATGCGGTTTTTACGTGGAGATTGGGGCTTAATCCTTTTGCCATCTTTCCGCTCTTTGATTCACTGCCATACATGTACCCAAAGTTGCCTTCATATGCATCCCAATATTGCATTATTATTCTTTTCTTTACTTTCTATGGATTTCTTCGTGTTGTCAAAAATATGGGAATAAAGTTGCCAGTTTAATAAACCAATGTTCTGAAAATAAGATAGATTAAAGTGTTAAGGATGTGATAGAATCGGTATTAACAGAATAATAGAAATAATAAGTAATATATAAGATAATATTAGAAAAAATATAATATTATTATTTAATAAATATCAAAAGTTAAAATTAACATTTTTTTAAAAAAATTAACATGGTTCTTGCATTTCATTTCCCTACACGTCTTTTACATTTTGGATTTTGAACGAAGTAATTTGGAATGTAAAACTTTGGTGTCAGATTAGTATTTAAGCAATGAAAAGAGACATCACTTAGTAAATTTTGAATTCTTTAATGTAGTGTAAAGATCATATTGGGTAACATCCAATTAATTTCTAGCATCAGAAACTCAACTCAACACATATTGAATGTTAGTGGAACTCTTAATGAGTTCATCCGCTTCCCTCCTCTTTGGTATAAGGAAGAGAAATATTGGTTGTTGAGAATAACGAAAATTAGTAAAATAAATGAGAAATAGATTAAAGTTTAAAGTATTTAGTTGAAAAAAGGGTAAAATATATACATGATAAACAGTAATAGAGCAAATTTAACCATTTTTTAAATTATTTCTATTTTCTTTTTTCTTTTTAAATACTTCAGTTCATTTTCATTTTCTCTTTGACGGGTCAAGCTAGCTCAGTTAGGGCTTGGATTGAAACAAAAAGAATAATTGATAATGATAAAAGAAAAGAATAATTGTAATGATAAAAGAAGAAGAAATAAGGTACGGATACAAAGACATAACAATTTGTGTTTAATTATTATATTCTTACAAAAAATATATATATTTTTAAAAATGTTATTTATATATTTATAATAGATTATTGATAGTTTTCTTTTCTTTTATAAGAAATAATTAAAAATACTAATACTTAAAATAAATAAAATTATAAAATTATTAAAAGTAACTAAGGACAGAGATTTGATCCAATTTCTTTGAAAACTGGAGAGGATTTTTTTTTGGTTTTGGTTAAATTAGCAATGGCACACACATCCAGAAGAAGAATCTGGTACTCTGCTCAAAGGCCAAGTGGCTCTTCCACAAGTGCCCCGCCTTTTGTTTATCACCCTTTCCGGCCGTGGATTCTCATGTAATAAGATGAAAACCAGACTTCTAGTCCCTGTTTTACGTTTCAGTTTCAAAGCACACTCACAAAAACACAAAAACAGCGGTTTCAAAATATTTCCACTTTTCTTCCATCGCCAAAGGTTTCACTTCATCTCAATCTTAACACCCCAATGGCCTCTCTCTCTTTATCTATATATAAACACACACAAACATACCTCTCACATCAAACTAAGCATTACCAGAAGTGTCTTTCTTGCTTTTGCTTTCATCTGGATTTCACTCTCTTGTCTTGCTTACTAGCTTTCTCATTAGTGCTTTTGCCTTTTGCTGCTAATTCGGTAGATTTCAAGTCATGTCTGCACTGGTGGCTATATGGACAAGGGACCTCTCCAAGCTAAGGGAAAAAGATCAAACCATGCACTCTGCTGCTTCCATTCAACATCAATCTGCTCAATCCTTCCAGGAAAAGGACCAGAGCTCATCTGGGTTGGCTGAACTTACTGCCAAACTCATGCAAGTTACCAAGCCTAGGTTGCTCTTTCCGGAGGCTTCACTTTCCATGCTTGTTCAATCTTTTAGCCCTTGAAGAAAACAATATATGTTTAACTCACTTTATTTGTTCCTTTAACCCTTACCAGTTAGAATGATGTGAGTGTGTGTATACTGCTCCTTCATATTTCTAATAAAATCACCTCTTTAGTTTTACTTTTCTTCTCTTAATTTGACACCCAAATAGTTTTTAATTTTATGTTTGATGATGAATCACCAATCAAATTTATCAGTACTTGTTACCAATAACCTTTGTAAATAAAATATGTACACACATCGTGCAAAGGCATTTCAACCTGAGAGGAATAAAATATGGATAAGCCTTCAAACTTAGTCAAAAAAATAGACTAAAGAAAAGTTTATCATCCTTTCTGATAGGAATGATCTACCTGAATTCAATCAAACTTGGTCCTTCTAGAGAAATGGAAAAAAATACTATTGACTAATTCCTTTCTTTTTCTTAAAGGAAATTACATTTTCATTCAAATCAACTTATTGGTATAGTTAAAAAAGCTTTTCACTTATTCATAGGTTACATGACAATAGATATTTAAGGATAACACACGCACCATAACAGTTGATGTAGTTTGAAAAGTTCCACGCCGTCGTTGTTGTCCATTTCTTTTCTCAGCAATTTCCATTCCAACCTTTTGAATACGTTGTTCATTACCAAATCAAAACATGTGTCACTCTTTGTCTCTCAAGTCTGCATCATATACTCTCTACCAATTACAATTGTGTTTCGTAACTCACTATCTTTGATATTACGTTTCAAAAAATGAGTGAAGGTTGAGAAATAATAGCATAAACAGCAGCGAGTTGTGTTGGTTAGATCAGAGTGAACAAGTTTGTTTCACTCTGGAATGATATATCGTACATGGCTTCGCTTCTGAAAAGTCTACGTCCCGGTGTGCCTTCAGTTCATGATGCTGGAGATGATTTCAGCTATGAGTATTCTTTTGCAGAGGAATACAAAGGCCCTCCTCTCAGCTACTCCGTCCCAGAAATTCTTCCTTTCAACCTTGACCAAATCCCACTTGCACCTGTTGCTCCCTCTCCCCCTCACAACTTGTCCCTTCCAGTTATCCAACCCTTTAGAAAAACCAATGCAGAATCGGCTTCAAGAGCTGCTTCTGCTTCTTCTGATCCACTGTCATGCAAAGAAGATGATCATGATGATGATTGTGATGACCCTGTTAGCCCAAAACATGTTAAACGGCCCTCCGTGGTGACTTTTCGTGATCCTGAGACAAGTGAGATAGTGGTTGATGAAGAGATTGTTGAATCTGTGAGTGAAGAAAGTAATAGCAACAATAGTAATAGCAATAATAATCGTGTGAGGCCGCGTGCTGAGAGACGAGGGAAGAAGGGTTCGTGCTACCGATGCCTTAAAGGGAGCCGTCTAACTGAGAGGGAGGTTTGCATTGTTTGCAGTGCAAAGTTTTGTCGCAATTGCGTGCTTAGAGCAATGGGGTCCATGCCTGAAGGCAGAAAGTGTGTGACTTGCATTGGTCATAGAATTGATGAGAACCAGCGAGGGAAGCTTGGAAAACCTTCTCGGATGCTCAAGTACTTGTTGTCTAAGGAGGAAGTGAAACAAATCATGAAGGATGAGACTTTTTGTGAAACAAATCAGATACTAGCAGAAGATGTTCGTGTGAATGGAGAACCTCTTGACTGGGATCAGCTCACGCTGCTTTTGACCTGTTCAAACCCCCCAAAAGGATTGAAACCTAGCTTCTATTGGTATGATAAAGCATCTGGCTTTTGGGGAAAGGAAGGTCAACGGCCAAGTCAAGTTATTAGCCCACAGTTGGAGGTTGGGGGTCACTTGCAGAGAAATGCAAGCAATGGAAAGACAGAAGTAACTATAAATGGTCGAGAGATTACCAAAGAAGAGCTATGGATACTGAAGGTGGTTGTTGTTGATCTTGGCACTTTCATAGTACACAATTTTGAAACTGTTAAACTGAAATTCACTTTGTTTAATTGCAGTGGGCAAGAGTGCCATGTGAAGGAACAACGGACTTTTGGGTGAGCCATGATGGATCATACATGGAAGTGGGACAGAAGAATGTGAAGGGCCATATATGGGAGAAGGTAATTCATGTTGTTTAGCTTTTCCTAAGCTATAAATCCCTTGTCAATGACTCTGGTACATGTGCATGCTTTTGACAGTCTACAGTGAAGCTTGCTTCTCTAATTCTGTCCCTGCCAGTTCCTTCTAGCTCCTTAACTCCTCCTGAAGAAGGAGAAAATGGAATTAGCAAACACAACGTTCAACAGAAAATGCTTCACAAATTTTTACTTGTTGGTTCTGCCAATTCTGGAACATGTACCATATATAAACAGGTAACATGCTGCTAGAGGGAATTATTTTGTCATGCATTTGTTTGGTGTCTCTCTGTCTGACATCCGAATAACTCTATGTAATTTTTGAGTTGAAGCCTTGAGTTTGTAACACTTAGACTGAACCTTTTATATTGCAGGCCAAGCTTCTGTATAATGTTCCTTTCTCTGTAACCGAGCTCCAAAACATCAAGCTGGTAATTCAAAGTAACTTGTATAGGCACCTTGGTATCATACTAGATGCGCGAGAATTTTTTGAAGAGAGTTTGCTTGAAAAAAGTACCGAACAACATGTCGGTGAATCAACTTCTTCTGGTAATTGTTTTTCTTTGAATGAAAGTATTTGTCCATTATTTCATTGAACACCTTTTTCCTTTTGCATTCTTTTTGAACACCATAAAGCAAAATGGCTAATAAGGATAATAAACTGAGTCATCATGCAACTGAACACTATATTTTGTAATTTACATTAGGGGGAAAAGTTATTGATGTTTAGTTTGCAACAGGGATTAGTGGAGAAATTATTGACACCACAACCTATTCCATTAGTCCAAGACTAAGAAATTTCTCCGATTGGCTACTCAAATACATGATATCAGACAACTTGGATGCAATATTTCCAGCTGCTGCTCGTGAATATGCGCCACTGGTGGAGGAACTGTGGAGGGATGCAGCCATTCAGGCCACATACAACAGGAGAAATGAACTAAAAAATCTGCCAGAAAGTGCTAGCTATTTTCTTGAGCGGGTAAAATCATGTTTAGCCCCACATATTCATCATCACATCATAGTTCCTTTCTACTAAAGTTGTGTTTTGTTTCTACTTTGTTGCCATTTTCTGTACTAGAGTTGCTTAGGAATAGAGTTGGAATAACTGATTAGACACAGTTTACACGGTTAATAAAGTTGTATTACTTTATGGAAAGTATTTATCTTGTCTTTTCTTAATCCCATTTGAAGTTCCTGAGTTGGTTTAAATTGGATAGAGGATTAGCAACTCAATCACTTGGGTGGGAAATTGTGAATGGAGGTTACCTAACGCAAGATTACCTCAATCTAATGAATATGTAAATATTTCTTCGGATGCAGGCTGTTGAAATTTCGAGGATAGATTATGAACCCTCGGACATGGACATCTTGTATGCTGAGGGAATAACCTTATCCAATTCCCTTTCTTCTATGGAATTTTCATTTCCTGTGTCAGGTCATGAGGACTCATTGGACCCTGTGTATCAACATGATCCTTCACTCAGGTAATAACCTTTCATTCCATCAAGTTTACACATAATAAAAATCTTCAGTTCACAGTTTCTTAGTTCAAAACCAAAACTAAGTTAGCTGATTTAGGATGGCAAAAATATCCGTAGGTAATGCATTGAATCTTTGTTTGTGGTTGTAGGTACCAGCTCATCAGAGTACATCCAAAAAGCCTGGGAGAAAACTACAAATGGTTGGACATGTTTGAAGACACCGATGTGGTCCTATTCTCAGTGGCCTTAACCGACTATGATGAGTACACCGTAGACAGTAATGGAGTTGCTACCAACAAAATTTTAGCAGCCAAAAATCTCTTTCAAAATATCATCAATCATAGGGTCTTCAGCAGCACCAAATTTCTTCTACTATTGACCAAGTTTGATCTGTTTGAGGAAAAGATTGAACAGGTTCCTCTAACACAATGTGAATGGTTTTGTGACTTCAATCCAGTTATTAGCCACAACCACAAAACCGCTAGTATCAGTAAACGCACCAACCATCCTCCACTGGCTCAACGTGCTTTTCAATACATTGGTATGAAGTTCAAGAGCTGGTTCAATTCTCTAACTGGTCGAAAGCTGTTTGTTTCACTGGTTACTGGGTTGGAACCTGCTACTGTTGATGAAGCTCTTAGATATGGCAGAGAGGTTATGGTGTGGCAAAAATGGGACCCCTCTTTCATAAATGAGAAGTCTGAGATAACATCCACAACTTTTGATGCAAGCTCTGAAGAAAAATATAATAACTATCACCACTCCTAGAAAATTCTGTAGCTTTTTCTCACATTTTAGAATCACTCAATGGTACTGGATTAACATTGAAGGAAATGATGCAATCTAATCTTGATCATGCTAGACTCTCACGTTGCCACCAAATATCCTCTGTAAATGTGACCTTAGAATGACAATTTCATGTATGATTACCATTAATCAAAATTAAATTTATTCTCATAGGATATGTTTTATTAGAAATAAACAAAATCTGTATTTTTATGTGAGGTTAAAAAATTTTGTATTAATTTTTATTACAAAGTTTAAGATAAAACTTTTTAAACACAAATCACTTCACTTGAAATATAGTTTTAACTAAAATTGATTTTATAAAATCAAAATCACTCAATATTAAAGTTTACCAGACATTAAATTCCAGATACTGCAGGATCATTTTTCATTGCCAACATAGCTGCAGAATGAAAGATTTTTTGCTTTTACTCTGCTGAAATATGTTTTACTATCATTCGTTATATTATGATACATACAAATTGTTGAATATCTTGAATGGATTTTTGTGACAAAATCAATGAACTGGGGGTTGAGGTGAGTGTAACCTTCTTGTCAGGTACTGACCCTGATATTTTTTAGGCTTGACAAATATCCTGGGAAAAAAGGCAAAACTTTTATGCTAATAAAAAATAAAGTGAAAATTAGCAGCAGATTCAGATTTTGTGTTCATAAAAACAAGACAATGAGAATTTAACCAACAATTAGCATTAAGCAATTGAACCAAAAGGCACGTCCATGTACCCCCTTATGACGAACAAAAAGTCATTCTAACTGATTGTTTACTTTTTCTTGTAAAGTATTATATAATTAAGGTCTAATTGATTTTAACTAATATTAATTAGGTTACATAAGCATTAATTATGCGGTGATTTTAACTTTTCTGCAAGATGAAATCCTAACAATGAAGTACTACTGAAGACTAAAACAGTACTACTGAAGTGTAACATCAAACAAAATTAAACTCAAATACAAATTGGTAACCAAATACTATGTTTGATTAGATCAGAACTAATGTACAATAGTTCATAACATTTCCATTACATAACTCGGAAAATAAGAACTGATAGATAGATAAATAGGAAGGAATATACAAAACATATCAACTCTGCTATTCTGCTATTGCTCATTCCTTGAAATCAGCAAGAACATCTTAGTGAAAAACATATCACCAAGGCACAAACCTATCCATAAGCAAACACATGGTTGCCTCTGAGATGGTTCCACTGCTGTCTATCTTAACTGCAGTGTTCTTCTTCTGAGCTTCCTTCTCTTCCTGTTCCCTTTCTGATCCTTCTTTGGCTTTGGAGAAGAAAGGCTTCCTTGCAAGTACTTTTTCTCTGAGCTTTGTCAGCTCCCCAACCCACACCTCTACCACAGCAGACATTTTCTTCAGCAACTGCAAACTAATGAGGTAAAAAAAAGTCTTTTTGTTGCTTTTGCTTTTGCTTTGTGCTTTTGAATGAATGTTGGTGGTGAAGAGATTGTGGTTTTTATAGGAAGAGAATAGAAAGGCTTAGTAATATGTGAAAAGCTAGGAGCTTTTAGAGCACCTTGGAATGCAGTGGCACACAGGACTCAGTCAATTGAGTTGGATATGCTTTAAATGTTTGAGATATTCGGTGGGACAAAACTATTGGCCCTGTGTTCATATTTTTTTGTCTATTTTTCTTCAGTTTAGGTCCAATGGTCCCACTGGTTTTGGATATATCTGATTCTAATAGTACCATGTTTTAAATCTACTGTGCAAAAGATAAGATCAGTGTGAACATTCAATTATTGCTTTTCTTTTTCTTTATCAGAATCAAAAATATTATACCTTTTTTAATATAATATAATTATTAAGAAAACTAATTATTAATTATTTAAAAAAAATTAAAACGTTAAATTAGTTAAGATATGTTTAACATTAATTTTACTTGTACTCAACAGATGAGACATTTACTACGGAATTTATCCTTAAAAATGTTTTCTTTGTTTTTGCATAGAGAATTGGAAAAGTATTATATGTAAAGTATAATTGACTATTAATGTGGTACCAATAATTATTATTTGAATAAATAAATCAAGTTATTAACTAATGTTAAAATAGAGAGTATGGATGATATGTATGAGTCACATGATACATACATGACATTGGTGGGCTCCATCATGATGATGTTTGCCGACTACTCATCACCTTTTACGACTTTATAATTCAATTATATTACGTACGAAAGCAACTTCACTACGAGTACATAGTTATAAAATAAAGATATATGTCTCACTTTATTAAAATTTTATTATTCATGATAATGTTCCTGAAAATATATTTTTTTTCATTAATTTAAATTATTGGTCATGATGGAATTTAACTTGAAAGAAACATTTATTGATATAAAAACTATAGTCAAACATGAAATTAAAAAAAAAATTATTATGCCATTCTTACTGTATAAATTAAATTTTAAATTCTTTAATTTCAAGTCATATAACCACTTTCATAAATTTTTTTAAATTTTTCATCCAAAAAAAATTATCATAAAATATTTAAAAATTTTGTATTAATTGCTTTTATAAAATTCTTTATTAAAACGCAAGCAAAGGTGATTTTTAAACTTTGATGCATTTATACGATAATTTTATTCTTTCACAGTTGAAAGAATTTAACACTTTTCCTAAAGTAACATTCAAAGAAAAAATTTAGCACCATTCTATAAAGACCATTTTAGAACACTTTGTAATCACGAACTTTTTGGAAAAGTTTACACAATTAATTCATAAATGGCTTTAGAAAGATGTATTAAATTCTTATTGAAATGGTGTTTGCAAACACTCCTTCCCAAAAGATAATTTCAAGATGAATTCTAAACTCATGCAAAAAAAGTTTATTCCATACAACGATAAACACCTTACAAGTGTTTCATAATGATTTCTTTTTGAAAGAGTATTATCTCGGGAAATTCCTTATAAAGAATTTTTTTTTTTTTTTTGGAATTTTATTCTGAAAAAGATTAGCTTAGAATATATCTCATGTATTCTGAAAATTTTATTATAAAAATATTGTTATCGTAGAACTTCTGCTCTAAAAATTCCATTCTGGAAATTCTAGAAATCTTATTATAGAAATTCTGAAAAATGTACTTTAAAAGTTTTCAAAATGAATAATTTTTAAAAGTCACATTGAAAAAAGGTAATATAAATTATTTTGAAATTTGTGAAGATGCGAGATGAAAAAATAGGAGAGTGGAAGAAGAAAAAACCCTTTTATGGAGGAATTTAAAAAAAAAAATTCATAGTGATATTTATGGAGGAAATAGAATTTTGTGAAGGACTCGACAAATGTTTGTGGAAGAAAGATCCAACAGATAATTTCACGTGGGCTTTTCGTCGGGCCACTGTTGGACTTATCACGAGACTTACAACATGACATCAATTGCTATTCCAACTCATCTTTATACTTTTCACACCCATAAACTTTTAGACTTTTCTGACATACTCAAACAGACCTTTTCTCTTGCCTTTTAGATTATAAAAAATGATTTTCATTACATTTTTATGGTTTAATATATTACAAAACTAACTTTTATAATTAAATTAGTTTTTGTATATTATAGAAACTAACTTTCGTAATGTATCTATCCATTTTATGGAACCAATCTCCATAATGTATGTAACCGTACGGGGTCATATTTTAAAAAAAAAATTATATTTTATTTTATAAAATTGATATTTAAAAAAAAAAGAAAAAAGAAAAAAGTAAATGGTACGAAAGAGAAAATAGGGTGTAGCGAATAGCATGGTCTCTCTATTCAGTGGATATCATTCGATCCAATTCAAAGGCTTGATAAGAGTGATTCATTCTACACCTTCATATTGACTTCCTGCACCTCTATAATTTTAATATATTCTTATTTTAGTTTTGAAAAAAAAATAAAAATAACCTTCATTATGATAACTGGGATTTTCTTTTTCACTTTGCGGGTTACACAAACCGCAATATAATTAAAAAATAAATATATTGCGAATTGTACAACCCGCAATTACATGTTCTACACCTTTCACATTGCAGGTTATAAAACTTTTTTTAAATACAACCCGCAGATTGTACAACCCGTAATTATATTTTCTGCACCTTTTACATTGTGGGTTGTACAACCCGCAATATAAAACTTTTTTTAAATACATTGCGGGGGGTTGTACAAACCGCAATACAAATTTTTTTTTAAATACATTGCGGGTTATACAACCCGTAATGTATTTTAAATCAATTCGTGTTACAATTTATACAACCTCTTGCTATGGTGTAGTAGTAATTATCACATTATTGTACAATCTGCAATTATATGTTCTGCACCCTTTAAGTATAAGATTAGCATGATAACCACCATTACACCACAACAGCAAGTTTGTCAACCTGCAACACAAATTGCTTTTTAAATACATTGCGGGTTGTACAACCCGCAATGCATTTAAAAAAAAAATTGTATTACGGTTTGTACAACCCACAATGTATTTCAAAAAAGTTTTATATTGCGGGTTATACAACCCGCAATGTAAAAGGTGCAGAAAATATAATTACGGGTTGTATAATCCGCAATGTATTTATTTTTTAATTGTGTTGCAGTTTGTGCAACCTGCAAAGTGGAAAAAAATGAATGACAATTATCATAAATAAAGGTTATTTTCGTCTTTTTCTCAAAACTAAAATGAGAATATGTTAAAATTATGGAAGTGCAGGAAGTCACCATGGAAGTGCAGGAAGAATCAGTCGGTTGATAAACATTTGAATATGACCAACACATTTAGAATAAAAAAGGTTTGAATATATTTTTTATTTCTATAAAAATGATTTTCTTAATTTAAAAAAAATATTTGTTAGTGTTAAATCTATAATAATTTTTCATATATTTCTATTTTTATAACTAATTATTATTACTTTAACGCTAAAATAAAAAAATATTAATTATTATAGTTAGGACTAAGAATTATCAAAGGCCCAAAATTTAATTAACTTATATATTATTAATCTAAACAAGGAAATTATATATGTAAAACTCTTTTTTCGTTATTTATTTTGAACATGGTGTTTTTATTAAAAACAACTATATTGTATTTAGAATTTACAGTTTATTTTCTATATATATTAATTTTGATATTATAGTATTATAAAAAAATTAATGTATCACAGATAAATATTTTATCTCCACAAATAAAATATTTTTTAATTTTTTAATTTTAATAATTATAATATATTAAAACTAGATGTAATATAAAAATAATTATTATTTTGTTTTCTATCCTTATTTTAAATCAATACAAAAATAATTGACTTAAGTATATTTTAATTTCATAATGATATTGTTCTTTATTGTTTACATTTTTTTTATTTTTAAAACTTTTGACATTATTTAGTTCCAAAAATACACAATATTAATTAAAAAAATTAAGTACACTATTCAACTAAGTAAATATTTAATATTTTTTAAATATTAATCACTTATAATTTTTAAATTTTGTAATATATTATGAACAAACAAATTTAATAATGATAAATTTTTATTTCTAAAATATTGTTAAATAAAAGTATTACACATGATGGTTATTTTCTAATCGTATATGGTCCGAGAAAGATATTTTAACATATTATGAATAAATTTATTTTATATTGTATAAATATAAAAAGAGAATACACATAGTTTTAATATATTATAATTGCTAATTCTAAAAATATACCACATATTTTATTATTTTTATCTTAGAAACAAAATCTCTATTTATGATATTATAAAATAAATATATCACAATCATTTGAAAACATAAAATCAAAATTATTAAAGTAAAAAAAATTATAAAATCTTAAGTAAATTGTAATTATTTTAATAAAAATAGAATGTTAAAAAGATAATTGTTGAATAAAGAAATAAAACCAATAAATAAAACTATCCTGTTTAAATTAAATAGGGACTGTATTATTTAATTAAATTAAATACCTGGAAAATCTAATCGCCTTAATTTAAAATGTTTGTTCCTACCATAGTTATATTAATTTACATCTCTTATTTTTAGTGTTATTATTATGGTCAGGATATAAAAAGAACAATTAATACTTTGGAGGGACTAAAAGAGATGAAATCTCCCTCTCTAGAGAAATGAAATCACACACACACACACACACAT
>Ga0099825_1007198_pt1 | contig 13620 bp, 7 predicted proteins | sample SiratroredBW_FD_76838 | JGI IMG/M metagenome (GOLD analysis project Ga0099825, IMG submission 76838) | Root nodule microbial communities of legume samples collected from California, USA - Siratro red BW | ecosystem: Host-associated > Plants > Roots > Nodule | place: USA: California | collected... | reverse complement strand
GTGGTGTGAGTCTCAAGTGAATTGTTGGAGAAGCTTCATTTCATTTTATTTGTAATTTTATGAAGATATTTTTATTAAATCTTATTTGGAGAAGTATATTTTGAAATACATGATGAATGTATGGAATTTTATATCCAAGTTTATTATATAATTTTATGCAATAAAGTTCCTATTATATGAAAAATATGGGATGTTACAATACCACTGACGGGAAGCTTGTTTGAGACCGTAGATGGATTTCTTTAATTTGCACACCATAGACTTTGGATTACCTGACACAGGTTTTTGGTTGCACCATATAAATTGTCTCATCAATGTCTCTATTAAGAAATGTCGTCTTAACATCTGTCAGGTGTAACTCTAAATCAAAATGGCTACTAATGTCATTATTCTTCTAAAATAATCTTTTGAAGATATTGGAGAAAAAGTTTCTTTATAATTTATGCCTTCCCTTTGAGTAAAGCCCGTAGCAACTAGACGAGCTTTATATCTTTCGATATTACCCATAAAATCCCTTTTAGTTTTAAATATCCATTTATAGCCAATGGGTTTCACACCTTCAGGTAATTCTACTAGATCCCAAACGTCATTGTCTCGCATAGACTTAATGTCATCCTCCATGGCATCAATCCACTTTTGAGAATTAGAACTTTTCATTGCTTGACAAAAGTTGATTGAGACATCTTCTATTAAACTAATGTCATCCTCATGTTCTTGGAGATACACAAGGTACTCATCTGAAATAACACTTCTTTCTCTAGTAGATCTTCTTAATGGGAATTCTTGAGGTTGTTGACTTTTTTTCTATAGGTTGTATTTGAGGAGGATTCTCATTTTTGTCCTATTCTATAAATGTGAACTGAATAACAATAGGTATGAATACCTGATCATTATCAATAATAGATTCCTCATAAAAAATATTCCTAATGTTTCCTTCTCCTCCAAACTCAACATCCTCGAGAAATATTGCATTTCCCTTTTCAAAAATGATCTTGATGTAGGATCATAAAACTTGTATCCTTGTGAGCGTTCAGCATAACCAACAAAATAGCAGCTAACTGTCCTTGAGTCCAGTTTTCTTTCATGCGGCTTATAAGGTCGTGCCTCGGTTGGACATCCCTAAATGTGAAAATGTTTTAGGCTAGGCCTTTTATTAGTCCAGAGTTCATAAGGGGTTTTGTTAACTGCTTTGCTTGGTACCCTGTTAAGGATGTACATTGTGGTCTTTAAAGCTTTTTCCCAAAGTGATTCAAGCAAGGTGGAATGATTGATCATACTTCTCACCATATCCTTAAGAGTTTGGTTCCTTCATTCTGCAACACCAATCATATTATGTTTGCCAGACATGGTATATTGCGGAACAATTCAACACTCGTTTAGAAAAGGTGCAAAAGGTCCTGGACATTGTTCTCCCGATCCATCATATCTTCCGTAGTATTAACTACCACGGTCAGATTTGACAACTTTGATTCTATTTCCAAGTTGGAGTTCAACTTCAGGTTTGAAAGGCTTAAAAACGTCCAAGGATTGAGACTTCTCATGAATTAAATATAAGTACCCATAATAAGAGTAATCATCTATAAATGTAATAAAATATTGTTGTGCATTCCATGAAGAAGTAGGAAACATACCACATATATTAGTATGTATTAGTTCTAAGACATCTTTAGCTCTCTCTACACTTAGTTTTCTTTCATTTGTTCTTTTCCCCTTGATACATTCAATACAAACTTGAAAGTCCTTTAAATCTAGGGGTTCAAGAATTTCATCCACCATAAGCGTGTGATCTGTTTAGAGATATGGCCTAAACACTTATGTTATAATGAGGCAAAATTCTCATTTAATTTTTGTTTTGTACCTCTTTAACTTGTTTGCAGTATTTGATTGCAGAAATTTAAATCAAGCTTATACAAATTATCAATTAAAAAACAGAACAAATAACATTTGAGTTTTGGAAGAGACTAACTTTATTATTTATGAAAGAACAATGATAACCATATTTGTCCAAATGAGAAACAAAAACTAATTTCCATCTAAAAGACGATACATAAAATGTCTCAAATAAATCCAAAAACTATCCAGTCTTAAAACATAATTTGAAGGTTGTTACAGCTTCCACTACAACTTTATTGTCATCTGCCACATAGATGAATCTTTTAGCATCACTTGGTGGTTAACTCCATAGGCAACCCTACATAGTAACACTTATATGAGTAGTAGCAGCAGAATCTACCCACCAAGTGTCTATAGGTGCAAAACTTAAATTAACTTCAAAATAAACAAAAGCAAGAATCATACCCTTCTTTGCACACCAAGCAGCATATTTGCCACAATCCTTTTTTATGTGTCGTGTCTTCTTGCAGAAGAAACATGTTAAAACCTTATTTTGTTTCTTTGTCTTTTTCTAGCGAGAAGGTGTAACCGCAGTAGCCTAACACTTTCTTTTATGCTGATAGGATAAAGCCATATGAGCACTTTCTTTATGTTCTTATTATAACCTCTCTTCCTCTTACACACAGTGGGATATAAGCTCATTTAATAACCGTATCCTTTAGAGTATTATAACTCATTTTGAATTGACCGAAATGTGCAGGAAGAGAAATCAAAATCAAATGCACGAGTGAGTCCTCAAACAAATCTAACTTTAGTGCTTTCAATTTTGAAGCAAGATCAGACATTTCCATTATGTACTCCCTTGTGTTCCCTTTGCCTTCATACCTCATAGGGACAAGTTTGCTCAAAAGGTTACTTGCCTCTTCCTTTTCATTTTTGGCAAAGAATTATTGAACGTCCTCTAGGAACTTTTTAGCATTGCTATCTTCAATAATAGAGTCGCGAAATGCTTCAGGAATAAAGCATTTCATAATCATTACACTCATTCGATTGGATCACTCTGATTTCTCTATTTTAGTCTAATTAACATTTTCTTCAGTAACAATGGGTTTGTCCTTCCGAAGAGCCATGTCCAAATCCATACAACCATGAACAATCTTTATGTTATCTTTCCAAACTTTGAAGTTTGTACCATTTAGCATAGGAATGTTGTTAACTTGAGCAGAAACATTGGAAACTAAAGCTACAACAACTTTATCCATCAAAATATTGTTAGCAAGAATAACGGGAAAATTCATACTGAGATACATGGAACAACATTAACTTTTAATCTTTGGATAAAAAAATTAATTGTAAGTGATACTCTCATTGCAGTAATCAAATATTGTCAAAAGAAATCATGTCAAACATTAAGCCTTTCTTTATACCGACTAAGTGTTCACATGGAAACTTGAGAATTTGCAACCTATTTATTATTGCATATATTTTCTATCAATTAGCCAAACAATAATCTTCTTCCTCTGGGCTAATTAGTGCTCGCATAATTAGACAAAAAATAAATAAATATATAAACTTAAGGTTTAATGTTTATTATTTGGCCAAACAATAAACTTCCTTTGAGTCGTTTATTATCCGCATAAATAATAAGCATCATATAAAAAAAATTGCATATGAGCAGAAGATATTACAATGGAAATAAAGGCCTGGATCAGTGAATCGTATTCAACATGATAACAAAAAAAATATTACATATGCTTTCAAGGCAATGAACCAACGACATTATTATGGATATCATACAAGCAATTCATATGAGTTACAAAATTACATGGTACAGGAACCAAGGCTACAACACAGCAAAATAAATTATATAAGATTAGACAAAAGGCGTAAACATCAAACACAACTATGTGCGTTTATTCTTTAATTTCAAACTGGTATAACATCAACATAATCCAATTCAATGATAAAACTTTATTCATAATAATTTAACACGAACGAGGCTCTAATACCAATTGATAGAATTAATCTTCTGAATGATGAATTCAACAATCATATTAAATTATTGAGAGTCAGAATCCAATAGAAGAGTCACATGCCTATACCCATGGATGACAATTGATTACTTGATATGGTTATGATCTTCCTCAATCAAAATCTTCCTTAGTCCTCTTGCTAGACTTGACAGTGACTCTTTTGATGGGGTAAGGGACCACAAAGTTTATGATTTTGATATATTGGGGACCAACCCTTGACCTCCCTTTTTTTTTTTTAACTTCTCAGCAAGCAGTTCCATTAAACCAACAACCCGAAAAATTAGGGGGTGTCATTACACTTATCTTAATTTTTCATTAAATCTATCTTAATTTCGAATGTTTTTGAACGTTAAGAAGATCAACAACTAATATGATTATATATATATACATATATATATATATATATATATATATATACATATATATATCCCATAATTAAAGAAAATATAATTTCCTAACAATACAAATTTGATCATCAAAGTGTTGCTAACTATTATTAGGAAATTAACAAAATACAAAAAATGAGATTTTTAATATATCATTTCATAAGGAGAATACTAAATATATAATATTTGATAAAAAAAATAACATAATATGTGTAATAAAGCTTGTTATAATATGGAGCTCGACCTTCTGCGGATCGACCACGAGAATTGAAAGAAGTTAACCAACAAAAGACTGATGGTACTCCAAGTTGAGGATATATTATAGATAATGGTATGATGAAATTTTGGATATTGGGATTAAATTATTGATCATGTTGTGGGGAACTTTATTCTTCATTTATTAAACTCAAATTTCATTGGATATTGAGTGCTAGAGGATATTTTCATGTAAATATGTTGTGTAGATCTAGTAGTTTGTATCACCGAATACATAACTTTGAGGGCAGAGTTATAGAAGGATTGTTTTATAATAGGGTTGGAGCACCCTTAAAGTGCTCTCATTAATTTTATTTTTTGTCGTTAAAAAAACTTATATGATATAATATTATACTAAAATATTAAAAGTAAAATTTTACTTAGTTATACAAAATTTATTTATAAAATAAAATTTATACTCAAATGTCTTGCTAGAAGCTTGACTAGTTCAATAGGAACCTACCAAAAATAGTACTCATATTTCATTTCCTATCACTCTATCCTATTAATTTTTTGTTTGTTCAACAAGCAAACTAAACTCCATGTTATAGACATGGTACAGGGACACCAACCCTTTTCACATGAGGAAACATAAAGGAACCCATAAAACTTAATAACTTGCAACATCCTATAACACAAGCTATATATAGAGAGATAGAATAATGCCCTTAGTTCTTATCTTAAGTGTTAAATGTCATTTGTGGTTGCACAATATCTCAAGAACATAAGAAACATATAAATCAAACCACATGTTGGAGATCCCCCATAGACTAGAGATGAGGTATTTTAATAGTTTATAAGTGGGTGCAAACCTAATCTTACAAACCGGTTTTGTAAGGTTGAGTTGGCTTAAAGTCTACTTCTTGATATGGTATCAGTACCTTAGCAAGATTCTTGGACATATCAAGAAACCCGTTATAGGGTTGTTATCGGACCACCCTTATATATAAGTTTTAGGCTTGAGTTGAGGAGTCTCGGTGTGAGAGGGGTGTTTGAGATCCCACATCGACTAGAGATGAGGCGTTTCAATACTGTATAAGTGGGTGCAAATCTCACCTTACAAGCCAGTTTTGTAAGATTGAGTTAGGCTTAAAGTTCCCTTCTTCCCTTCTTGATACCACAACACCTTATATCCTTTGAAGGTATGTCCCATGATTGCTATCCTAGAGTGAAAATGAAGAACAATGTCTGTCATTTCACATGATCCTCCACGCCTAGTAGTGGTATAATCTGCACAAATTATTTCAAGATTAATTAGACAATAATGAAAAATAAAAAAATGAGATCGATTCTCGATATAATATTGATATACTCAAAAGGAACAAAAGTGAACACAAACTCTTCCTCAATAAATCTACCGCTCCATGTCTCTCCAAATAAAGACACACGTATAAATGCACAGTATAGAATGATGAAACAAATTTTAAATAGGAAAACAAATTGAAATAATATTATAGAAGAACAAAAAAAAATAGAGGAAGGAAGGAGATAAGTAAAGAAGGAAGGAGAGAAGTGGAAAAGTCAAATAATGAAAGGACATATAAAGAAATGATGTTAACCTGTTAGAAAATAGGGAAGAGTTAGAAAAATAAAAAAGGTTTGATACCTAGGATTCCTTCACTGTTGAATTTCTTTTTTAAACAATATTATTAATTTATTATAAGAAAGTTTCAAGAATATTATTTTCATTAAATAATATTTATAGTATCAATATAAATTTAAAGTCATTAAAGAATATTTATAACACCGATGTAAACTTAAAGTCAATTAAGATATTTAAATTTTTAATTAAAATTGTTTTTAGTATAATTTTAAAATTAAATTTTTTTTATTTTATAATAATATATGAGTCTTAAATTTTTTTGAAGCCTAAAGCAGTTGCTTTATCTGCTTAGGCCTTGAGTCACCCCTGATTATGCTATAGTATTAGTGTATACATTCTGCTGGAGTATTTAATTTTCTTTACTGCCAATATTTCAGGCATCAGATGTTACAAGTGGTGCTCCATCCCCAAATCACATTATAGGATCAAGTGGAGGCAGTAAGACAAATTAAATATTTATGTTGTTTTTGTAGTACTTCACAAGTAATTGGGTTTGAATAATTTACAAACTTGTAATAGTATTAGTCTTGGAACCAAATATTTTGTCAAATGTGTTGGAACAGAATATGTGTTGCACTATCAAATGTGATATTTTGTTATTATAAAATTTGTGTTATTTTACTATTATTCTACTCGATAATTATGTGTATGTAACATATATAATTATGAAAACTGGTTTATGAAATGCTAGATATAGTTATAAAATTTTGGATATATTTTTTTTATTTAATATTATAATTATTATGGCAATTTGAACTAACATATTATCATTCACAATTTATTATAATATGGCTATAGCAAGCGTCATATTAAAACATTCATAATGATGACTATTTCAATTAACATTATTTACGTTTAAAAAAATGCCGCTTTATAAAAGTTATTATATGGCGGATGTTGCAGCATTTCACACAAAAACGTCATTTTATATTTTGTGGCACCCATATCTATGTTGATACGCAAAAATGCGACATATGTATAAAGTGACATTTGTAATCGACATCATATACAAAAAAAAAATGTCACCACATATATAATTTTTTGTAATGACTTTATAAGCTTAAATTGCCCTCTATTTGAGAGTTTATTTTCATTACTCATGTTGAGATCTTAATCGCATGAGAAGATTAAGACAAGATAATTAGGAGTGGTTTATATATACCCGTGATAACCAAGAGTAATTTGTTTACTAATTGTAATATGCTTTTTATTAGTGAAATTTCTTAGGAAGTTGTCAAAAGGAATAATTGGATATAGCTTGTAAGGTCAACCAATTTTAAATTGCTTTGTTCTTTTCTTTTGGTAGTATGCAATACAATTTAGTTGTTTATTCTTAAAAGGGAGTTTAGGACTTTATTCAAACATTTCTTTGTTGTTCCAACATTTATTAAATAAACTTATATATTAAATTATTAATTAGTAATAAAGAATAACATTGATAGGGACTTATGTATTAATTATATAAATGTAAACATTAATTGTATTAGATTTTAATAAATAAATATTAATTATATAAATGTAAACATTAATTGTATTAGATTTTAATAAATAAATATTAATTATATAAATGTAAATATTAATTGTATTAGATTTTAATAAATAAATATTAATTATATAAATGTAAACATTAATTGTATTAAATTTTAATAAATAAATATTAATTATATAAATTTAATATTTATTAATTTCACTTTTTTTTTAAAATAAAACTCTTTCTGATCTATTATTTTCTTACTTATATATGTGTTGAAAGTATCACATGATAGTATACATGTTTTAATCTATTTTATTTTTCAACATTCATTCTTGTCCTTCCTTTCATTTGCCTAACCTAGGCGTAGTTATGCCTTACACTAAAATTATTCCGAATCCTTTTTTATTCTAAATTCTTTGTCTACCATTACTACATTCTTTTCATTTTCTACATAACCAATTTGAACACATCATCTAGGTATCATATATATTAAGTTGAATCTTACAAGTGTTTTTTTTTTTTTTTAAAAGAAAAAGAAAAAGAAACACTATAAAACTAGGAATGACTTTGGAATGAAGGAAGGAGTGCATGGTTGAAGATCTTTATCATCATTAAGGTAAATTCAAATTTTAAATTTCTATATATCTTATCTTCAATGGCAGATTTATAACCACTATGCACAAGAATTATTGTTACCAAATTCCAAAAGTCCAGAGATGCTACATCATTCTAGAACAAATAAGAATATGACTTTCTTCGCTACTAGCATATGATCCCCTCTTGTGTTAGAAAAAAAAATGCCATGATTTTTTTATGCATGACCTAAATTATTTATTCCCTCTAATATAATTTCACATTTTTTCTTGTACGAATTCTTTCATTTTCTCCTCATGTTGATTTTAGTAACTCTTTTTAGTCGCTTGTTTTTTTATTTGATCTATCTTGTCAAATGTAAGATATTTGCATTGATTTGAACAAGAAAATTCAAATGTTCAAACTTTGTGACATAAACAACATATGATTTCTATATTTTCGTTAATAATGTTTCTATTGACTTATTGATTTTTGTATCGTACCAATTTGTGACTAGTTTTATAGTGGATGTTGTTATTTGCTTTTAATTTATAATCTTTGTTGAATCAATGCAGTCAAATATAATTTACATTTCTCAGTTTGATTGAGACCATTCTTATTGTGAATTTGCTCATAAAAAATAAATTAGGGATATTTTATTCTCTGAATTAGTGATTTTGTTATTGAATTGGTAGCTTATTGATGGATCAATCTTTGATTCAATTTTACATTTATCGATTCTTTTATAATTTCATGAACTAACTTCACTTTCTACGTTGATTTCCTACATATTCTAATACCTTTTATTTATTTCATTTACCATTTTTATAGCTAAATCAACAAAATTTTATTTTGATTGATTTATGGGTACTTTATTCCACTTTAACTAACATGATTACGATTACAGGACTCAACTTGCTCAACCATGATTTCAACTAAACTACAATCTACAATAAATTTGTGGATTTGACCTAGAGATATCATCAATGATCATGGAGAGCAGGGTCGTTCATTGCCAAATTAGTAACGCGGATATGGTAAGATATATTTTTCGTCATTTCCATGATTTTATATTATAGTCACCGTCGTAATTTCACTTCCATACCAGTATAATTTTTTTTTTTAAGTTTTGACAACTTAACACTTGCCTTCAAAATTAGTGCCATTTTGATTTAATTATATGTTTTTTTCATTTGCCTCAATCATGAATTAAATATTATTATAGAATAAGTTATATAGAATGTTTTGTTTTCTTAAATCATAACCTATTATAGTTACACAACATTCTGAATTTGGTTGTGACATGCGTTTACTTGGAATCATAAATTGTCTTCATGAGTTCAATGACCAAACCAACACACTATATATTATGACTTTATGACTTGAGAACAAATTATAGTTTGTTTAACCAATCAAGAGCATTTTACAATGAGTTTAATATGATTCTCCTATAAAAATGTGCATTAGGGAAACTTTTTCAATCGTGACAATTTTTGTTGTACATTCTAGTTCACATAAAGTAGTAAGGTGATTAAATTGGAAATATGCAGTATGTAAAATGTTTTAGAAAAATTAGTGTTTGCAGATCATATGAATATTAAACAAATGAATTAAACATGTAATATAATTATCACCGTAATAATGAACAATGAACACAAAAAATATAGTCAATGAAAAATTTCCATAATACATATTTTCATAGTGCATATTAGATTCATAACATAGTGCTCTTGATGTCTTAAACAACATTCTCAAATTGGTTGTGACATGCGTGAACTTGAAACCATAATTTGTCTTCATGAGATCCATGATCAACCAACAGACTATATATTATGACTTGAGAACAAAAGATAGTTGCTTTAACTGATCAAGAGCATTTTACAGTGGAATTAATATGTTTCACCTATGGAAATTTGTATGATGGAAACTCTCCAGTCATGAAATTTTTGTTGTAAATTATAGTTCACATAACGTGGGAAAAAATTGAGGTTAGAAATATTCATTATGTGTAAAATGTTTATTAGGATATAAAACTCGAGAGTAGTCTTTGCCGAACTTATGAATATAAAACAAATTAATTAAATATGTAGTATAATTATCGAAGTAAAAGTGAGCGTAATAATTAAAAATGAACACAAAAAATATAGTGAATGAAAAATTTCCATAATACATATTTCCATAGTGCATATTAGATCCACAACATAGTGCTCTTGATGTCTTAAACAACATTCTCAAATTGGTTGTGACATGAGTTAACTTGAAACCATAATTTGTCTCCATGAAATCCATGATCAATCAACACATTATATAATATGACTTGTGAACAAAAGATAGTTGATTTAATCGATCAAGAGCATTTTATAGTGGAATTAATATGCTTCGCCTATGGAAATTTGTATTATGGAAACTTTTCAGTCATGACATTTTTTGTTATAAATTATAGTTCACATAAAGTGGTAAAAAAATGAAGTGATTAAGTTAGAAATATTCATTATGTGCAAAATGTTTATCAGGATATAAAACTCGAGAGTAGTCTTTGCAGATCTTATGAATATAAAACAAATCAATTAAATATGTAGTATAATTATCAAAGTAAAAGCGAGCGTAATAATTCAAAATGAACACAAAAAATGTAGTGAATGGAAAATTTTCATAATACATATTTCCATAGTGCATATTAGATGCACAACATAGTGCTTTTGATATCTTAAACAAGATTCTCAAATTGGTTGTGACATGAGTTAACTTGAAACCGTAATTTGTCCCCATGAAATCCATGATCAATCAACACATTATATAATATGACTTGTGAACAAAAGATAGTTGATTTAATCGATCAAGAGTATTTTATAGTGGAATTAATATGTTTCGCCTATGGAAATCTGTATTATGGAAACTGTTCAGTCATGACATTTTTTGTTGTACATTATAGTTCATATCAAGTGGTAAAAAATTGAAGTGATTAAATTAGAAATATGCATTATGTGTGAAATATTTATTCGGATATAAAACTCGAAAGTAGTCTTTGCAGATCTTATGAATATAAACCAAATCAATTAAATATGTAGTATAATTATCGAAGTAAAAGCTAGCCTAATAATTAAAAATGAACACAAAAAGTGTAGTGAATGGAAGATTTCCATAATACATATTTCCATAGTGCATATTAGATCCACAACATAGTGCGCTTGATATCTTAAACAAGATTCTCAAATTGATTGTGACATGAGTAAAGTTGAAACCATAATTTGTCTCCATGAGATCCATGATCAACCAACACATTATATATTATGACTTGAGAACAAAATATAGTTGGTCTAACCTATCAAGAGCATTTTATGGTGGAATTAATATGTTTCTCCTATGGAAATCTCTATGATGGAAACTTTTCAGTCATGACATTTTTTGTTATAAATTATAGTTCACATAAAGTGGTAAAAAATTGAAGTGATTAAGTTAGAAATATTCATTATGTGTAAAATGTTTATTACGATATAAAACTCGAGAGTAGTATTTGCAGATCTTATGAATATAAAACAAATCAATTAAAATTAAATATGTAGTATAATTATCGAAGTAAAAGTGAGCATAATAATTAAAAATGAATACAAAAAAAGTAGTGAATGGAAAATTTCCATAATACATATTTCCATAGTGTATATTAGATCCACAACATAGTGCTCTTGATGTCTTAAACAATTTTTTAAAATTGGTTGTGACATGAGTTAACTTGAAACCATAATTTGGCTCCATGAGATCCATGATCAACCAACACATTATATATTATGACTTGAGAACAAAAGATAGTTGTTCTAACCGGTCAAGAGCATTTTATAGTGGAATTAATATGTTTCGCCTATGGAAATCTGTATTATGGAAACTTTTCAGTCATGACATTTTTTGTTGTAAATTATAGTTCACATAAAGTGGTAAAAAATTTAAGTGATTAAGTTAGAAATATTCATTATGTGTAAATTATTTATTAGGATGTAAAACTCGAAAATAATCTTTGCAAATCTTATGAATACAAAACAAATCAATTAAACATGTAGTGTAATTATCAAAGTTATTGTAATAATGAAAAATAAACATAAAATATTTAGTGAATCAAAAATTTCCATAATACATATTTCCATAGTGCTTATTAAATCCAGAACATAGTGCTCTTGATGTCTTAAACAACATTCTCAAATTAGTTGTGACATGAGTTAACTTGAAACCATAATTTGTCTCCATGAAATCCATGATCAATCAACACATTATATAATATGACTTGAGAACAAACTATAGTTCATTTAACAGACTAAGAGCATTTTATAGTGCAATTAATATGTTTCGCCTATGGAAATCGACTTTATGGAAACTTTTCAGTCATGACTTTTTCTGTTGTAAATACTAATTCATAGGAATATAAAAACAAATTAAATAAATATGTATTATGATTGTGAAAATAAAAGTTAGTGTAATCATGAAAAACAAACACAAAAATATAATGAATGTGAAATTTACATAATATATTTCCATAGGACATATTAGATCCATAACTTAGTGCTCTTGATTTTTTAAACAAATTAGTATCTTTAATCATATTATAAAAAGAAAAAATTGAAAACATATAGTGTTGGTTTATCATTGAACAAACATGAATATCATTTATGGTTAAGGTGGGATGAGGAAAGTCACTTCAAGAACATAACATGCATAATTAATACACATATATAATAAAAAAAAATCATACAACTTTCAAATTTGGTTTGTTATAGGTTTGGTGTACTAATATTCCATCTTCATTTTTGTGAAATAATTGTTATTATTATTATTATCATTATTATTATTTATTTTTCTAGTCTATTATGAATTTATTATTAACTATTTTAGAATTAGAATTTAATTGTATCTTCTCATTATTGTCAAGATTTTGTTTACCTGAAATCTCAACCTTTTACATTTTCACAACATTCTAAAATTGGTGGTGATATGGGTAAACTTGAAACCATAAGTTGTATCCATGAGATCAATGATCAACTAACCAACTATATATTATGAATTGAGAAATAAAGATAGTTTGTTTAACCTATCAAGAGCATTTTACAGTAGAATTAATATGTTTCACCTAATCCAAATTTGCATTTTTTGTTGTACATTCTAGTTCACATAAAGTGGTAAGGTGATTAAATTGGAAATATGCAATGTGTAAAATGTTTTAGGAAAATTATGTATATAAGTATATCTATATATATATATATAGATAATTGATATATATATATATATATGAATATAAATATATATATATATATATATATATAATTAATTAATTAATTGATTGATATATATATATATGTATATATATATATATATATATATATATATATAATATATAACTTAATTACTAAAACTCAAAGATACTAGAAAGTGATATTTGCACGTATTATGAATATAAAAAAAAAAAATTAAACATATAAT
>Ga0099825_1007196_pt1 | contig 13625 bp, 2 predicted proteins | sample SiratroredBW_FD_76838 | JGI IMG/M metagenome (GOLD analysis project Ga0099825, IMG submission 76838) | Root nodule microbial communities of legume samples collected from California, USA - Siratro red BW | ecosystem: Host-associated > Plants > Roots > Nodule | place: USA: California | collected... | reverse complement strand
TTTTTTTTTTTTTCAGAAAAAAGTACTTCTAACAAATTTTACAAAGTCATGTGTGTATATCTTTCTTATTTTAAAAGATGTATCATGTACTAATACTCTATGCTATTATTTAGCAAAAAAGATTTGTTTTCTTTATTTTCTTTAATCAGTGTTTAAACTTTTAATCAACACGTTACATATATTGCCTGCGAAGGTATCTTCTACCCACCAAACCAATTTTAAATATTTAAAGAAAAAACAATTTTACGGAAGTAATTTTTATCAGATAAACTAGGCTTATGCTAAAGTATTTTTTTCATTTTACTTATTTAGAGGTTTTTAATAATTATTTTGATCTAGGGTTTCATCCAACAAGAACCCAATAAGTTATCTACATCAAAGACCGAAGATAATCGTCAAGGAGATTATAAAGAAAACCCTAAAACTTCACATATATAAAAATAAGAAAAAAAAACCCTAAAAGTAATCTTGCTTTAAATGTATGAAATAAGTGCTTATTTCTTAATACCACGAGGTTGAGAAGAACAATAATTCATGATATACTACCACTTAATAATTTTTAAATAGTTCTTCACACACATAAAGTTAACTAGTCAGTAAATTTTTAGAGCAATTGTTTTAAAATAAAACTAGACGATGCCATAACAATACCTATACTTTTCTTAGTTATTAACTTAGACTCTATTCACGGATTGATTCAAATAAGATTAGGAAAGAAATGAAATATAAACTAATCAATTTCATCGGTTGGCAGAAAAATTTGCACCACAAGATCTAACTAATCTGATTACGAATAGATTGGTTCAGTTTGAATAATTCCTTACTATACAAAAATGAAAATTCTATTTTGATAAAGAAAAAAAATGCTTGGTTTTGCCAAAAAAGAATCACCATATAGTTTTTCATTAAAGTTATGCAAATAACATATATATTTTGTTATAATTAGTTACACAGACTAAATAATAGGAAAAAATAATTAAAATAAACTACATATATATATATATATATATATATATAGATATATATATATATAGATATATATATATATCTTTAGTTTGATTGGGGTGTTCAATAGATTGACAATGTACCAACCAATTTATCATCTGTTTCATAATTATTAAAAATAAAAGAGAAATAAATTAAACTTAACACATAATTATTTAAACTTATTAATTATAATATTGAAAGTTTAAGCAATATAAACAAGGCGTTAGATTTAATCTAGTGCAGTAATTGTACACAAGACTGAAAAATATATTCTCTTTCCAGTTATGCTAATTCACACAATTGATTGATGTTCAATTAACTGAGACTATTTTTCTTTCATGATAACTTTTTTTTCTTTTTTAAAGAAAAGGTTAAGAAGCTAAGGTATGATGTGGCACCTTAAGAAGGAAAGGTGGTGATTAAAGATGAAAACCCTAAACACCCTTGTAGATATATAATGATATTCTGCATGCATTTACTATATACTTTTAGGGATGTCAAATATTCTATGTGTATATATAAATTAGAAGCAAAGGGTGTTGGTGAAAAAGGATAAGTTCTTAAGCAACTCCAAACCACTCACGAAACGTGGACCAAGAATTAAAGCTCAGTGGTTCGAGCACATGAGATGACATGCAAAAGATGGGCCACATGAGGCATGAGGGCCACCATTGTTGAATGGCTTGTGCTGGCCAATCCTTTTGTCTTTGACAAGAATAACAACACTCTTTGGTTATGTGTTGCAATTTTGAGAACCTTACAGCCCTTTTGACCACTTTTATGCGCATTAGTGTTAATATCTCCTAAGTTATCATTTCAAATATAATTAAAGAAATTAAACTTTTGTCCTTAGTAATTATCATTAATCTATGTTAAATTACTAGTTTTATATCTAATTCTACTTCACGTAATCAAATTTTTATCTTTTCATAATTGTTATTATTTTAAATAAGTAATTTGGTTTCTAACTTAAATTTATAAAATTGATTTATAATGCCTTTACATAATTATTATTATTATTTTAAATAAATAATTTTATGTATATTCATTTTTACAAAACTAATTTATTAGATAAAATTTATACTGCTTATATATTTTAGTTTAATATTATATTTAATTAATATAAAATCTTTAAAATAATCTTTTATGTTAAAAGAATGAACATCTTCGTTCGTGAATGATTTAATAGAAGTGTGATAACAAGTAGCATAATAACCGAGATGAATATTAATATAATAACTTTTGTTATGTTTTCATATTATCTTAATAAATGAGTTTATGTTTAATCAATTTTACAAAACTATCTTTATATATATATATATATATATATATATATTTTGCACTTCATTTCGTTGGAAAAGGGTGAGGTTTGAATGGAAAAAATCGTTAGAAAAATAATTATTGGATTTGATCTCAAGCATATAGTGGAGTAAGGAGGGATATGATAAGATGGTGGGGGTGAGGGATGAACAGCAGGAGTACTTAGTTAAGTTGGGTAATAACATGTTTAATTTGGAGGATCAAATGTTGTCTTAGTAGTATTTCAGATGTTATCGAGTTTAAAGTTAGCTCCTTCTGTGTTAGTGTGCGTGTGTGGAATATATTATGGGATAGGTTGCCAACCAAGGCTAATTTGATGAGAAGAGGAGTGCAACTGTAAAATGCTTTGTGTCCTTTGTGCCGGGATGATATAGAAAATGCTCAACATTTTTTTTTGCACCTGTAAGATTGCATAGAAAGTTTGGGACTTGTGACAGGTGGATTAAGAGTGTCACAGTTAGACATGAGTCTATTCCTATTCATTTTTAAAGTTTCTATCTCATTGGTCACATGAATAGTGTGAACAAAGTGTAAAAAGGGTTGTGGGTGGCTATTGTGATGGAGATTTAGAATCTTAGAAATAAAGTGGTGTTTAGAGGAGGGGTAGTATATGAGGAAGAAGTTTTTTGTTTAGCTTGACTAAAAGATTGGTTATTGTTTAAGCATAGGGATGTCAAGAACAATGTTCTCTTATTCGGATTGATATGTTGCTCCAATAAAATGTTTGGAATCAATGCACTAAGCAACCAGGAACCAGGATAGAGGGTATAAGATAAGAGAAAAGTCTTAATTGTTTAAACATAGGGATGTCAAGAACAATGTTCTCTTATTCGGATTGATATGTTACTCCAATAAAATGTTTGGAATCAATGCAGTAGGCAACCAGGAACCAGGATAGAGGGTATAAGATAGGAAGTACGACCGTGTTTGGTTTTGTAGGTACACATGTTTCGGAAAGGAAGAAGAGGCCTAGACGAAGATTACAGCGTGAAACTAGGAGATCTAGGATCCTGATAATTTTGGAGGCTTGTCAAACTTTGAGGAATTAGGGGAAGCTTCATCTATTTCCTAGTATTTTAAGTCTATTTGATATCTCTTAGTAGTGCATAATACTTAGGTTTTTTAGTAGGGCAACACATGTACAACGATACTTTGTATTTGAAAAGGTAATACTTCGGTCTTATCTATATTTATTTAGTCTCTGGAATGAAAACTATCAGTAGAATTATTTATCAACAATACTAAACCAGTTATATAAAGTTTGGACTACCTCTGAAATAATCTTCTTATTTAATTTATTGTTGGCCGTTAGAAAAAATATATAAAATATCATTATTCTCTTTGAATTTCTCCAAATTTTATTAAATTAGTTAAAGCTCTATCTTATTTTGATGGTTCTTATTGGACGTACGAGTTTTCTCATGTGAATTTTTTATTATACAGATTTTTTATAGTGTAAAGTGCAAATATCTAACCATTTCTTTAATTAATTTATCAAATTAGTTTAAATACAGTTTTGATTACTGGAATTCAATCTTTGATTATTCTTACATGTAAATTTATTGATTCTAATTAGTCGATTAGATATCATAATGGTGTGATTTTATTCTATTTTATAGTTAGATTCGTGTGATGTGACATTGACTCGTGACATGTATAAGAGATTAAAATCAAAAATGACTTGTGAAAATTCAATGAACACGGTTAAGACTTTAAAGACTTAAAATCTTACATTTATTATATCGAAGAGACTCAAATGGCACAATTAAAACTAGAAATAATAAAATTACAGTGATTGAAAAATAAAAAGTACATTTAACCCTTTTTCTTAAAAAATATTAAATTTACTTATCTAGCTTTAACAGAGGAAAACTTTTTTTTATGCCTAAAAATCATCAATTTTATTCTTAATACTTGTCATTTTTAGTTTTTATGAATTTAGGTGGTAGAGACTAAAAGAGATTAAAAATGATAAAGGTGATTATAAACTATGTAAGTTTAAAATATAAGTAAACTTTTACTGTTAAAAAGATTAAATAAAATAAATGCATGTTTAGCAAAATTAAGGATGGAAAACGTAAAGAGATAACAAGAATGGTACTAGAAAAGTAATAACAGGGGCAAGTGGAGAAAGGAACCTTTGTCTGGTTGCAAATAGTATAATTCACTCTATCAGATAGTGGATAATGGAGCATTTGATTTTTGAACTTAATTGACGTTACTTTCAATTAAGAAAATAAATTAGTATCTTTTTTCCTTACTGGAAGAATAAACTGATGTAGATATTTTATGGTTAAGAAAGTTGATGTTAACTTTTGCTATAAAGATATATTATAAGTAATGCAAGTTTTCTTTAAAAAAAAATAAACCATTACCACAGTTTTGTATTTCTTTTTAAGTATTGTGACTGAAATATTTTTAATTAGGGTTTTTTTATCCATGCTCACCCTCCTTTTTCGCAGGCTTCTACACATTTTTGCAAGAAGATTTCTCAATAAATATTTTTAAAAACAAAATAACACTTTTATAAATTAAAATTAATTTATAAATTTTTTCTCATAAACTTTTAACTTACAAAAAATTTTTTTTTTAAATTTTTTCATTTTTTATTTCAAAAATGCTTATATAGAAATTTGTTTAAATAAATCTATATTAATTATTAATTATCACTTAGACATTAAAAAAGAAAATATTTAAATCATTACCTTTTATCATACTTTAATCAAACTATTATGATTTATTTTTATAATCATTCAGACGATATTATATATATATATATATATATATATATATATATATATATATAAAATAAAATATATGTTTTATTTAATAATTTTTATCAAGAAAAAGTATTATCAGGCGAGGATCGTCATGTTTATTCATCAAAAATATTAAATCGAGACAGAGAGATTTTCTTTTCTCATTTTCCTGAAAATTTAGAGAGTACAACACATATAAACTCTTCTAAAAATAAGAAAAAGTATAAGAAAAGTTAATATTAAGGATATTAAACATCGAAGAACAAAGGTTGTGTCCATAAGATTCATCAAATGACAAATGTGATAGAATTAAAAAGACAACTTTATAAAATGTGGATTGGAAACATAAAGAACCATATAAATCAATTCAAATACCAGAGATAAAAAGAGCTAAGAATAAAAAGTAAGATATTGGAAGAGAAATAGGAAATGGTATTAGGAAGAATAATGTGCATGAGGAATGACCAATAATATACATAGACACAAGCAACACTGAAAATGTCAAAAAGACAAACGAAAATAACAATAGATAGGATGACATGAAAATTCGAGTGGAAGATGAAGAGAATGAATGGTGAAAGAAAAATTTGATTAGAAGGATGCACTAACATAAATAAAATGAATTTAGTGAAGGAAAAATTCATCCTAAAAGACTTTGGATTTATCAGAGTACATCACGTTAGAGAAAATAATGTCGTCTTTATTGGGGATAAAGGAATGAAAATTACTATAGTGTAATTTGAGTCATTTATTCTATGATCTAGTCAAACAAGCTTCAACAACAAAATGGTGTGGGTGAGATGTAGAGAAATACTATTATCCCTTTAGGATAAGAATGCTTCAAGAGGGTGGTGGCTAGTAATGATATGTTAATAGACACAAATGCATCAATTGAATCATGTGATGAAGTAGAGTATGTGTCGCATTCGAATTTCAATTAGAAGTTTATGATCAATAACAAAGGAAACAAAAATAAACAATAATACTTATCACGTACCACTAGAGGAAGAGTTCTTGTAAAAACACAGGTACACTACATAACACTACAAGAAAAATCGTGATTACGTACAGTCGAAATCCGTATGTAATGTGAAAAATTCGTATGTAATTTGAATTTATCTATGGATTGCATACAACCAAAAATTTATACGTAAAAACCTCGTAGGTAACACTTACATACAGATTTCGTAATCTGCATGTAATTACATAACCCTGAACAACATAATCTCACTCAGATTTGTTGACTCTAGTACTGCCTCCACTCACCACTTCACTCTTCCTCACAGAATCACTCGCCCCAATCAACTTTCACACCAACAAAAACACAAAATTAACTCAAATGAGGCAAACAAGGTATCGTGACAAAGGATTGATTAGGTGAAACTGTAACTCTTATTAAAGCTTATTGCAATTTCTAAGACTGAAACACAAACACAAATGATGCAAACGAGGAATGAGTGCTCACCGACAATGTGAGATCCTTCACTACAAGAAGACAAACCCTAAATTGAAGCTTGAAATCCATCACAACACGAATGCGAACCAAACACAATGGACAAAAGAAATTCACTACTTAGAAACTTCAAATATGCTTAAACGAAAGAAAAACAAACATTTAAGAGAAAGAATACATTGTGTAAACATTTCAAACCAATATTTTTGATCGAGTTCACTCGCCAATGGTAATTGACTTTTCTCTCCTTCTAATCAACTTTGATGACAACATTGAGCTTAGGGCACGAAAAATCACTCATATGCGCGTTCTAGTAGGTTTAGGGTTTTCACGGGAACGCGAGAGGAAATGGCACGAAAGAGGAAAGTTGTATTCTCATTCTAAAAATCTAATTTAAAAAAAATTATTAGAATTCATATCAAAAATTTGTATGTAACGGATGACTTTATTACCTACTGATCTAATTAGCATTACATATGAAATATATCCTTAAAAACTTTTCCCGTCCCAACACGCAAATTTTATATATAAATCTTAAGTACGGATCACTCACACCAAACTAATTAAATGTTACATATGAAAAAATTGATAAAATTTCATATATAAATCCTAGTTTACATACGGATTTAAATCTATATCTAATTATAATAACGAAATTTCTTGTAGTATAAGAAATGAGTGTTAAATTATGCACTAAACTTTTTTGTAATATTTCAAAAAAATAGCATCGGATGACCAACAAAAGAATTAATTGGGTACCATTTTGAAAACATGTGTGTTTTTTTTTCTCTAGTCGAAACCTCTATCTCTAGTTCTATGGCATATGGTAACAAATTGTTCATATTATTTGTTTAGTGGTTGATATGTAGGTTTGAAATTCTAAAGGTTTAGTAGAATAGTTTAAATGTATTAATAAGATTTTTTGGATATGTTTGATGTTAGTAATTATTTATTTTTTTATAAGTATAAATATAAATTAACCTTCTTTTCTCAGCTTTGCACATATTTGTTATTTTGTATATGGGTCAGCATCTCTAATATTCTTTGTAAATATTGTTAATAAAAAAGAAAAAAGAAAAGTCAGATCATCTAATTGTACTCTCTAAGTTCTTAGTTCAATCATTTTCTTTAGAGGGACTTCGTGAGTATTACAATTTTCTTTCACATTTTCTACATGAAAAAAGTCTTTATAGCTTAAAAATCAAGGTAATGTATTTTAGATGATTCTTAGTTATAATTTTAACAATTTTAAAAACTAATTAATTTTTAAAGAAAAAATTTTAAATTCTCTCACTTTAGATAGTTGCTTCTTTCTCAATTGGTTTCATGTACACTCTTCTAATAATCCTTTGTACTCCTTGTTAATAGCAACTTAAAATTAAGTTTATCGTCATATTCTTCTTTTATAATATTTACTCGTGATTTTTATTATTATTACTTTTTCCAAGATAAATACACTTAAATTATAGTTTTTTTATGAACACAAACAAAGATAGATAGGAAGAAGGAATAAATTAAAAAATCTTGAATTTGTTCTATAATAATCTCTTTTTAAAAACATTACTTTTTTATATTGTTTTCATATTCGAAAGATAGGGGCCTAGAGTTTATTATTGTCTTCCTTTCTAAAATCGCTTCTTGACTTTAACTCTCTTTCATGTTTTCCTTCTTTCTCTTACAAGATTTTCTTTCTTCCGTACTTTTAACCATTTCATAACCATATTTTTCCTTTCGAACTGTCACCATTATGTTAGCTGCTCCAAGGACCTCCTTGAAGAGCTTTTTACTTCATTATTACTTTTACATAAATTGAATCCAATTTAGAAGTAAGAGCATTAATTACCTTGTTTGATTAGATTGCTAACTTTTGTAGTTCTTTTTACAAGTTTTCTAATTTTATCTTTGGTATAAACTGACAATTTATCCATTCTACTTCTTTTGATCCAATTCCAAAACAACAAAGTAATTTTATTTCTTTCCTTATGTGTGTATAATGGTGTCGCTTCAATTCTATAACCCTATTTGTTTGTATGTATTTATAATTGATACATTTTTATTCTTCTACAAGTCTAGAATACTTTAGATGAATTACTCAATATACTTGTATCTTTATTTAATATTTGAGATTAGTTTGTATGTAATTGAATACTGAAATTATTTATCTTTTATAAGTAAAAATTTGGGGTTAATTTATGTAAATTATGGAATTTCACCACTAGTACAAAGGTTACTCCTTTAACTAATAACACTTTTTTTCTAATTCTAGTAAAGTAGTGTCCCTTAATATGGATGATGTTGACAAAATTTTTGAAAAGGCTATCATAACAAGACAAATCCTTTTGAGATGTGGTATTATTTTGAAAAGGTTTATCTAATTGAAGGGTTGAAGAAATGTAAATGTAATTGTATACATGTAAAGGAACATTGAGTACCCCTCATTTAAGGTAACATATTCCTAAATTTAGTGTAATTCCTAAGTATCATGAGGAGGGAGTCATGTTAGATAGAAGTTAGTTTGTTGAAGCAATGAAATTTGACTTTAAGGTTTATTAAAATACATATGCAAAATGTCTTAATTATAAAACATAATATTTTATTAGCTATTATTCAGTGTGAGAAGATTTGGGAAGGAAATTAGCTATTGAATCTTTATTTTAAACCAACCAACACAAACTACAAGTATTGATATCTATAATGTGTATTTCATATCTAAACAATGTGTTATACAATATTCTTAGAAAAAATATGTTTGATTGATGTATGGACAACTTAACTACTCGATACTATATGGCAGTAACTTTTTATTATGAGATGGAAATTGAAAATTAAGTAATAAGTTATTTTTCTTTCTTTTTTCATTTAGATGTTTCATACATAATGTTAAAACTATCAAGAAAGGTGTTTGAACTGATTAAGGATTAGGAAATAATAACAAAAAAAATTTCTCACATTGGATAATGACTCTTCTAAGGATTATGTAATTCCAAATTAAGCAAAATCTATGTTATCGATTTACTAAAAAACTCAAGAAAGGAAAAATAAAGAAAAGAAACTTAAAAGATAATATTCAAACTATGAAGAAAATTTCGAATGAAGAATGCAAAGGAGACAATAAGAAAATATAAAAAAAATTATTTCTCTTGGTATTTTCTTTAATTTTTGCTCAAATAAAAATATAAAAATATAATTTCTTTCTTTCAAGTAGAATTTTAAGACAAATTAATTTGGACATAAGGCTAACTCTAAAAAGGAAAGGCCTATGTGCACCAACCAAACAAGTCTTAAATATTTCATACTACAAACAAGCACTTTATTTGGAAATGTGTATATACTAAACAAACAAGTCCTAAATTGTTCATATTCTCTAAATGTGTATATACTAAACAAACAAGTCCTAAATTGTTCATATTCTCTAGCTCCTATGCATGTATCCTTTCATTTTTAAGATAACTCATACTTGGAAATTTTTTAGAATTCTCTCAAGCATTATGAGTTCTTATTTTGTTCTACTTATTATTACATCGTACTGGATAGATGATCATCTATAAGACAACAAATTGGACCAATAACACATGTAATGACTAGAACAATGAAAGAGGAAGGAGAAGTTTAAAAGACTCTTCTTGTGTGGAGAGTAAATATTAGAAGTTTATTTTCTTTTATTCTAGTCTTGTAAAATTGTAAATAGTAGAATAGGATTTTTAGGTCTTGTATTATGGGCTAGGTAGTGTAGGAATTTAATTTTGAGCTTTATATTTAGGCCAAAATCCTAATCCTAAGAGAGAGGAAGTGGTGCCTAGGGGGTAGATGGCACACTTCAAGCATGTTTTCCATGCCTCTTGCCATGTGTCATGTTATGTATGGAGAGGATTATCTCCACTCCTATCTTGTCATTTGTCATTCTATCATTGAAGAGTTTGTTAATGTTGAGGTATCAATGGGAGGGTTAGATGTCTAAACCTTTATAAATAAGAAGCTTATGTAATTGAAAATTCAACTTATGAATGAGAATTGTTATGCAGCCAAAATTATTTTGGTGTGTTTACTGTTCTTAAACTCTCTAAATAGTAGTCTTCTTCAAGACTATTCTCTTACTTTCTCCTATTGTGTTGGCCCCAACCTCATATTATAATTCATTTCAAATTTCATCTCAAACACTTCAAACATCTCAAAATTTGATTTAGACCATTACACTTTCGTATCAATCACCTCTACATGGAAATGGAAAATCAAATCCAAGGTTGAAGAAGATCACTTTGACGCATGCATCCTACTATGATTTTCTATCAATACTTCTATAGTTGAACCGTTCTAATCTCATTTCAAGGATTTCTAATTATTTATACTAATTGAATTGATTATTCTTAATTTCTAATGCATATAAATTCACTTGTTTGTCCATTTTAATAAGTTCAAATTCAATATAAATCAATTATATATGATTAAATGTTGTCTTGACTAAATGGATTTAAGTTTCAATGGTTTATAATTGAGTGAAAGTCATGCTAATAGATTTTAACTTCAAAACATGCAAATAGGAATTTATCAAATAACATGGCAAAAAAATTAAAAGAGAGACTTAATTTGCATAATTCCTTATTAAGCAAAGTTGATTTTTTTTTCCATGTAGGATGTTTTACATATATATTAAATTGTATAATCAAGAAAGGTTGAAAGCATCATGTAATAATTCTTTATAAGGTTATAAAAAGTGTTATGTGAAGGTTTCCAAAGAGAGGATAAGGAAATTCTAAAATTACATTGAAGAATTGAACTTAAGTGATGAAGGTAGTAATTTCTAGAGATTCCTAATTTTAAATCCAAGTCACCTTATTTTACCTCCAAAACTTACATTTTCTTTGAGTTATTATTATAAAGATGACCTTGAATAAAAATTTAACTACTGAAAATGAGGTGATTAAAATTCAAAAAAAGATAGAAGTAAAGTTTGATGAGTAGTAAAATGAATATTTTGTCACTCTTACTTTTTGGAAGTGTTTTAGATCTAAACAAAAAGTTGAATTCCATAAGATTTATATATTTTATTATGAAAAAAAGGTAAATAAAATGAATTATAGTTTGTATAATTTTTTACTAAATATTTTGTGAAGGCGTTTAATAAATCCTTGTGTGACACTTTTTGTTGTTGTTTATGTACAAGAATATTTTGGTGATTTTTCTTTTTAAAATCTAAACAAATTTAAATGAGTCATTAGCCGTAACTTGATATAAAAGTTTTTACTATTATAAGAAAATATCAAATTTGTTTTTAAATATTAGTGTTTGTCAAATTGTGACACTATTAGAATTGGCTTACTCTGATAAAACATAAGAGACTATATTTTTGTAAGAATAAAATAAAAGCGCAAAATTATTTTTAATTTTTTATTAAATAAATATTTATGTTAGTGTCCAATACTAATAGACTCCGTTTAATGTTAAATGCTAATAGAATTGACTCTAATACGACACTTTTTTAACAAATAAATATTTGTTAGTGTCAATTCACTTAATTTTGGACGCTATTAGAGTTAGCTTAGTCCACTTTACAGTGACACTAATTATTTTTTATTTTTTAATAAGTAAATATATTTATATTAGAGTCAAGCTAACGTTAATTAAATCGATGTTATTTAAATAAATATAAATAAAGTTAATGTCGACCTAGTTGATGCTAATTTTATTTATTTTTAGTATTTATATTTATTTAAGTTAACATCGACTAAATAGTTAATGTGTTATGAATTTGTGTCCTTTTGCGACAACAATTAAGAATCATATATTATTTTTAATCTAAAGGTTCATAGTTAAAGAAGACAAATTTTCTCACTCATACTTTTTTTTTCTTACTTTCTATTTATTTATACTCGTAAATCTTCTTATAATCATTTTTTTTTTCATTCACACTCATAAATTTTCTTATACCTATCTCATTTATCTCTATTCGTCTTATTCATTTGCTCTATAAATCTTCTCACCCTCATATATATTACTAAATAATTGTATAATTTGTCATTTAGTATATTTTATAATTCAAACAAAATTAGTAAACTTAACTTTACAAATTATGTTATTTGTCACAAAGGTATTTTTTTATTAATTTAAATATGATTTACATATTACTACGACTTTATTTTGTCATTTTTTTCCATTTAATAATTTCCTATATTATAAATATAATAAAATAGGGACAATCTAAATCCAATTATTTTGGATATTAATATGTTGTTTTCACTTCTAATATGAGTTAAATAAATTACAACGGTTTAGTTTACATGTTTATTTATTTTTCTAAATTAACTAACCTGAGAACTCAATTAACCATTTTTTAACTTGAGTTAAATTGACACATTTTAGACTTTAGCACGTATATTATCTTTTTTCATTCACTTTAAGTTTTTTTTAATGATATAATCTAATGTCACAAAAGTTTTTTAATTTGCTCATGTTTATTATGTTTTTTTTTATCACATTTTAATTTTAAATTAATTAATTAAAAAATTTACCTGACATGTATATGATGATATTTACATCCGAAAAGCCTACGTAAGAGTATCTCTTTTCGCGCCAAACAAATTTGGTTGCACCATTAAGACAAATACTACACTATTTTTACTGTACAAAATGACTATTATTATTATCATCATCATAATAATAATATTATTATTACTATTATTATTATTATTATTAATATTATTACTATATTCTGACATGAAATTCTGTAGGACTTTTTTCTATTGGTTATAACAACAATATTAAAGTGTTGATAAAGACATGTTAGGTTTTGGACCAATGATTTTTAATTGAACAATGTGTTTATTTTTATGAGAATCTCTTCTGCAATGAAAATTACAGGATACCTCTAGCATTAGCATGCAATGTGATTGTTAACTTTTTCAAGAAAAATGAAGTAACCATTAATTTCTTTTTTATAATATATCATATTCAATAAAATATATCTTCGTTATCGATTACAAAATAAAACGTATACTATTATACTTCTTTGAATATATAACTTTATCTTCCTTCATATACATTAAAAACTACTTAAATTTAAAAAATTGTAAGAAATATCACATTTTTAAGTAACTCTTTGATATAAGAAA
>Ga0099825_1007195_pt1 | contig 13626 bp, 10 predicted proteins | sample SiratroredBW_FD_76838 | JGI IMG/M metagenome (GOLD analysis project Ga0099825, IMG submission 76838) | Root nodule microbial communities of legume samples collected from California, USA - Siratro red BW | ecosystem: Host-associated > Plants > Roots > Nodule | place: USA: California | collected... | reverse complement strand
CAGAATCTGATCACTTAATTGTTTAGGCCTATTATCTCTTAGGACTGCAAATAAAGGGGTATCGATCCCTTGTCTGAACAATGGTTTTATTGCAATCTGGATAGACCCGATATGCAAATATTTGTAATCCTTTATATGTTCGGCAATAAGTTGCCGAGATATTAGAGGGATAGACTCTCGAGTCTGTTTTATGTCGATTTTTTTTTCAACTGTTTTAATGACATATTCTCCTTTGAACATATCAGTGATTTTAGTTTTGTAGAGGGAGGAAATTTCCAGTTTAGGGAGTTTCCATCTATTAAGTTGAGATTCAATTTTGGGAATTCTTAGTTCGTGGTGTATTATGTGACTGTTACTTTCTCCACTAGATTCCCCTAGCTCTTCTTCCTTTTCTTTTCCTTTAGATAACATTTTAATTAGCCTAGACATGACTTCACTGTTTTAGGTCTTGGACTGGGACCACCTAGGGACTTACTACCCAGAACACCCTTACTCCGCCCTTTCCGGCTGACTAACGTTCCTCACTAAAGACAATTTTATCATGTTTTTAACTAATTAAAGTGTTATATAAAAAATTGGAGCATGAAGAATTACAACAGAATATAGTACAGAAAGTAACTGAACACATAAAACGCCCCTAGCCAAGCGTCCCCTTGATATATCAACTGGTATCAGAGCCATCAGTGCGGCATATATATATATATATATATATATATATATATATATATATATATATATGACACTTGTGTAGTATTAGAAAATTATTTTCGATTACTCAATTGAATTCAATAAAAAATTGAAAATTTCAATTATTGGTGATACATACAAATTTGTAATAATAGAATTTTAAAAAAGTAGTAATAAAATTAATTTTAAAAGATGTAAAAGAATTTATAAATTTCATAAAATTAAGAAAAAAAGCACTATATCGTTAAATTAAAAAATTACATTACAATAACAAAAAGTATAATGATAATTAATGAAATGCATAAAAATATCAATTGAAATATTTGTAAAAGTCTATGTTTCCACTTCGTCAATTCAGGTGTGTATATTTATCTAAAAATTATCAAATTTAGTTTGCATATCCAACTGAAATTATTATATTTGGTATACATATTTATTTCGAAATTATCTAATATAGAAATTATCCAATCTAATGTGTGTGGTATCCTTATTTAATATATATTTATATAATGATAACGTAAAATAAAGAATTTTAGGTTGTTGATTTCTATCTCTGTTACATATATGCCAATATCCTCTTCATCGAATCACTTAGGTCAGCATAAAAATCACTTCTTTGTGGGTTTTAGGTTGTTAGGAGGTTCCATCTCTGCTACATGTATGCTAATGTCCTTCTCACTGAACGACTTAGGTCAACATAAAAATCACTTCTTTGTTGGTTTTAGCTGGCTGAGTTCCATCTCTGATCAATATATGCCAATGTCCTTCTCATTGAACTACTTAGGTCAGTATAAAAATTACTTCTTTATGGGTTTCAATCCTTGTTGGTTTCCATCTTTGAGACATGTATGTATGTTAATGTCCTCCTCACTGAACCACATAGCTCAGTAGAGAAAAATCACTTCTTGGTAAGTTTCAATCTTTGTTGGTTTTCTCGTTTGTATATGTGCTACATGTATGTATGCCAAAGTTCTCATCCTTGAACCACTATGGTGAACATGAAAAACCTCTTCTCAATCTGTTTTAGGTTGCTAGTTTTTATATCTACTACATGTATGTATGCCAAAGTCTGAAAATGTATTTGGCTGAGTTCAATAGGGGGTGTGAATTGAACTTTATAAGATTTTTGACTTTTAAAACATTGAAACCATTTGTCGTAAATAGAAAAATTTTAATGAATCTCAATGATCAAAGATATGAATTGCAGAGGAAAAACAAATCAATTTCAGCATGGATAAATCAATTTATTTTTCTGGCAGAGTGAATAACAATCAATATTGTGCACGAGCAAGATCTATACAGCAGCAGAAATCAAATCACAGCAATGTAACAAGGCAGGAATAGTATAGGAGCAATCAAGATACAATTTAGTATTCAATCAAAGATACACTACATCAATTTGATAGGAAAATTTCAAGTCAATCAAGGCCAACTTGTGTATGTGAGAAAACACAAACTGCAATGGACAATTTAAAGCTTTAACAAAAATAAGATTAAAGAACCAATGTAGCAAAAACTATATGATACTAAACTTGTTCTGAAAAATCAATTTAAGATATCAATTTAAAAAACTAGATCAGAACTTATGCAAATACTCAGAGTATCAAACTAATGAAAATAAAACCTTAAACCAGATTTAATAGAGCAGATGTAGTACACAACAACAGAGAAGGAATTAATTGATGTGCTTCCTGGTAAGTGTAAAATACAGACCAAGAAAACCTCAATGGCAAAACACAAAACAATTTATTGAAGCTATGCAGTGAAAGATTTGAAGAAATCCAAATAGAGCAGTTTAATATCTAGAACATAATGCTATATTCAGACAGTAAACAAAAAGATTTTGCTATGTGAATTTAGAAAAACAATACAAAGCAGCAGTAATACACCTACTCAGTTCACAGATCTTGACCAATATTTATATGCAAGCAAGAAGCAGAACTAACACAACAAATAAGGAAGGTAGAATTAAAAACCTGTAAACTATGTAAAAGAATTTCAAAATCAGATTTGATTAGGTATAGTATTAAGGACAATTATGCAGCAACCACTCTTGAGCTAACCAAGATAATACAACTACACAATCACAGTTATGATATGGAATTTAAAACAACACAAATTTTGCAGAATGCATCACAAAACAGTATGCAATTAAAACCTGCTATATAACCATAAAAACGTAATGCTTTAAGTGATGCAGAATGAGAAAAGAATCAAATGAGCGAGTAGAGTTTCAGTGACAAATGCAGATCAGATCAAGAATATAGAGAAGGGTCAAGAAAGAGAGACACAAGCAATTTATACTGGTTCACCCTTCCTCAAGGGCTATGTCCAGTCTTCTTTGCCCCACTAGCAAAGAAAATTTCACTAAAACATTCAATTGTACAATTACAATCAATTATACAGTTCTCACACCCCGCAAGAACCAAGAACACCCCTGAATTATTGAAACCACACCCCGTAGCCCTAATTAATTCAGCAACAATACATGACTAAACCCTATAGCCCACACTCAATACAATTGTTCAAGAATTATACAAAATTACAATGAAACAACACAAATCTTGAATCAAACAGGTTCAAGAAAGGTTGAGAATCTTCCTGATTGGCGCAACATGAGAGGCTTGTACACAGTCTTAAAGAAACCCAATAGCACAGTACTTTGATCAGGATTGATTCTTCAAGAAAAGTCCCTTTCAATTGTTCAAGAAATCCCTAGGTTTCACAAATTGTTTTTCTCACAGAAATTCCCAATTGATTCTCTATATTGTCTCTTTGTTATTCGCGTGAGAAAACCCTCTTTTTGTTTAAGTGAAAAACCCAAAACAGTTTTGATAAAATAGGTACGCAGTTCTGTCCAGTGCGTGAATAAATTGGTTTCACTCAACCTGAAATCAGTTTATTTTCGTCGAGTGTTGTATTTTCAAAAACTGTTTTTACCAAAAGCTTAGCTTATGCTTTTGGTTTGTTTTAATCAAATTAGACTATGTGCTAGTGAATTTCTCCTCAGCTGTGCATAGATTCTCTTTCACCACCAATCACCCTCACTCACTCACTGAAGACAAAGCCTAAGATATATTTCTAATTGCTTGCTTGCTTTGGCTTGCTTGGCTTCATCAAATACATAGTCTTGTGAGAATATTAACAAAGTCCTCATCCTTGAACCACTTAGGTCAACACATAAAACCTCTTCTTAGAGGGTTTCACACTTTGCTGGTTTTCATATCTGCTACCTGTTTGTGTGCCAGAGTCCTCCTCAATGAACCACTTAGGTCAACACATAAAATCTCCTCTTAGTGGGTTTCACACTTTGGTGGTTTCCATATCTGCTACCTTACGTATGCTAAAGTTCTCCTGAATGAACCACTTAGGTCAAAACCTAAAACGTCCTCTTGGTGGGTTTCACACCTTGTTTGTTTCCATGTCTGAGACATGTATGCGAAAGTCCTCCTCCTTCAATCACTTGATGGGCTTCACACCTTATTGGTTTCATCTCTTCTATATATATGTATGTCAATGTCCTCCTTACTAAACCACTTAGGTCACAACATAAAACCTCTTCTAGTGGGTTTTACACCGTGCTACCTCTTCTTGGTGGGTATGAAACCTTGCTGGTTTCCATATGTGCTACATGTATGCCAATGTCCTCCTCACTGAACCACTTAGGTCAACACATAAAACCTCCTCTTGGTGGGTTTCACACCTTACTAGTTTCCATATCTGCTACCTGTATGCCAAAGTCATCCTCAATGATCCACTTCGGTCAACACATAAATCATCGTCTAGTGGGTTCCACACCTTGCTGGTTTCCATCTTTGAGACATGTATGCAAAAGTCCTCGTCCTTCAACCACTTAGGTCATCACAGAAAACCTCTTCTGGGTAGGTGTCACACTTGTTAGTTTCCATCTTTGATACATGTATGCGAAAGTCCTTCTCACTAAACCATTTAGGTCAACACAGAAAAACTCTTCTGCATGGGTTTCACACCCTTCTAGTTTTTATCTCTTCTACATGTATGTCAAAGTCTTCCTCACTGAAGCACATAGATGTATGTGAAAATCCTGCTCACAGGGACCTTTAAGACCCAATTACAAGTATTTTGTTTTCTTAATTCTATTGTACATATGTGACTAATGAGATTATTTTCTTTAGGAGTGTCGCAACCAGAATTACGACGGGGACCGCGATCCGAAAATAATTAAAATAAATATTATTTGAAAATTTAGAAAAAGGAGTCGCCACAATAGTTTATTAGGAAAACTATGGAAAAAACCGAAAATGGGATAAGACAGGTCTGTGAAAATCAGATTTTGGATTCGGAAGTCGGTTACGTGTGGGGAAGGTATTAGCACCCCACAACGTCCATCCTAAGACGATACCTTTAATTAAATAAATAAAACGAGTGTGATTTTCAAAATGTTTATTTTTCAAAAAGAGACAAAATGCAGATAAAACAAGAAAAAATATTTTTTTATTTTTTAGGACCCGACAAGGTTTGACCCTGCTCCTACGTATTTCCATCGAGGATGGAAAATAAGGGTTATGTAGTTCTTTGTTAAAAATTGTTTTAGATGTTGATATTTTTTACTTTTAAAATTTTGTACATTTTTTTTATTTTTAGAAATATTTTATATATTTCTTTAAATTTTTTTAAAAATTAAACTTTATTTTAGATATCGCTTGATGCGTATGACCCTTTAATATCCCAAACAAAGTTTAAACTTTTCAAATTAAATTTCACATAACGCAAATGGTCATTTGGAAATTTTATCGAATTTATTTCAAAAAATATATAAAGAAAGGATTTAAATATATTTTGGATATATTTTTCTGAAATATTTTATATTTTTTTTATTTTGAAAACTTTAAATTTTTTATTATATGATTATATAATAGTTTTTAGAATTTTTTAGAAACTTTTTTTTTTAAGAGAACAATTTAATTAAATAAAAAAAACTTTATTCTTATGAAAGAAAAAGAAATAGAATAAAAATAAAAGCACTAGAAGAAAAAAAAGGTTAAAAAAAGAAAAGAAAGGATGTAGCATATGTCACACGCATGACACCCTCTCATCCGCTCTCGGTTTCAACTACTGCCAAACCCTTTTATTGACGCTACCTTCCATTTTTTTTAATCCCATTCACAAACACGTTAGCACTGATGGTGCCCTTTTTTCCTTATTTTATTTGGAGCAAAACAATTGTGCCGAGGCCCAAAACCCATGTTTCAATCTTTCATTCTTCCAACTTCATATTCAAACCTAACTTCACCTTCATTTAGGTCAAAGAAAGAGAAAAAAGAATTATTTTATTATTTATTAAGAGAAGAAAAAAGAAAATAAAACAACATTAAACCTAAACAAATTCACTTAAGCCCCTTTTCTCTTTATTACGTCTCCTGCACCTTTTTATTTTTTTCTTCACTTTTTCCTTCAAATCAAATCTCACTTTTTAAATTATTTTTTTATACCGAAAAGCCACATTCTTTCACTTTCCATACCTTATTACTCTTCTTTCTCGTTTTTGGTGCCAATCAAAACAAATAGGCCAAGCCTAGGTTACTCCACACCCGTTCCCTGTTCACTTTTATGGCAATGTATTGAATTTCACTTTGCCTTCCCAATTCATTCTACCTTCCCCCATTTAATTTCAACCCCTGGCAGACCCAATTTGAAAGTTGGACCAAGCCCAAATATCTCACTATTACTCCTTCAGAACCCACTTGTCCTAAGTAGAATTAAGATTGAACGAAATAAAGTGTACCACTGCTAGACAGAACCTCTCATCCAACGCCGCCGCGGTTCTATTACCTTCTACCATTCATCTTTATTTTTTACTAAGCTGAAATATAAACAGGCCAAACCCAACACCTCGCCCCATTCACACTTACTCACAAACATTTTACCCTAAATGGATTAAAGTTGAGAGGAAAAGGGGAGAGCAACAGTGTCACGTTGCGCAATGTGATGGCGTAGCGGAGGGTAATTGGTAGTGAGGGCAGCAGTACGAGATAGGATTGAAACGGCGATAAGGCTTGGTGGGCTAGCCTTCTCTGACGACTATCACTCTGGCGGTGACGGCGATAGCGTGGCGGCGACGTTTGAGGTGAAGAGCGGCTGTTTTGGTGTTGTTTCAGTGGCGTGAAGGGGTAAGTAAGACTAAGCGAACGAAAGCGGTGCAAGGGAGGGGTCACCGCCGCCGACGGCATGGCTCCGCGAGACGTGGTGGGTGGCTTGCGGCTTGACTACAGGTTTAAGCTTCTAATGGTTTTGAATCATTGTGTGAGATGGAGAAAGAGATGTAGGTGGTGACGACGTCATTGACGGGTTGTGACCTTCAACTAAGACCGAGGTTCTTGGATTCAAGACGGAGCATAGAGAAAGATTGAAAGAAAATAAACTTGTTGAAACGTCTTATTCTTCTTAGTTTCCATTTTACTCGTAAGTTAAAGCTTGTTCACGTTCTTATTTGGTTTGGTTCAACAATAGATTTGCTTGGTTCTGGTAAGATTACGATCAAATGAACATGTATTGTACAAAGCAAAATGGCAACGCATATATACAAGACAAAAAAAGTCTAATGAAGATGCAACAGGAAGATTAAAAGAAAGTTAGTCATGATCACTTCGTTCTTCACCTTAAGCACAAACACGAACTTGCATTTCTTCCCTTTTGAATGTCTCTGTTTTTTGTTTCAAACAGCAGTCGAGAGCCAGATATCTCATACAGTTTTGAGAGGAAGGAAGGGAGGAATGGATCCGTTTCCCGCAATGTCATGTGTGAAAGTCTTTTAAAGAGCGATGTTGCGTGTGAAAGCATACACGTTATTGGAGGTTTGACTCAACCTGGGTTTGCAGGGATAAAGCATCCTCTTAGAGGAATGTTAGCTGTATCGGGGAGTGTGGCAGGAGGAGCTGAGCAATTTCTTGTTAGGAAGAGGGAATGCTTCTGTAGAGGAAAACAACACGCACAATGGGGCATTGAGCAGTACAAAGTGGAGCGGCGCATTGGGAGGAGGAGCCTAACGTGTCAGTCATATTTTTTATCTATTTTATCATTTTTTATTATTATTTTAAAATGCAATAAAAATTTTAAATTAAAATAAATAGACAAAAAAAATTTGTTGTTTTTGTTTTTTTAATAAAAAAGAAATAAAATCTAAATTATAATAATAATTATTATTATTATTATAAAATTGCAAATTATATTTTTGTATTTTTCTAAAAACAAGAGAAAAATAATAAATCTAGACTAATAATGAAATTTAAATCAAAAGATCATATATTTTTTATTTTTTACCTGGACGAAAATGGGTGTTGACAAAGAGCAATTTCTTTTGTATAAAGATATGGCTGCAAAAGTATCTGCCGGAGTTGAAGATGGACAATCAAAAGTAAGTCATTTATTAAATTAGATTTGGTATTTAAATGTGTAGGTCTTGAAAAAATAGTCAGTTGTTTGCTCTTTTCTATTTGCAACTTAGAGTGAGGCACATAGTCCAAACTAATGCCATTATCCAAATTAATCATCAAATAGTTGTTGCATTTGGAAGAGTCACTTCGAATCTTCCAGTGTTGTTAGGGAATTAATTAGTAGGTGGTCCAGTTCAAACCAAAGTTTCTAGGTTAGGGAATATTTAGTCTCATGGTTTTTGATATATGTATATTCTTGGGGTTGGGGGTAGTAGGGGAGGAGGTTAACCTTGAAGACGGTGTTCCAGGTTTGGTTAACTAGTTGTTTGACGACAATGATATCACTGTAAATATGATTGTAACCAAACTTAGTGACAGTACACTGGATAGGGAAGAAAACGTTGATGACTATTTGGACTGGACATCTTACTTGCATTTGCTACTTTTTTATTTTCCTCGCTCTTCTAGTTATACAATTCCATTTATTTTTTTAGATAAGTTATAGAATTTAAATATGTACAATTGGAGAACAATTATTTATAGTTTGCTAGTTAAGAGTTTAAACCGTGCTTCTCAACTATACAATCACCAGAATAACACTGTTGCCATGGAAGTGTCTGATGTTGTTGTACTGCAAGTTAGTATAATTGTTTTCATAAACTATATTATTGTTCTGTACGTTCATTTGACAAAGCACATGTTTGTTTGCAACATTTGTGGGCGGTACAACATGTGGGAATGAGTTCTAGTTCTTCCTTTCCACGGATGATTGAATGACCTTCTATTATTATGAGGTCTTCAAATATCCAATCTGCATTCTTAACAAATCAGGTATTGTTTACGGTTTCTTCATTTTGTATGTTATTGGTAAATTATGTTATTATTGTCAACAATGATATAAAACTTTTATAGGTTGTTTGGGATTGGGCACTCAACGATGAGGAAAAGCAAATTAACATCGTGAGTGAAGCCCTAAAGTCTTCTGTAGCCTCACTCTTACCTCCTAAGGGCATGGATGGTGGGCATGCATTTTGTCCCATCATTAGGAAGAAATTTTATCCCGTTAACTTCTGGATGGCTCAAAGAAACTTGAGGCAAATGATCAGCACATTGTTGTCCTTGAAGAGCGAATTCGAGAGATACAAGAGCAACTACTGAGTGCAAACTGTGAAGGGTTTGTGGGACCATCATCAACGAGTTGACCACATACATCCACATAGCGAACCATTTTGATAAGGCTGTCATGATAACTGTAAAGACCTTTATATTGACCTTATTGGACGAAAAAAGAATGAAAATCTTAAAAAAAAAAACACTTTCAATTGTATTCATTTACATACAAACTTAACTTTAAGAGTTCAATTTCCAAATTTAAAAAGGGTGTGAAAATTTCTCTCCAGTTAACCACTTACAAGCACACAGCCAACCACTTTGTTGTGGGTGTCATACATTTACTGGAAGGACTCTCCATATTGACCTCATTGGACGACAAAAGGAAGGAAAATATTTAAAAAAACACTTTCAACTATATTCATTCACAAACAGACTCAACTTGAAGAGGTAAATTTGCACTTTTAGTTATGGACTTCAATTTCCAGATTTAATAAGGGTCTCCAAAATTCCTCTCCACTGAACAACTTATAAACATATTGTCAACCACTTGGATGTGGGTGTCATACAATAACTACAAGGACCTTTATATTGACTTAATTGGACAATAAAAGGAAATAAAATATTCAAAAAAAACTTTCAACTATATTCATTCATATACAAACTCAATGTTAAGAGTTCAATCTCCATATTTAATATAAGGATCTTAAAAATTTGTCTCCACTAAACCACTTACAAACACATTGTCAACCACTTGGACGTGGGTATCATACAATAATTGCAAGAACCTTTATATTGACCCAATTTGACGATAAAATGAAGGAAAATATTAAAAAAAAAAAACCCTTTCCAATGTATTCATTCACAAACAGATTCGACGTGAACAAGTTAATTTCCACTTTTAATAAGTGTCTTGAAAATTTTGCCTCATTTAACCACTTACGAACACATGGTCAACCACTTCGTTGTTGGTATCATACATTTAATGCTAGGACCTCCATATTAACCTAATTGGGCGAAAAAATAAAATAAAATGTTTGAAAAACACTTTCAACTGTATTCATTCACAAACAGACTGAACTTGAAGAGGTGAATTTGCACTTTTAATTGTGGGCTTAAAAATTCCTCCATAGTGAACCACTTTTGAACACATAGTAAACCACTTCATTGTTGCTATCATATATTTACTGCAAGGACTTCCATACTCATTTAATTGGACGACAAAAGGAAGGAAAAATTTCAAAAAATACTTTGAATTGTCTTCATTTTCAAACAAACTCAACTTGAAGATTTAAATTTCCAGTTTTAATAAGTGTCTTTAAAACGCTGCCTCAGTGAACCACTTACAAACACATAGTAAACCACTTGGATGTGGGTGTCGTACATTTATTAGAAGGACTTGCCATGTTAACCTCATTGGACGACAAAAGAAAGGAAATTCTTCAAAAAAAAAACTTTTAATTGTACTCATTCACAAACATACTCAACTTGAAGAGGTAAATTTTCATTTTAAACAAGTGTCTTCAAAACTTCATCATATTGAACCACTTACATACACATAGTCAACCACTACGATGTAGGTGTCATACATTTACTTGTATAACGTGCAAATATTGCATTTAGTTAATATCATATCTAATTTCATATTCATTAATATTCTTTCTAATAATTTCTTCCTTTATTATTAGTTCTAGATTCTACATAGAAACTAAATTAGTAAATTTCATAGGTGAGTTTTTAGTCATTAATAATTTTTTAAAATAACAATGTGTTTATCTTTCACTTTTAATTAAGCAAAATTAAAATATGGTTTAACTTAAAAATAAATGTAAATAAGCTCATCATTTCTATTCTTCTCCTAGATATTTCCTAGAATATAAAAAGTCTATAATCTTTCCTAATGCTAGATGAATTCATAGAGATTAGCCTTAATAATGGGATCAATATAATAAATAATTTATTAGAATAGAAGGCTACTTTCATAATATATTATAATAGAAGGCCACTTCCATAATATTATGCTAGACGATCTCATAATGTATGATCATACTATTAGATCATGTCATTTGTATATACACTGAGTATTATAAATTTTGGAATGTTACAATGTGCATATCAATCATCAAATTATTTAATATTTGTTGTAAGTCATGAATACTAGTCATCATTTGCAAAAACATTTGAGAATCATGGGGACTGGAGGGACCGGTGCTTGTGGTACAGGTTTTTAAGCATGTTCGTTAGCTTGTGGTGGCTCTTCATCTTCTTCATCCACCGTAACATGTTGCCACATCCTATTTAGTTGAAAGATATTCAATTTATGCAATTTTTTTCTCGAAAAAGTGTGACCACTGCAGGTGCACACATGTCTCACATGATATGTCGATGCTAAAGATATGGAAGATGCGTGAAATGAGCATGACATACAGAAGAGCTACATTATTATCCATGCATAAAAATGTCTTTTTTTAACAATTGAGCAAAATTTATTGATTGCGATCAATATGTGGACATAGGCATAATGTAGTAGTATGTCTTAAATAGTCAAATTGCCTATGTTCTTCAGACCTTGATGATGAAACTATGGTCTAAGCATTGAATTCAATGTCAATTCACGGTTGTAGTTGAGGTGCTCCGGGATGTTTGGGTATAACAGTTGTAGTTCTTGGTACTTGAGGTTTGCCAAAGACATCCAATTAGAATGTGTATTTTTGATCTCACTATTATTAACCATATTGTGGAGGTTACCTTCTTTCATGATTTTCAAGTTGGAATAGAATACCTATGAGGTCTTCGTACTAGGCATCTTTCAACGTGACAAAATGTTGCAAACCTTGAAATAGAAGATGATTTTGAAATGTAAGGCCTTGTTGTGCAAACTAGGGCAAATTCATCACCTTAATTAGGTGGCTGAATTTTCCTGTGTAAAATTGTGTCAAATACTAAAGCATCTGGTCTTGTTTGTTGAAAAAGTGTTTAGTTGAACAAGTGCTCAACCCTACCAAACTAAGAACTAGGAATTGCATCATCACTTGTTAAGGCTTTTCCTCCACGCTGCCTGACACCTCTGTCTCTTTTACTCGAAGAAGATGAAGACATTGATGTACAAGTAAAGACATGTGAAAACATTGGTAAAGAACGATTAAGTAATATGACATAAGTACATATCAAACAAAGGGAGTAACAATATAAATAATTATGCAATATAAATGTTACACTTATGAATATACCAGATTGAAAACTTATGAAAATTTTAGAAGTAAGAGTTTCTCTCCCAAGTTCTTCATTGGACCTACAAACATATCAAGGGCTAATCAACATTGTGGTGTTTCTTCATATTTTATGGTCTTTGTTGTGTTCTACAACGCAAGGGTTCTGAGTAGATCATTCTAAATCTGAATACTTAAGAATCTTAGAAAGTTCAAATACTCTTTGTTGTGGGTTATGAGGTTTAAACCAAACCAGATTCACATTGGTAATCAGAGTTTCGTTTCTAATAGTCAGATTATATTTTTTAATTTTTTTACTAGTTATCCTGTTCTGAAATTTGTGTATCCATTTGTTCATTTCATTTCCTAATAATCAAGTTCCTATAATAGGTTATAAGGAATCTCTACCAAAAATGCAAGCATGCAATTTTTCCTTCTTTGCCACACAATCTTCATACACGTGCAAAAAAAGGCAAAAGCATATTTTTATTTTTACCATAATGACTTTTCTCTCCTTGCTTCCTACACCATATCATTTTTTAACCTGCATCCCATCCCTCAAGGAAATGACTAAAATATGACTAAAGTGCTGAACCTTTGCAATTTTGAGTCAGTACATTGAGTACGAAAATATATTTATAAAATATCACTAAAAGAAAGTTATTATATATGATTTTTTATTTTATAATTATAAATTTGTCATCTTGTACATAAAAAATATTAGTGATAAAAATATATCAATATATTATTAGTAAAATTATTTTGAGTAAAAGCTAGTGTGCCGATAATCACGTTGCTTCCGTATTGAAGTTGCTCTAATTACCCTGAACCTGTCATTATAATGCAAGAATTTTGTTATTACACGAATTGCATTCTCAAGCAATGTATAGGCCATATCGATCATTTGTGCCGGGATATTACATTGTGCACTGTTTTGATTTTCACCTTCCCGGCAGATCCTTTTCAGATTTTCCCCAACCCACAATAAACCACACTACCCCTTTTCTGAATTTGTTTTTTTTCTGGCAATAGGCAAACAAGATGAGGCCTACCAGTATCATCAAAAGCTTTAGGAACATTGACAGGTAAAACATACTATGACTATGGTTTAGACATAAAGTATACACTGCATTAGCAAATTAACCGCATTATACAGGAAGTGCCTCTGGTAAGGACTCGGGGGCTCCACTGCTACCATTGAGCACAAT
>Ga0099825_1007193_pt1 | contig 13627 bp, 5 predicted proteins | sample SiratroredBW_FD_76838 | JGI IMG/M metagenome (GOLD analysis project Ga0099825, IMG submission 76838) | Root nodule microbial communities of legume samples collected from California, USA - Siratro red BW | ecosystem: Host-associated > Plants > Roots > Nodule | place: USA: California | collected... | reverse complement strand
AAATAAATAAAAATATATATATATATATATATATATATATATATATATATATATATATATATATATATATATATATATATATATATATATAATATTCGTATGTTATAGTTATAAAAAAAATATTTTGAAGATATTTCATTTAGCTATTTTGTAACTAAGTTAAACTTTTTTTCAAAAGAGATAACTCACAATTTTGGTTTCGGACTTTAATCTAGATTACTAATAAAATTGGGAAAAAAAATTATTGATGCAAAACATCTATAATTGGTTCCATTTTTTTTATAATGTTTTTCCTATAAAAGAGAATATTAGTTAAAAATATGTAGCACAGTGTTTATAAAGTTATTTTCAATAAAAAATTACAAACAAACTTTAGTAATACTTTTATAGTATTATTTTTTTATTAAAAACATTTCCTATTAAAGGAATGTCATTAAAAAAATTTAGTGATGTTTTATAGATAATTATTAACTGGTAAAAATGTTAATAAGTAAGATATAATTAATATTTATAAAATGTTATTAAACCCTATTTATAACATTTATTGACCTAGTCATATTCCTTTAGAATGATTCCTTTCTATTTGTAAGAGTTTTAGGTTGAGATTTAGTTTATATAAATTCATGGTCTCTGGAGTAAATACAACACAACCTTTGAATTATTTGGAGGAACTATTTCTAAATGGTTACCATGTTGAAGCAAAGTCATCTTTGTAGCAATGTCTTCTTCTTGTTTTTGTTCTGTGCACTGATCTTGAGCAGTAGTGCTGCTTATAACAAGGGTATGAAGTTCTTTCACACATATACTCTTTGTTATTTCTTATTAATTAAAGTGACATTTTGGCTATAAGATGATTAACCTTGACCTGATCATATGATAAAGTAGATAGTGAAGTTGGAGAAAGTTTGGTGTCATCAAGGAGTGGAGCTAAGAGAATTCTTATTGGTTCCACACCACCAAACTGCACTTCCAAGTGTGGGAATTGCACCCCTTGCAAACCAATTGCAGTACCTAAACCACCCCCTGCTACCAAGAAGATCGATGCCCCTCCATACTATCCTCAGATATGGAAACATACTATTTGTAGTGTGTTTTACGTCATACTAGTTCTGTTTGATAAATTATTATATAATAATAAAATAATAATTTATTTCAATATTAAATAATTATATTTCATTGTATGTAGTGTGAAATTATCGACACATATTTATATTTTATAAGAAAATAAAATGACACAGTCATGCAGACCTTTTAAGTATTTCAGAGAACATTTCTTAAGTCTGAAATAGACAGCAATGTATACAAAATACAAAAGACACATACTTGTTCTAAATAACAAAATTCATAACTGTTAAATCTGTCTGTCCCCATCACGTTTACATAGTTGTTGCAAAAGTGTAGCATTTTAAATATTTTATAAATATTTTCAACTAATTAATTATAACAAGTAAAAAACAATAAATTATTTTATTTTATATTTTTTTAATAAATTAAAATTGGGAGAATAAATTATAATTTTATTTTATAATTGTATTTTTATATTAAAATTGAAATTGAAAGGAAAAATTATAATAAATTATAAAATTAAAATTTGTATTTTAGTTTGTTAGAAAAAATCTAAATTACTAATAAAAAATTAAATAAAATTTTGATAAAGAAAATTTTATTTTCGATAAAACTTATGTCACATTTTAAAAGTTTACATGTCTTAGAAAAGATAGTGGTTATAACAAATAGTTTTATGCATATGAACTGCAATCGGCACATAACACAAACTTTATGAGACAATTTAAAAATATAACACTAAATAAAAATATTGCGAATATCGATAATTTTCCTCATTTATTCAATAAAGTAATTCTTTTAAATGTTACAATTTTTTTTTGCTAATTTTGTTAACTAGCTAGATTTGATTTGAAACATTTGATTTGAAACAAATAATTATTATATATAGAATGACAAAATCACACTTTTTTTACTACTACAATGTAATTAGAAAATAAAGCCTTGAAACTAAATGTTTTGTTAGCCTAGACATCACATTCAATTTGACTTAAATCATCATACTGTGAAAGGGAATGAGAAAGAACAGGTTGAAGTAGAAATATACATGGATAATGATAATTTATAGTGTTTGGTTTAAAAAAGAAAACAATATTAAATCTAAAAAGAGACGTCAAAAAAAAATTATTGTTGTACATCAGGAAAGGTATTGTACTTTATGTGTCCAAGTTTATGAAATGTTGAAAATGTGTGGATACAAATGTATTATAGGATATGTGACAGTCTTCATTACTGATACATAGATCTGGTGGAAGATAATAAACTACTTGAGAGTTTGAGCTCCAACTCACTGTGTGCATTATATGGGTGGCGAGTCATTATTCTCCACTATATTTAGGGTGTAACACTTTCATATATAAGATATGGGTGGTGAGTCATTATTATCCACTATATTTAGGGTGTAACACTTTCATATATAAGCTAAGTAATGTATTTACTAAGAGGTACACTTTAAGCCTAACTCAATTTTACAAAATTGGGCTTATAAGGTGAGGTTTGTACTCATTTATAAACTATTAAAAGGTTTCATCTCTAGTCAATGTGGGATCTCCAACACCCCCTCATGCCGAGACTTCTTAACTCGGGCGAGAAACTTATATGTAAGGGTGGTCCAATAGCGATCGGATAGTGGATAGCCTGACAGGCCCAACAATCTTGCTAGAATGGACTTTGATATCGTATCAAGAAGTGAACTTTAAACCCAACTCAACTTTAAAATAATGAATTTATTCTCAATTACAGTCTAAGAAAGTCAATGTTAAATACTCTAAGTGTGAATAAAAATATACTCATCAGCCTACATCTTTGATTTCCATCCCACCTGCTTCATCAAGGGAACAAACTTTGGCCCAAGCAACCCAAGCCTAACTCGATGAAATCATCTGGTCGAAGCCTTCCATCAAACTCAGGAATATCAACTTTGATTCCCAAGTCTTTAGCTTGATAAGATCTAGTGTTCCTTCGAGCTCTACATTTTGTCGAGTCATCAAAAGAAGACGAGTAATGAAAAGGATTTGTGTTATCCTCTTCATTAGGACTGCTTCCGTGACTTATTCTACCACGATCTTATTGAGTAGTTTCGTATCTTGCAAGTTGCTCTTGCAACATCTGGACTTGACAACGTAGCTCTTCCATCTCCATCTCTATCTCTTGAACACTTCTACGCTTTGATGTCATATTAATGGTAATTCGAAGACTACTACTATGATGAAGATAACATGCGAATAATGCACAATGATGAAGATGATGCAATAATGAGGTATGTTGATGCACCAAAATGGCAGCTACCACAATAAGATGCTTCTAAAATAAAAAGGAAGAAAATAATATTATCCAAAACTCCACAGTAGACGACCACACTAACAAAGACCCATGACCTCACTAACGAAGACCCACACCCACAACAAGATTTTCTTTTAAATATGTCTAAGACAAATAAAATTTTACTTCTTATTTAACTTTTCAAAATACAAATAAAAATTCAATTTTTAGACTATTGTTATTGTTTTTGTTTCTTTTTCACTTCTCATAGAGTTATGACATTTTTTTTCTTGTGAATTGGTAGTTTGATTTTTTCCTTTTAACTATTGTTGTTGTCAAAAAATTATGAGTTATTGTCAATTTTCATCATTTGAAAAATTCACGTAGGTGATAAGTACCAATTTTGAGTGTTTTTATATATGAGAAATATTGAGTACTTGTGGTTTTAAGTGTTATTTAAAATAGTAATTACTCCCAATTTTAGAGTTTTTGGATTTAAATTTATGTTTTGAGTCCTGAGTTAAAGAAAATCATTTAATCTCAATTATTGTGAAATTTCAGGTATAAAAGAATGAAGAAAATGATAGATTAGAAGATTCATGAAGAAAAGAAATAAAAAGTTTAAAATAAAAAAAAAAATCCCAAGAGAAAAGTCACTTAACCTAGGCCCAAAACCAAGTTTAAAAGGAGATTTTTAGGATTTTGGGAGGCATCAAGACCTAGAGGACGGAGGCAAACGGCTAGAATCAAGATTCTCTTCTTCTCTTGCAATCTTCCTTTCATTGGTTTGTAATGGCTACCATGGGTAGTTAAATCTTCATGTCTTAGGATTGAATGTAATCTTTTCGAAACTCATTTGTACTTGAGATTGTGATTTATAATATTCAGTATTATTCAGATTCGGGGTTTTCCTCTCATTCTTCATGCTTGATTTTATATTATCTATATAATCTTTTTTTAATTCTTGAAAGCTACTGGAAAGTGATTTTGAGTTTATGACCTAGAGGAAAATACGCAATAATTTTGGATTCTAGGAATAGGGTTCTGACATATTGTATGCAAAACATCTTCTTTTAATGCTGGATAACCGATTAGATAGCTGAGGAATCTGCATCTAGGAAGTTTTCTTATGAATCTCAGATTTGAGGAATCAATTTGGGTGATTTTTGTATGTGCATCGAAACTGAATAGTTACCATTGTTATATTTCACGATATGTTCAAGTTACGAATGAGTAAGATTAGATGAGTTCAATCCCAGGGTGTTTCCCCAGTTGTTTCTGAATATTTTTATTGCTTATTAACTTTATTCTTAAGTTGTATTTTTGTAGTACTTGTTAGTCAAACCAAACCTCCCATTAAAACTGAATTTGCTTATTGAGTAGTAACGCTGAAATTCTAAAACAGAACTGTTCCCTGAGGAATTGACATTTTTACTTAACTCACTATATTACTTGTGACTCGGTACACTTGCCGAATAAAGTCTTAACAGTAGGTAATCTCAAAATTTAATTAATTAATTCTTTAAGTATTTAGTTCTCTGATTGTTTTGATTTTAATTTATCTTAACTTATTAGATTTTTTTTTCTCAATGTTGTTTCTTTGTTGATTTATTTATAAAATATATGTCATTGTATTATTGAAGATTACAAGTGAAACTGTACTAGAGGGTGGGCTGATCACTCCAACCAATACATAATTGCATACTCTGAATGAGAAAGTCAATCGAATGGTTACAGGTTGTGCGTCACCCGACCGAGACATACCAGGTTCATTAGGTTATTCTATTGTGATCCGCCAAACACGTGGCATCAATAAGACAACCACGCGACAATTATTGACAAACACACTTGAATTGGTAAGTTGGGCCGCCAGCCCAATCACCTAAAGGCTCATCCAAACACTATAAAAGGGAAAGTAATCCTAAAAAAATAAGGTATTGTTACTCTATCTTACTACATCCTGCATTATTTAGACCTTTTCTGACTTGAGCGTCAGAGTGTATTCAGGATCCCCTCTCAGGACTGTGAGTACACAAAGGATTTTAGATCAACTAAGGAGCATTCAGACTAATCAGGACGACCAAGTAGAGAGTGGAAGCCAAGATTTATGAAAGACTACCGTAGACACTATTGTTGTTGAAGTTAACCGGTCTCTTGCAATAACAGAATCTTTTTAAGAAGAAAGAAAAAAAGAAAGACACAATGATTCATCTTTACTCACTCCTATGTCATAAACCTGAAAAATAGTCTTTCAAATATATATGAATACAGGTAGAAGAAATAAATATTATTAACATATATCTGAATTCTGAATTATACAAGTTTCCTTTTAATCAAAGAGATGAAACATGGCATATTTATTACAAAGTTGTTCTATATCTATTAAGAAATATGGAATATATTTTTTTCGATAGAAGTAAATAATCTTCAATGATTTGGTTAAACGGAATGTATATATCATGTTATTTTTATTTTTTTAAGAGAAAATCAAGTGATGTAAATATAGTTGTAGTTGATGGATTTAACAAATGGAAGAAAATTAACTATGGAGTAAATTATCCTTCACCAGGACATATGTGAAAAAGAAATTTAAATTAGTTTTCTATAAGTCAATATTTTAGAAAAATCTTTAAAAATTTGCTTGAATAATCTTTAGTAAGTATATAAAAGAAGTGAAGTTTTTCATAAGTCTTAAATAACAATCTTAATAAACTTATCATACAATATAAATAATGGGAGTTTATAACTTGACTTGCAACCATATATATAACTTAATCTACAACCATAAGACTTATCTCACTTTATTAAACATATGGATCCATATTTCACTTCTGATGATTCTGAACATCAAAAGTTATTTGGAAAGTAATTAGGTAGTTAGGTATTTCTCATAAAAAACATTGGCACGTTCATAATTATTTTTCTCGAGAATTTTAGTAATCTGCCAATAAAAGAGAAACATAGACCTAACCTTAGTAATATTGAGTAGGTATCGGATAGTACCAAGTTTGACATATGAATATCATAGTCCAGGAAAGTATTATGAACTATCCAGAGATTCATCTTACTTGAAAATGTTTCCTTATATCCCACCATGGTTCCTGCCTTTCATCCCACAATATATTAAACTGTTATTTCCCAAATACACACACACTCATATATTAACTTGATCTTAACTCTTTGAAACCTAAGACTCTTTCACAACATCAGGATATATCATATTTATTTTATTTTAATTAATAATTTGTACACAACATTCAAATAGATACAATCTGTAAAATAATAATAAAGTATATAGGTAACTTTTTCTTTATCTAAGTTCATAAAAATATTTACTTTACTTTATTTGTATTTATTTTACTTATATATATAAATGATATTTAAAATATTCCAAAATAAAATAAGAATTAAATAAAGAAATTTAAATAAATTTATCCATTAAGGTTGATCTCCCAATTTTCGATCATCCAAACCTGATTTTCCAAAATCCGATCTACTAAGGTAATAATCAAGTCTCCCAAATTCCAATTTTACAAAATCTGGTCTCCCAAGTTTCGATTACCCAAATGCTAATCCAATTAAGTATTTGCATCGTTTTTAAATATTCATAATTATCTTTTATTCATAATATCTATAAATCATAAATTGTACTATAATATTAAGAAAATAATAAATAATATAATTATGTATAAAATATTGTATTATAAATGTGTGGATGTGTTGAGGGTTAAATTGTAGTGGAAAGACAAATTATGATAACATTAAGAAATTCTTTAATGACATAGATGCTTTCAGCTTGTCTAATTTTTCTACATGAGGAAATTGTGAAGTTTGAGATATATGTTTAAAAAGACGCATTTAGTCCTTTTGAGAAGTTTTATTGCAAAGACAACACCTCATTCGGAACAAGGTGTTGTGAATGAGGGTGATGATAATTATGAGTTAAAGACATTTAACAACATTCATTCATGAAAATGAAGAATAAAGGGACCAACACATGAGTGTTTGTTTTGATAGTTAATGTTTTTTTTGCTAAGATAAGTGAAAAAAATAGTCCCATGAAAGAAAATAGTTACAACTTATACAACAATAACCATAATAAATCGAAGTCAAAATTTACAAATAGTTACCCCAACATGTGGTTCTTGAATAAGATAAATGCAAGTCATCTAAGTAACAAAAAGAATCTCTAAACTATTTTGCAAAATTGTTGGCCATGAAACAAATCTTCACAAAATAAACTCGTATCCTAGTTTTGCCATTGTCAAGTATCAAATTAAATTACTTACACTAGAGGTCAATGGGTGACAAATGTCCCAGCTATCCAAGGCACAAAATAAAGAGAACATTAAGCCAAATGCTTTATCAGGAGTGATATAGAAGATTGGATTTATTTGAGCCTATTTGGGTCTCTAATAAGTTGTTCGGGCCTGAATGCAACACTGAAGAGATCCCTTTAGAGACCATTAAGCATTAAGGATAAGTTCTCTACTTGTATAAATGTTTTTAATAGTTTAGAATAATTTGAGTCTTGTAGTTAGGCAAAGTAGAATAGGTTTGGGCCTTGTATTTAGGCCATGAGTAGAATAAGATTTACCATTGGTTATAGATCTTCCTTGGAGCATCAAGCGGGGTTGACCAAGCCCAAAACAAACCCTAAAACACGTAGGGTGTGTTACACACTCCGTGAAGAGCTTACAAGACACATTTATTATGTCTTAAATAAGGCAAGTGGTTGGTGTGAGATGCATGAACCTCCACATGAAGCGTCCTCAATGGTTAGAGGATCTAGGTTTTTGAATTTGAATTTCACCTATGATTCCATTTTAGGTCAGCCACTCACACTATAAATAAGTGTGGTGATCCCTTGTAAATTTATCATGAAATATATAGAGAAACTATGTTGAAATTCATCATCGGTTATTTTTGTGATCACCTCTAAGAGTTGGTCTCAACTCTCTTGTATCTCCTTTCCTACCTAGATCACTTTATTATAATTATATGAACTTATCACTACATCCATAAGCTTCTACAACCTCCTCCATAATCCATCCAAACATCAAACTCTAAATCAAGTCAAGAAAAAAATCGGTTTTCATCATCAATAACGCAATATTTTCTCCACACTCTTATCTCCCACATCATTCATGATAAAACAAATATCAAAACACTACCTCTCGTACTCACCACCTTATCCTCATAAAAAATGATTTATGAAATAAACTGTACAAACTAGAAAAATTCTACAATTATAAAATATCAATTCTATTAAATAAAATAAAAATTTACATGAAATTATATTTTAATTATACATATAGTCCATAATATAATCCACATATTGTAGTAATTTTATAGAATCAAATTTAAAAGTCATATTTAAATTTTAAATTAAACCAATACACTAATTTTGAAAAGATATTTTTAATATATTACATTTTACCATAAAAAAGAGAGCATAATTTACCCTTTCATATATGATCAGGATGGTAGTTTTTTTAATTTTAAAGTGTCAGGTTCATTTTGTTGACTTTTCTCTATCAAAATGATTTAAGTTTTACTTAATTTATCTTTTGAAATTATTAGTTGTACACGTTTTATGAACTGTTAAAATAATATCCCCTGATCACTTTAATTTAGAAAGGTCTTCTGCCATTTTAAGGCCACTCAGTTCTGTTAATCAACTTTATTTATATGCAGTTGAATCAGGTAATGAGATTCCCACAAAAAAAAAAAGAAAATGAAAAATATAACACAATATTTGGAGATGCGGGGTATCGATCCCCGTACCTCTCGCATGCTAAGCGAGCGCTCTACCATCTGAGCTACATCCCCAGATAATGTTTACTACATGTAGTACTTTATTTATCTTAATTTATACGGTTAGTTTTTCTTAAGTACACTGTTTGATGTCTAATGAAGAAAGTCGTTATGGATGAAAAAATATAAAGCAAAAAGAATTTGGTGTATTGAAAGGTAGGTTGAAAATTTTTGTGTAGTCAAAGTTAATTATTAAATATTATTTGATCGGATCTACTTATTTGTAAATAATTTTAATGTGTTGGGACGTTTATGTTAGGTTGACTCTTCTTACTCGTTCTTGGCATATAATCTATACCATCATATCTCCTTTTGAAAAAAGGTTAGACTCTTATACCATTTCGGACAGAACTCCTCTATAAAGAAACGAAGATAGTCCCTCAGGTCTAACAACGCCTCCATAGCTTAATCGACCAATTTATGAAAGAAGCCATTATTAATAATAAAATATAATGAAAAACACTTTGGTATATTCAGAGGTGGGTTGAGAATTTTTGTGTAGTCAAAAGTTAATTATTAATTAAGTATCATTCGATTGATCTACTTTTAAAAGATGATTACATATTTTTGTTAGTAGAAACAGATTAACAAATATGAAAATAAAAAGAAATTCCATCCTCCCCCGATAATACAAAAAGATTTTGTTTTAAATATTTTTATGACAAACAAAATTTTACTTCTTGTTTAACTTTTCAAAATACACATAAAAATTTCAATTTTTAAACTTTTAGTTTAAATTCTTCTCTTATCCGTTTATTCCTTAATGACTTTACCTTGCTAGTGTTTTTGTTTCTTTCTGGGTTATCCAGTTATGACATTTTTTTCTTTTTTTTCTGAATGTGATTTTTGGTAGTTTGATTTTCCTTCTTTTTGTTCACTGTTAGTCCAAGAAATTCTCAGTTATGGTCAATTTTCATCGTTTGAAAAATTGGGTAACTCAAAGTTTAATTAATTAATTCTTTAAGTATTCAGTATTGTAATTGTTTTGATTTTAATTTATATTAACTTATTAGATGGTTTTTTCAACGCTGTTTTCTGTGTTGATTTGTTTATAGAAATATATGTCATTGTATTATGGAAGAGCATAAGTTAATTTCTTTTTCTTTTTTTTTGTCATTTTGAGAAGAAAGGGAAGGGGAAGATATAAAAATGATTCATCTTTACTCATTCTTATGTCATAAACTTGAAAAACATTCTTTAAAATATAGAAAAATACAGGTAGAAGAAATAGATGTTATTAACATATAACGAAATCATTAATTGAGTCAAATGATACGAAAGTTTCCTTTTAGTCAAAGAGATGAAATGTGACATTTTTTTTTTTACAAAGTTCGTCTATATCAATTAAGAAATATAGAATATCTTTTTTTTTATAGAAGTAAATAATTGTTGACGATTTGTTAAAGTGAATTTATTTATTGTTTATCTTTTTTCGAAGAGAAAATCAATTATTGTAAATGTATTTGTAGTTTATGGATTTAAGAAATGGAAGAAAGTTAATGGCAGAGTAAATTGTCCTATATTAGGACATGTGAGAAAAAAATCTTAATTTATATTATAGAATCACAATAAAATCTTGTGAAGATCTCATATATCAATCTCATCTCAAGATATTCAAATGATATATGGAAGTCAAACAGTAAAAAAAATGAAAAAGAGTTGCAAGGATAAAGGTACAATTGCTAGTATTTACGGAGTAACTTTTTAACCAAATGTTTTTGGAAAAAATGACAAAAATCTGGACTGAAACGGGAATTTTAGTAAACTTTTAGCAAGTTTATAATGACAAAGTTGTTATTATTGTGTTAGAAAATGCTTTAAAAATTGTCATATTCTTGTTAGTAAAATATGAAGTGTTGACCGAAAAGAAATTGAAGAAATAATAAAGAGGTTCTAGAAATAAAGTTTGACGGTGTATAAAAAATTTGTCGTAAAGTTTTTTTATAGAGTAAATAAGAGTGATGTAGCCATTATTTATTCAATTTGTAAACTCTTTGAAGTGAAGAGATAAAAGGGAGAAGAGTATAAACATTTAACAAATACCATAATAATAATAATAAGCACTTATTTGATATTAGTTTGCTTAATTCATTTATTTAAAAGATTATATAAATGATTATATAAATATTTACATTTTTAGTCGTATCTTATATAAGTATATAAAATCACTCATATTTATCTTCTTGATATTTTTTAAGATAAAATAATACAAACATTTGTTGACATTAAATTACTTATGATTTTTTTTAGTATTGTTCAATTATCACTCTTTGTCATATAAGCAAAAAGTTGTTTGAAGTATAAGGACAAAACTCCCAAAGACATTACACTCAAATGGACTATTGTAGATAATTTACTTTAAACTATTGTAGATAATTTACTTTATTTTTTTCATTGACGTATCTTGTAATTTGCTTGAAGTGTACACAGTTGATTAGATCATCTTGTAGATAATGTTATGATTAATATCTTAGTAAATAATTTTCTATCATAATTATGCACTTAGATGAAATAAACAATCCATCAAACTTTGATATTATCTATTATGATCAAAATATTTAGGATAAACATATCTTGAAAAAAACTATACTAGGTATTTATGACTAAATTATCAAAAATATACCGTCCAAGTGTGTGATGATGTCAAATTTTGCACAGTTGTTGATAAGCTCAAGATGAGTAATAGAGAGGGAAAATTACTACTATTTTGAGATTTGTTGAGAAATATTGCTTTATTTAAGAACGATTTTTTTATATATATTTTACATTTCATTTTACCTTTTTAACCCATACTTTTGTTTTTATTTTCGTTGATGTTAATGGGTTGGGTTGATTAAGGTTTTCATTTTCTATATTTATTTGGACATGTTGCTTTTTGGGTTTTTGTAATGACAGGTTTGGTTCTCAGAGTTCTCAAGCTCTAATAGATGAGAGAGTTCTATTATGTAAAAGTGTTATTCACATTTTAAATCCACCATATGGGATATGGGAAAATAACTCAATATTTCATTAATGGGCTGAAGTTTATGTCATAAAATAGAGTGATCATTGGTCAATAAAATTATTTTGATGTTAATTCGATAAATCATTTGAAATACAAGATAGGATATGTCTAAGGTTAAATTGTAGTGAAAAGAAGAAAAAAAAATGAACAATTTAAAAACATTAAAGGAATTGTTAATGCTGCTTTGAGCTTATGTAATTTTTTTATATAAGAAATTTGTGAAGTTGAGATATATGTTCAAAATAATGTTGTTGGTCCTCTTTGAAAATTTTTATTGTAAGAGACAATATCTCATTTGAAATAAAGTGTGGTAAATGAGAATAATATTAATTATGAATTAAAGATATTTAACAACCTTGATTTTATACGAGTAAAGAATAAAAAGACCAACATAGGAGTATTTGTTTTGATGAAGCATATGTTGTTGTGCTAAGATAAGTGAAAAAGAAAATAGTCCTAAAAAAATAGTTACAACTCATATAACAGTAATCATAATAAATAGAAGTTAAAATTTACAATCAGTTACATCCTAATTTTGTCCTAGCCAAGATTATCTCCCTAGATTCTTTGCACTATTTTTTGTCCTAGGCAACATTCTTTTAAGACTTGCATTGTCTCCCACTCATCATCCGCCATGATAAAATAAATCTCAAAACCACCACTTCTTGTAAACTCACTAGCATGATATGACTTCATAAAGATAAAATCTTCTTAAAAATAAATAAATAATACATACTAAAAGGATTCTAAATTTATAAAATATCAATTCTATTAAATTAAATAAAAATACAAGAAATTACATTTTAATGATACATATGCATGTCATTATCTTCGGTCATCATATAATTATGGTAAGATTACAAAATCAAATCTATATATCATATTTAAATTTTACATAAATTAAATTATTATAAAAATTTGAAAGAGATATTTTTAGTATATTACATTTTACAATTAAAAAGGAGAGCATAATTTACCCTTTCATATATAATCATGATGGTAGTTTTTAAAATTTTAATGCGTAAGTTGTTGACTTTTCTCTATCAAAATAATTTAAGTCAAACTTAATTTATTTTTTGAAATTATTAGTTGTACACGTTTTATCAACTGTTAAAATAATATTTGATTCTATTGATATTCAGTATGTTAAAACATATACTTTCTTTATATGTCATGAGTATTTAAAAAGAATTTTATTTAAATATATTAATAATATAGAAAAATTTTATTGATATCCCATCATAGATAACGCCCTAAAATGGTTGGTTTTTAATTAATAAATTTAAAATCATTTTCATATTTAATTTAGAATTTGTTAAAAAATAATATAAAAATTCAATATGTTATATATATATATATATATATATATATATATATATATATATATATATATATATATATATTTTTTTTAAAAATTTATTTTATGTTGGAGTTATAGCTATATATTTATTTCTAACTCATTTTATATATTTTTTTTTTTTT